>Ga0136643_10020299_pt1 | contig 10050 bp, 4 predicted proteins | sample TergutLab28metaG_FD_96883 | JGI IMG/M metagenome (GOLD analysis project Ga0136643, IMG submission 96883) | Labiotermes labralis P1 segment gut microbial communities from Petit-Saut dam, French Guiana - Lab288 P1 (version 3) (version 3) | ecosystem: Host-associated > Arthropoda: Insects >... | reverse complement strand
ATATATATTATATATATATTATATATATATATATATATATATATATATATATATATATATATATATATGACACCCTATCACTAACAAACTTAACTGTCTTAACTAACGTACAAAAAATCATCTTCCCCGTTGATACTTTTCGTTTTCTCTTACATAGAAAATATATAATCCTCTGCCTTTATCGTGCCCCTTTTGTGCCACCTAACTCCGTGTGCTCCCACTAAATCTAAATTCAATCTTGCCAATTCCCTGGCTGCCGTTCTAAGGGAACCAGACCTATCTAGGCTCCTAATATTCCAGGTACAGGATTTCATGCCCCTTTTACATTGCATAGGCCGTACCAAAGGATCACTCTGGGTCCGAGGCGTTTTTAACGTTGCGTAACATTATATGATTTTACGGTGAGTTGTTAGCACCTAGCCCAACCCCCAATCTGGAGGACCACGCTTTGTCGGCTGTCCGCCACTGCTAATTTGCAGCTACCCACCCTATTGGAGGCCGTACTTCCAGTCGCAACCTGACGACGCTGCATGCCGTGGTGACATGGACAAACTTATCACTGGATAAAGGCTCACTAAGCTCTTCGATTTTATGTTATCCTTAGCGTGCCTATCATTAGCTCTGGAATTTTTGGAGGACTGAAATGGAAAACGTGTTGCCCCTCCATTGCGAAAACGAATCGGTTAGTGTTGTTTAGGGAAATAACCGTTTCTTAACACGGGAATCATAGAAACTCATGAATAGGCCTGAACGGTGTGGGAAATATGCCGTTTTTTTTAAATGTTAGACAGGCGGTAAATATATCAAGTGCTTATGGACAAAGAAACCGTGATCACAGCTTTTCTGCACACAAAGGCGTGTAGCAAAGCAGGAGTTGGCCAGTGCCGAAATGCGTAGGATTATGAAGCTGCTAAATTACTTCTCTCATCGCGCGCGAGAGGCAAGCTGCACAAACGTCAAGGCAGCCTACGAGCAAATGAAATATGACTCTCAGCAACACTAACGACCTACGACGTTTAAAAACATATTAAATTCTATTTTATGTAGCGGCAAGTCTTTGTCTGTAAAGACAAACAAAGGCCGTTAGTAGGAAGATACAGTGAGCAGGTAGAAACTGGGAAGGGAAGGTAGAAGGAAAGAAAAATAAACAAAAATGAGTTAGTTTTATGTGTGAAAGTGATTTCCCATTGCATTGTTCGTCTCTTCTTTCACTGTTTGTTGTCTCTATTCAATTACAGTGTAACACTCCCCTTTCTTTTGCCCTGAATATCTAAGCAGTAAGTTCCTCGGGAATATTCATACCAGACTTCACGGCGTAACAACCCAGAAGACAATTTTTCACTCTTGCTTTGAATTCTGACTGCCCTGGATGTAAATCTCACCCTCGAAACAGACTATTCTGACAGAAGTCTTCAGTGGGTTTCCTCAGCCGCTCTGTGCAAGTCTGTGTCAGTACCTCAGATTCTGCAGCGACCGCTTCCTTCGACAATCTACCAAATTCACTTACTTTTTTCAACATATTACTAGCCGCTAATTATAGTCTTGAGTTATTGGTGTCGTTAAATGAACCACATATAAAAGAATAAATAAATTCTCTCGCACTATTATGATGAATGTGCTGTGATAAGAACAATCTGGGACTACTACAGAATAAAGCTACATGGCGTTACCTATGTTGACATATGAACTCTGTTACTGTTTCCCGATAACATCAGAGCTTTGTCAATTACGTAATAGGCTTTGTATAAGCATAGTCGATGTAGTGGCGCAGTGTAAACAAAGACAGGAAACGGTTCTGTGTAAATCAGAAGAGGATGGAAGAGGAGCGGTTGCCTGCTGCAGATAATTCACTCTTCTGAACTCAGACGCAGCAAGCACTGGATTACAGCACAGAGAGTAACATAAGAAGTCGTTTCGACTATAGAGTTGTATATATAGATATACTAATCTGTCATTTTCTTCTTCCAGCTAAAGAAATAAAGATTTTCTGTCTTTTGTATCTCGTACTTGGAAACACAGCCAGAAAAAGAGAAAGAAATAGTTGCTGCCATAAGACCTCTTCGCGAATCGTGTTCTCCCGATACGATATATTCAGACGATCCTCGTACCGACTATAATATAAATCACTGGATATATAGAAACTGGGAGAGAAGAAGCTTGTTTGACCTGCATCCGTTACGAGGAGTCACGTTCAGTGTGGTTTAGTCAAATTCATTATAATTGAACTGGCATGAGTCACCGGTTCACTGTTCTGACGATAGATGGGTGGTAAAAAGCGATGGCAGAGCCCTCTTATAAAGAGATATTTGCAATAGATAAAATAAGCAGAAATACGTCAGTTGTATATTTCAGTGATAGACGTACTACATAAACCGAATCTGGGAAACGAAGCAGACTGTTGGATTAAAGTGTCGAAAGGCGGCACAAAATGTTTCTTCTCTACTAACCTTCACATAGTCGCGAAGTGCCTAAAATTGCGATCTTCGTCCGTCTATACGAATGAAACTACGCTACAGACACTGAACGGATTTTCGTAAAATATGATATTTAAACTTTACTCAAATTTGTCGGCCCATTCCAGTCATTGTTAAAATCGCGGTTGGGGAGTGGGGCAGTGGACACTGTGAAGACCTACGTGGATTTTTGTGCGCTTCTTACTAGATGGTCATTTGTACGCTACTCGTAGAGATGGTTATTTGTAAAGTAGATTTTAATGCAGTGCACAACGTATGACATTTCACATACAAGGGAAAGATGCTAGATAGACTGACCAAAATTGCAAGTCTATTAATTAGAAATACATAAAGATGGTGTGGGCCGGGATAGCTCAGTCGGTATAGCGACTGAGCTACGGGCTGGACGGTCCGGGATCGAATCCCGGTGAGGACGAGATTTTCCGCCCTTCAAGACCGGCCCTGGGGCCCACATAGCCTCCTGTAAAATGGGTACCGGGTCTTTCTGGGGGGTAAATTTCGGCCGGGGCGTGCTACTGACCATTCACCCCCTTCTAGTGCCGCGGTCATGGAAGAGTAGAGCTATACCTCTACCCACCCTCTGGGCCACACCGGGCCTGTAACGGGATCACTTTACCTTTTACATAAAGGTTACCAGACACGTCATTACAACCGATGGTTGAAAAAAAATTATAAATATTTTAGGTTTATGGTATCAGGAAGGATTCTGCGTGATTTCAGGGCTCCGCCGCGATATTGATGAAATATTCGCTCTTCTGGGTTGTTACGCATCTTGTAGTGGTAAATCGTTACCGACGTTTCGGGACAACCTGTCTGTCCCATCTTCAGAGGGCAAGCAATCTTTCCAGTGTGTGAAATGGCTAATCTGCAACACACGATGATGATCATCATCATAATCATCATTATTAATTATGTTTGTTAGCTAATGAATTTTGATTGAATTGAAGTACACGAGGAAGGTTCATTTTAATACTGAAGATGAAAAAAAGATTGGTTTGTTCGTGGCTTCCATTGAAATCTTTTATAATGAAGACCATGGAAGGAACAGTAGGTGTTACTCGCTGTAACTCGCAGCTGTAAACTTGTAGCTTGTCTGAACCAGGCTTTAGTTCATTAGTTAAAAGCAGGATCCAAGTGTGTTGGTGAGCTCTGCGGAACAAGTGGCCCATGTCACAGTTTATGAATGTGAATTGCTTGTCACCAGCAAAGAATGCATACTGATCAATATGAAATCTGTTTTCTCAGTTCAATGCGCCTTGGAGCGAGTAAAAATCTTTTTGTGTTATTCGAGAACACGTTGAAATTCACGGCGCTGAAAATGGCTTGCTTAGTGCCTAAGAGGTACTCTTCATTCCACTAGGCAAATTCTTGGCTGCTACCTCATATTTTGTCATAGCAGCTTCAGTCGACATTCAACATCGTATAGACTAGAATGAGCTTTTCCAGATACTGGACTATATTCATGGTCAGGGAGGGCAGAAAATACTTTTTGTCTGTGTCTTTCAGGGGTAATATGGAGACCGTGTATATTATCTATTCTTCGTTCGGGATGTGGTTGTTTTTCTGTTCACTGCTTCCACAAGTGTAAGGGATCTTAAAGGATGAATGACATCCAAATTATGTAATCAAAGATTGATGATGTAAGAAAAGAGAATCCTTGCGTTTATGATCCTAATCGCCTCCATAAACTCGACCCAAATACTGGTGCAAGATATTAACTGGCGTTGCTACCGTACATATTGGCAAAAGTAAGGACTACATTTTTTACATGATATTCTTTTATGCTGTCCATTAGATTCGCAATACGAAACACAAAAATCTAGAACAGCTATACGCATGAATAAAAAAAAAGTTGTCGTCAAACCCCGGGCTGGTGAACACTCCTCAGGTTGTGGGTAATTTCCATGCCAGAAACTGACGTACCAAACCCTAGGCTCTGTGAGCCCCCACAATCAGGTGAAGCTCTTGTCAAACTGTTTTCTGCACGCTACCTAACTTCGGCTGTCCTTATTGTTCACATCCCCAAGCCGCCATCAATATTTTTTTAATGATAATCCGACTCTGCCAGTGAAACGAGTGTGGCATTCCTGCGTTCATAACTAGCCACTCTGCAGGAGCACAAATGCCCCTAATTCATTCACCAACATCTTAACCCCTTTAATCAGAGTGCTAACTATTGTTGCTATTAATAGTTTGTTGTTTTTGGTAAAGATGCAGTGAGTTTCATGTGGGCTAGGAATGGAATTTTCATACAATATTATGACTAGTTTAACACGTCAAAGTGGAAATCTGCGACCAGAATTTAAAACGCCGTTTTTATGTGTCCTGTACGTGTTATGTGCCCGTCCATTACAATTCCTGAACATAAGCACATTATTAATACAACATAAATGCAGTCAGTGTACAAATTTCTCGGTCGCCTTGTTGCCATCCCTCTTTAATTCAAGTATTTACCTCAGGGTCGTGTTATGGGGTACTCTGTCGCTGTTGTTTCCTTAGGATGAGACAAAAATTTCCATACAAAACTTTCACCAGGTGGACCTCGGTTTCAAACAGCGGATGCAGATGCTACATTTTGTTGCCATTATTCAGTACATATTTAAGCTGAACGACTGAGGAATCGCATTACTTACCTCCAGAGGGACAAGGATTTTGCTTTTATCCACAACACCCACTACGACTCTAGGGTCCTTCTGGCCCAGACCCAGTGTGCACCGATGATCCTTTTCCCGGGTTGTTGCTAATTACTGACCTCCGTGAAGTGTGAGTTTATGAATAGGTGTAGCTGTACTTTCACGTCAGCATTCATAGCTGAATATTCAGTTATCACAGGGCCAACTTTACTTTATTGTAAGTGTTAGAGCGAAGCTGGATGTATCCAGAATATCTGCTGGTCCATTTGGTTTGTGTGCCGAGTGTACAGACGCCTGATTCTAATGACGTTTCATAATTGCCTGCTTGGCGATAACCCGGTGGTAATTACGCCGCTCGTTTGTTCTCTGCTCGCGGAAACCGTTCCACAGCTCCCAGCCTGCTTTTTTGCTGTTTCAACCTATTAAATTGATGAATATGCCTACTTCATTTACCGTCAACGTATACCGAAACTAGATGCAGCGTGCCTGTTACCTTTAAACTTTGTGTCGTGGCAGGGGAAACCCTACAACAGACGTCACCATGTTGCTGGCTATGGGATCAACAACATGAGGTCTCTGAAAGGCCAGGATACACAGTTCTGAATTTATAATCTGATAATGTTATATTAACACACTGAAGAGCGAATAAAATTCATCTCAATAAAATATAAATTTCTGCCAGTACTTCACAGTAAACACAGTGCTTCTACATTACAAAATAAACCAGTTAAGTTGTTCATTGCAAGAATCATGCAGAAAACCCAGCACAGTAGCTGAGTAAAATACAGAACTATTGGTATTAAAACGGGTGTTATGTACAGTAACTGCTGTGTTTTGGGACTTTTCGGGATGAGTGTCAGGTTCACACCCCGCTATCTTCTCCCAACTTTGTATGTTGGGTAGAAGGTTGGGTGACCCCACATTCGACCTGGATCCGGTGGTAAAGAAAAAATTTTCTCCCGCCAGGAATGAAACCTCGATTCTTCGGTCGTACATTTCGTAGCGAAGTGACTATTCTGACAGAGATCGTGATACTAAAGTTAAGTGTGTTTCTAGTGTAAATTTATCTCGCGCCTCTTCCTGTTGATCCCTGCATAAACAACAGAAGTGACTGTCAGACCAAATTGACGTTAGAGGGCTCCCTGAAGGATTTGATTCTCTTCCCCTGCAACTTGTTCTCTGTCCTAGTCCAGGTTAGACTTTAATAACGTGTCGTAACCATGGAGATAACTCCGACGGTCCCTTGCTGCTTCTCTGTTACTTCGTCTCCAACTTGCTGTTCTCCTGTCGTTCTCTTCCATGGCTTCTTATTAACTCCCTTTATGGAACTGTGTCTTTCTCTCTCCCTCCAGAGCTCTTAGCCAATTACGGTGGTTTCCACAAGCACTCCCATAATTACGTGTACAGAACGGTAAGGGTAAGGCAGTGTAAGCATCCTTACACATAGGCGCTCGGTTTTAATTGTGGGAGCGTGTGAACTACTTCCGCTCTCAGAAAAGAAAGCTAACTGTTCTTTTTAAAACATTTCAGATTTCGGAGGGCGGGGTTCATACATGTCACACGTCGAAAGTTTACTCACCAAACGCAATATTTTGCTGCGGATATAACAGATCGAGTCTTGCTGGCATTTCAGTAAATAGGTGCAGATGTAGCGTATACCTGGTCTCAACAAGAAGTGTACTTATTTTCATAGCGTCTACATGAAGCTTTACATACTTCAGATTTTCGTCCTTAATACATTTTACAACCACGAACCTTAGCTGAGTAGAAAACGGAAAATGGAATTGAGTTTTGGTATTTCGCGATCCTTAGGCCAGGGTCAGAGAAGAAAGTGGCCAGAGAATTACCGAAGTATGGATTACAATACGTGAGAGCACATGAGGTTGGATGGGACAAGGGAGATCCTGATCAAATAGACGAATAAAATTTTCTCTATCGAAAAGGAAATGAAAATCATCAGTTAGAGACAGGAGGTTTTGGGCGTGGCGGAATCGCCTTGGCAGTTACAAAACTAGAATATGTTAGTGACAAGCTCTTATGTGTAGTGCTGAGATACTCATTGCTGTGACAATATTGTTTTGCATGCGCATGTCCCAACGGAGGATAAAAGTGACGTCACAAAGGACAGATTATGTGAGGTAACAGAGCTGGTATTCTATCAGCTCCCTAAGTATAGTGTGAAAATTCTCATAGGACACTTTAATCCAAAACTTGGAAAAAGGTATTTTTCCAAACCAACTTGTGGGAGTGAGATTTTATATGAACAAGCAATTATAGTAATATTACTCAAATTTGCCACATAAAAAACTATTTTTTCAAGAGCTTAATTTTCCCACATCGAAAGATTTAAAAAAAACAAGAACCTCTCCTGACTGGAAGACTCATAATCAGATTGACCACATTTCATGTATACTTCACGTCCCCACTTCCAGGGGAGCTAACTTTGATACTAATCAATGTATAGTTGTTGAAAAACTTAGGGACAGACTATAAATATGTAACGATGTAAGCACAGATGTTTGATATGGAAAGATTCAGTCTAAAAAGGCACATGAGATGAAATCCAGGGAAGAATACCTGCTTAAAGTCTAACAGATTTGTTGGTTTAAGAACTTGGATGATAAAAGGCAAAAAATATCTCAGCAAAGGAAATTCTACGTCAACACCAACGAAAGCACAACAAACTGTACTTTGAAGAAGAATGACTAGAAGTCGTATAAAGAAGGAGCGGGAAAAAATTGCAATGGCTACTTGATACAAGCCAAATTAACACAGATAATCTGAACATTGTGATAAGTGAAACAAACAGACATTTCGGTAAAAGAATACGAGGAAAAGTTTGAAAGTTATATTAATAACTTTAAAACAAACAGTGAGAACAGGAATGTTTGAAATTTGTATAGAGGTGTAAAAAATTTAGGAAATGTTATCAGCCTAGAGCTAAATTAGTGTAGAAGAGAATGCTAACCTGCTTGCAGATTCCCACAGTCATTTGAATATATGGAAGAAACACATCTGCCAGCTATGGTTCGAAGGATTTCAATACATGTAGCTGAGCCACAAGTCCCCGCGACTGCTACTTTTGGGATTGAAATGGCTAGTGGAAAGTTTAAAAGTTATAAATCATTAGGTATTAATAGAATTCCAACAGAATTGTTTCAAAATGTTGTAAAACATTACGTTCGGAGACACTATACTTATTAAATCTATATATTGTTCATTCTGTGTATTATCAGTGATTAATTCATGACACTAAACCTACAAAATACACAAACTTGTCCTTTAGATAGTGACATTACTATGTCACAGTGAACATTCCTACATGTTTCGGCCTACATGGGACCAATATCAGGGAATCAAACCCAAGTAATAGAGCATAAAAGAAAATTAGTCACTTTCGTGCACGGCTAACGTGTTGTAAAAGAGTCAAATGTTTAAAATGTAGACATTTCTTTCTACATTAGTTGTATACAGATGAAGGATCTTAATATGCTGGAAATTAAAGTTAAAAAATATGAAAATAATTGAAATATAAACACGAACAAAGGGTTAAAGGACAAAAATGTACTAAATATACATAAAGCTGAAACGTAAACGATAGTAGTGATAACCAAAACAGGACAATGTTTCTACTTTCAATTTTGCTTTCGAATATGCCTTTAGGAACGTTCAAGCAAACCAGGAGGGCCTCAAATTAAATGGGACAGTACACTCTGTCTAGCAAAACTCAAGCGGCCTGAAATTTTTTAAGTCCCGAACCGGAAGTGACGTGGTGTACAGCTGCCATCATAATCTGAGTCGTTTTACATTCCCCATATGTGTGCATTCGTGGCGTTTCTCCGTCTTCCATTCATTGCAATCAATCACGCCGCGTATATAATAATTTGCTTCGTCTCAGCGTTACGTTCGATGACTGATTGAGCTCATGACACAACGAATGAAATCAGTGGTCGAAGCACAGGTGTTCGGGACTTCCTATTAAAGAGGCCACTTTCTGAAAACAGTCCTTTTAAGGGCTAAAGTATGAATTCTCATTTTGTATGCGTCAGCAAGATACTTCAAGAAGCAAAACGTCTCTAAACCGTGCATGTTTTGTACCGACCTTGTTTGTTTACAGCAAGCATGTCAAAGTGGGGGTGAAATGGGCCGCATGGGGCCTATTTCAGTTCTTATGGCGACCCACGAAAATTTGCGAAACAAACTGTGAATACGACTGGAAGGCTACAGTTTATAAATACAGTAGGAATATTCTATAAAATGTATTATTGGATGAATCTTGATATTTCTCTGTAAATTCACGACTGTGTGTTGTAAATATAGTTACGACAAGCACTAAAATACGTTTTAGGGCAGAATCCGTCCGTCATTTTGATTATGCAGCAAAATACCGTTTAAAATATCCAAAAATAAGCTGTTCATTGCCTTTGTTTTTATAATTATTACGAGGTACGCATTTCATTTTTCATAACCACCACAATCAGTGTAACCGGTAAGACTTTAAAAAATGTACATATTTAAAAACGCGTTATTGTCTACTAGAAGGCCACACGGAATAACAACTACCTGTTTCGATGTTAATAAACTCTGCATTCTGCTCACATATTGAATTTAAATGCTGCCTATGGTTCTCACAGTAAGCACTGATTATGTGCCTAAATAGCAATGCACGGCTGGCCTTTGTAATGCAGACGCAGATATATTACTTCGAGATAGGAAGTATTACGAAATGATGGGTAGACGAATATGTTTAAGTATGTTTATTGGGTTGCGCTCACAGAGTTGGTCTCTGTTGTTACGCGCATTGTCTTACCGAATGTATAATGGTTACAATCCTCTCTATGGTTCCTTCGAGAATATATTTTTATACTTCAGCATCTATAATTATAAAAATCAGTGTGTGTGTGTGTGTGTGTGTGTGGGTGGGGTGTGTGTGTGGGTGGGGT
>Ga0136643_10020296_pt1 | contig 10051 bp, 5 predicted proteins | sample TergutLab28metaG_FD_96883 | JGI IMG/M metagenome (GOLD analysis project Ga0136643, IMG submission 96883) | Labiotermes labralis P1 segment gut microbial communities from Petit-Saut dam, French Guiana - Lab288 P1 (version 3) (version 3) | ecosystem: Host-associated > Arthropoda: Insects >... | reverse complement strand
TTGTGGGGGGGGGGGGGGGGGGGGGGGCTGGAGGGGGGGAAAGGGGGGGGGGGGGGGGGGGGAGCAAACGTTCGTACTACCTGAAAAGCTGCATAGAATCGTATGCAAGAATACTGTAATCTTTTTTTTTTTTTATGAAGTCTGAAATTAAGGGAAGGACAGACGGATTTCTAGAATAGGGTGGTGTTGAAGAGAATATATGGGCCCTAGAGGGAGGAATGAACAAGAAGGTGGAGAATTTTGTGTTACAAAAATCTTCATGATTTGTGCAGTACTCTTCACCAGATAATATCTGAACTGTCAAGTCCGTGAGGATGGGGTGGATGAGGCATATAGCATGCTAAGCGAAATTGTGAAATGCATACAAAATTCTGGTTGCAGCGCCTGGAATGAAGAAGTCGCTTGGAAGACACAGGTGTAGATGGGGGAACAACATTGAAGCGAGTCATTGTGAACATGTGGACTGATTCATCTGGTACAGGACGGGAATCAGTGATTTGCTGTTACGAACGGGATAAAATGCGTGGAATTTCAGAACTAGACGAGTGACTGTCAGTTTCTCAAGGAGGATTGCTACGTGGTGTTAATTAGAATACTGACAAGGGTTTCATCTTAACTGACGTACAATTAAAACGTAAACGAGTTCTTTGTATGTGAACTGGATTAAGAGATTGATTGTAATGCATTTTTAAACTATTAGTCAATTTAGAAAAACACGAAATTTCTTCGGGCATAATCAGCGGACGAAAATATTTTCACTAACAGCACGTCACTGAATAAAGCAGATATGTGCATATGTGATACGTAAACTTCATAGACTGCTTTAACCCTTTAAAGCACAGTGGTTATTGTATGTACCACTTGCCTGAATAATAGAAGTCTCCGAATTACGCACACACAAAGGTAATTTGTGTGTTTATAGGATTCTCATAATAAACATAGATGATATCCCTAAATAACTTCAATCAGTTGGTCTTTAAAGTGGAAGTTGTGTTCTCTGTGACTCAACGAGTGATTGAGTCACATCGGGTTGCCATGGTTACGACAGGATTTGGTTTGTGCGTGACGTCACCAAATTACAATGTTGGTTACTTTAGCACAATCAGGTGTCAGTACTCCGATAGGTGGAATTAACGCTTGATTTGCTCTAAGTGTCCGATTGACGGCATTAACGCGTTGTGTTTGAAATCAGCAGCAGTGTAATGACTCCATGATTAATCATGAATTGAGGAAGGACTTACGAAAGACGCCGCTGAGTAATGCCTGTCATAGAACGTCGGGCTTCAGGACAGCCGTGGCTCAAGCAGTTGTCACCGGTCTTTCACCTGGGAGGGACCGGGTTCGATCCCAGGTCCGCTCCTCTGAGATTCGCAGTGAGTAAAGTGGTACTGGAACAGAATTTTCTCGAATTCCTCGGTTTTCTTCTGCCAGTATCATTCTACCAGTTCTCCATATTCATCTTCAAGCTGCTATCAGAAGACAAGCGGACGAAATTAGGGACACTTTAAATAAACGGGGGTGTTCTTCTGTAAATCGGGGTTATAGTAAACAAAATTACTTTCATTTTTCTTCAGGCTTCAGAGGGCTAATTAATGTAGTTACCTCTTGAGTTCTTTATGCCAGTACATCCACTTAACTTACTTCAACTGAAACTGCACACATGGAACAGTTGCTATGTCGTGCTTCTCTTCTCGCGAAAACCCAATCAATGAAACATGGTGAGGCCGGTTTTAGACATCCTTCAGGGCAAGTTCCGGTCAAGTCACATAGTGCAGACCCGAACTCGTTATTGCTGCCAAGTGTTCAGCTTTTTTTCGAATCACTCATTTTTCTTGGCTAAACTGAAAAATGTAACGTCACTGCACTCCACTCACTGCTCGGGCCAGAAAGTTTTCGCACGCCTGCCAAGCGACAACCGAAGTCTGCGGAAGGATTTCCCTACTCCTCTACTGTGATAGACTGTTGTACTTGCCAGCCAAGGTCAAGCTTAACAAGAAATGTGACTGATTACAGTGTAGCGATTTTGTGTTGCAGATATGGAAAATGAATGCTTTCCATGCATACAACTCAGCACTGCAACAGGGCGGTCCAGAGAATCGGATTCTCCAGTTGTAGTGAAGGAAGAGCCAATGAGTGATCCAGGGTCTCCAGAGTCATGTCCAATGTCCCCGTCATCACCACCGTCTCTCTTACACACTGATGCCAAACACGATCAGCACAAGGTAAGGGAAGTGTATAGCTCAGTCACTGCACTAACTAGGCTACCGGTTGAATGACCGGAAGCTAAGATTTCAGGTTTCGTACTGGTGTTGATAAAAGATTCCAGTTTTCTACGATAGGAAGACGTGTGGATTACGGTATAGTAGCGGTGTACCAATGCCGGGAGCCTGGTCGACGTGACGCCTAAATTTTTTAAGGTGGCGCCTAGTATTATTGGGTGCTCGGCATGGAACTTGCTTCATGTCGCCCTTCTAGCAGCTAGAACCTCTGCGGTGGCTACTGGATTTCTGGAAAGTTTGTGCACCCTGGTGTATAGGTACTAGCGTTGCGAAGGAGCTTGCTGCCTCAAACTTGAGGATAATCTAAGGCCTTGGATACTTCTCTTCTGTGTACACCCAGAAGCCGGTCCCAGTCGCCGCGCGATCTAAGGTGTGGGTCTGCGGCCGCTCACTTGCTGGGACTGCCGGTTCGAATCCCGCCGGGGACATGGATGTTTGTCGATTGTGACTGTTGCGTGTTGTCAGGTAGAGGTCTCTACGTCGGGCTGGTCACCCGTCCAGAAGAGTCGTACCAAATGTGGAGTGTCTAACAGAGTGCGATAATGAAACTTCGATAATCAGGAGGCCCAGACCGACTAGGGGCTGTTGTACCAATGAATACATACAGCTTCCAGACCGACTCATGGGTCTATTCAACTCCCTCTTCAGTAGGAACCAACGTCTATTTTTTCGGTGTAAATTGGCCGGGGCGTGAAGCTGAATACACAGCATTATTTGGCTTTCTAAAAAAAGGGCTCATAGTATACTTCTAAATAGCAATGCCACTTAGCCCATTGCACGTTTAGTATTTTAGCTCACATTACACCATGAAACTTATGTTATTAAGCAGAATACAAATTTCTTTATTGAGGTTAGAAAGTTTTGACAAAGTTTGTTTCTGTTGACAAAAAATACTGCACCTGATGCAAGTGGTTCTCTCAATATTGATGTTGGTAACGGCAGACTTTCATGCTGAAATTTCAAGGTGCTCTATGCTTATGTTGTTAGGCATGGTTTTTAGCCCTATATGAGCATAGCCTGCAATTTGGGCTGGAATTCAAGCTGGGTTCTTCCTGAATACAAGTGTGGGGTGTCAGTGCTTTTCTGTACTATATAATTTTTTGACAATGGTTTAACATGGGTAACATCACAAATATTGTACCAGAACTTTTTTCCATGATCACTGAACACAGTCACTCACACCATTTTGAAAGCAGTCTGCATATTAGTGATGTCAGTGCCTTTGTTCGTGAATAAGATAGGAATCATTGAAGAAGCATCATCTATCCCAGCGGTAGACTTTATAAACATTCTGTCCTTTTCATAATTTTCATTATCACTGTCATCAAAAAGAACAACACAAATCTCTTGACCTAATCCAGTTAGGCAAATGTAAACTACTTGATCCTGGCACTTTTGTTTATACAGACTGAGAACCTCTGGGATTCTGTTTTTTTTTTTTGGTGTGCATTATAAATATTCTAATGATTTGCTCTGATGGCATTTTATTATGTATTCATGTCTGTCATTCCAAGTTCTTTTTCTGTGTTTGTTATATTTACAGTGTGTCACTGTGTACTCTGTGACCACTCTGAGGAAGAAATATTTCTGTCATTTTCAATCATATAATTTGTTCTTTCCTTAACATGAAACATTCAGAGCCATTAAAAAGCATAAATATGGTTATTACACTGTAAAATTTTAAAGAAGCTTGCTTGTAACAATTCCTTATAGTGTGTATTACATAGTTCCATGGAGCTGGTGAAATTTATGTCCTTTTATGTTGACCCTTTCATGGCAAGGTCAAGCAGAAAAGATACTTGTGATAAGAGTCAACAGCTTTTTTGAAAAATTAATTAAGTACTGAAAATAACTAATAGTTATGTTCTGGCTAATGAATCATGTGTTGTGGCCAGAGGGAAGTTTCTTGAAGTCTCTACAATACCTAAAACAAAGAAAGAGCTTGGCTTTAGATAAGACCACAAGCTAAATTTGAAACTGTCTGGGAGACTGAGAGTTGCAGATGTTTTCACACACATCACAGAGAGATGCCGGCACTCAAGGGCTAATTTTATTTTCTTTCAAGCATAGGGAACCAGTAGAGCATAACTGGTATAGTGTCTAGAGTATGGATTGGACGGTCCGGGGTTCGAATCTTGGCGGGGGCAAGAAATTTTCCTCTTTTCCAAAACATCCAGATGACCTGCACTGGGCTCCACCGACCTTCTATTTAATAGGCACTAGAGTTCTTTCCTAGGGATAAAGTGGCTACAGTGTGAAGTTGAGTGGTCACTTCCTTTTAGTACTGAGATTAGGAATGAGTGGAGCTGTACCTCAGCTTCCCCCATATTCCTTCATTCCATGGACAGGGACAACTATACCTTTCACGCATATACTATTTTAGGTTCTTCTCCTCAAAACATGATTATTTTATGCACGTTGCTAATTCATTTTTGGGCTGTTAGTTGCTTTAAGAACTTATTGTAAGTTAAGCCAGACATAAAAAAAACGAGGGTTTGTATGTGTCCATTATTAATGTCCATATATTTCTGCATTTCAGACTGGAAGTCAACAGAGTGTACTAAAGCAACCAGCAATTTTGCTGACAACCCGGGGAAATATGTTTGGTCAAGAAAATAGAGTTGTTATACCAAAGCTGAACATCAAACTGGAAACACATGGAACAGCAGGTTAGCATGTGTAATATGCCTTTTGTCTTTTTAAAGTAAGCCCATGTTTTTGAAGTTAATTTGTTCACAGCAGTGAATATTAAATTGGTCTAATTTTTTAATGATTTATAATACTGTACACTTAGTAAATAACAAGTCTGTATATATACCATCAAAGGACACTTATTCACAGCTCCAGCATGTTTCAGTTAAGTTACATATGTTTTTCAGGGAAGCATCTGAGGTTGCATATGGAACATAGTAGGGCTTCCATTTAGAGTACAAGATATGCATTGTTTAAAAAGTAAAAACTTATACTCCATAATAAAGCACTATGGCAGATAGGTACCTGCAGTATATTCCTTTCTTATGTATTGTGGAGTTTCAGATCATTTTGGGTATTAGTATCTTTAAAATTTTACTTTTAAAAAGCTTAATGCATGTGCATAACATAGCAGCTAGTACTGCTGAAAATTACATTATGCATAAGTATTACTTTTTTCTTAGTTTCTTGTAACTATAAGTATTGTACAAATCCACAGACTCATTAATGATATGTGTAACACATGTTATAATTTTTAAATCTAAATATTATAATGTAAGGCATGGGCACATTTTTGTGACACAGTACAATTTCAGGTGCTTTATCCATGATTTTGCAGCAGAATGCACCCTTTATGGATGTGCACTAGTAACTACTAGCTGATCACCATTTATAGTAGTGAATATTTAAATTATGGTCTTCTGGGATGTGATGCATGTTCCTGGTAAAACAGTTCACTGGAAGGAGGAAAATGGTATATATATGGAAGGCAGAACTCTGACTGGAGTAACAAGCAAATCCAGGATGAAAGAACACTTCTTCATTTTTTTTTTTTAGTTCACACTGGTGTGCCTACCATACAAGGTCCAGTGATTATTCCCTTCTATAGGTCACATTCCACTTTCCCCGCTCACTCTTCTCACTGAATATGAAAGCATCAGATTCCTCTGAAACTCTACCAAACTAAACAGTGTCAGATTCCAGAAGATTATAATCTTAAACCTATATGCAGTTTTACAGGGAATGTATAATAAAGTAGCTGTAAGATGAATTCACTCTTAGACTCTCACTGATGATCACATTGCAATAGCTCAGACCTAAAACGAATTCCAAGCAGAACTCATAAAGACTTTCATAGATTTCTAGTCCCATATATTTATCAGTATTCTTATTGCTATGTTACTGTATTTTCCTTCTTTGAAGACCTGATTACTTAAGCACAGATCCTGTATACATTAGATATGTCAGATGTAACCTCAGAAGTTGTATTATCACTCTGCTTGTTATTGTTGACTTCTCAACAATATTTCAGTCACATTGTGCAAGTATGTTTGTGATACATATTTGCACCAAACTTCACATGCCTAGCTCCACTAGGTCATTACACACTACCATCATCAAACTGACTGCTAAAAAAGCTGAGCCTTGAAAATTTTCTGTTCTGTTCTGCTCCCTGGTGCTAAGGCAAATTCAGCCCATGGCCTCTCCATTGTTGAGGTTTCTATACTATTTATGGACATGTGGCAAAACTCAGACAGGGGACCGGCCCATCAAGGCCTCTACAGACCAAATGCAGATATAATCCATCCCCAAAATGGGAGATGGACCCATAATACCAATGTATGAAAGGCAGAAATCAGTATATGCCTCGTCTCTTGGCCATTGTGATGAGCCACACTATTTCTCTGCCTTACATTACTGTATGTCTCAGAAGCTCGAAGTGAAATGTACAGTTTCCAAAGCAGTACTTGTGTAAGGTTATTTGTTTGATGTTTCCAGGATTTTCACTTCCTCCAACACCACCTTCATCAACCACAAGTGACAGTGAAGGCAACGTTTCTCCAGACCATAACCCCTCTTCACCCAGTAGACACATGCGACAGCAGCACAATGGTACAACACGACTGCTTGTACCCTCCAACAGCACAACGCCATCAGCATCAAACCGGCAGCCAATACAGACACCACTCATTAGCAATCAGCCAGTAAGTGTGGAGTTTAGTGGTCCTTAGTGAATTTAGTCATTCTTGTGAAGCTGATATAATTCAGATGGTCAAGAAAAGTTAGGTTTGTTTTATAGTGGTCCTTATTCACATTGAGGTCTTCTCTGTGCTTCAACCACTAAGATGGAAGCAGTAAATACAGTCCCTCTGAAATGTCAGTAGCTACTTACACAGTGTCACAACCTAGAAGCCACAGTCTGAAATTCATTACCTCATCTGTCATGGGACCTAGCCTGATTCAGCTGAATGTAGCCCACACCCTTACATTCTATTTTTTGTTAAGATCAAGTTTAATGCCTAATATTGTCTTCCCTTCTGAGCCTATATCTTCCAAGTGATAGCATTTTCCAATAAAAATTTTGTATGTGGCCACATTGTGATACTGACCCTTTGCCCCAGCTAGTACTGAGATTAAGAATGTGTGGAGTCTTGCCTCTTTTCCACTGCATTCTTACTTAAGTTAAGAAGCAAGTTGACCATTATTGCCTTTAGAAATTCATTAATAAAATTAGGTACCACTATCCTTTTTTATTTACAAATAAGAGAACTGGTTTTATTGTGTTAAACTGGTAAATGGATATTTAACTCATCAAGTAGTTCTTGGAGAATTTTTAAGCCTAATGGTAATTACATTTGCTTAAAAGCTGAATCCTGACACAGCAATGATGCTGACTTCTCTTCAGTAGCTAAGTCTGTGGTAGCAAAACTCACACATTCAGCAGCACAATATGAAAGTATGGCCACATGATAAATTCAGAAATAGTGCTAATGCATTTCACCTCCTACAATGTAATTTCCTAAGATCCATCCTACAATGTACTTCCATAAAATTAATCTTATACTACATTCCTCTTTCTGAGTGTTCCAAGTGGTTGTCTTACAGGATGTTTTACCATCAAAAACTGTGTATGTGTTTATCTCTGACCTTCTAGATGAATTACAGCCTCTCAAAGCCTTACTTACTTACTTACTCCACAGAGCAGAGTCCTTCTTGAGAAGCTAACCTGTTCTCAGTTAATCAAGGAAATCCCCACATTTTATGTAACCCAAAGGTTCATTACTGCATTTACAAGTGCTTGCCACCTATCACTGCCTTGAGCCAGATTAATCCAATCGATGCCCCCCCATCCCATTTCATGCAGTTCCATCTTAATATTATCCTCCCATCTATGCCTGGGTCTTCCAAGTGGTGTCTTTCCCTCAGTTTTCCACACCAAAATCCTGCAAGCACCTCTCCTCTCCCCAATACGTGCTACATGCCCGGCCCATCTTATTTTTCTCGATTTGATCACCCAATTAATATTTGGTGAGGAGTACAGATCATTAAGCTCCTCATTATGTGGTTTTCTCCACCCCCCTGTTACCTCGACCCTCTTAGGCCCAACTATCCTCCTCAGCACCCTATTCTCAAACATCCTCAGCCTACATTCCCCTCTCAGTGTGAGCGACCATGTTTCACACCCATGCAAAACAACAGGCAAAATTATAGTTCTGTGTATCTGAATCTTTATAATTTTGGATAGAAGACTGTAAAACAAAAGATTCTGCGCCGAATGATAGCAAGCATTACCTGACTTCAATCTACTCTTAATTTCTTCCTGAATAGAATTTTGATTCATTAAGCTTGTTCCCAAATATTTGAACTGTTCCACCCTTTCGAAGGAACTAAATCAATCTTCATATTGTGACTTCGTCCTGCATTCTGATCTTGAGACATGACCATCTACTTAGTTTTGTCAGAATTTACTTATAATCAATCTCCTTACTAGCAACTATTAAAGCTTCTGTGGTTTTCTTTATAGTATGTACACTTCTACCCAATATATTAACATCATCAGTAAAAACCAAAAGCTAATGTGTACCATCTAATTTCAAGCCATCCTGGTTTACCTGAACCCTCCTAATGGCATACCCTTGAGCAAAGTTTAAAAACAATGACAATAAAGCATCTTCTTGTTTCAAACCATTCTTAATAGGAAACATGTCAGACAAACGTTTGCCTTCCCGGACTGTGCAATAGCTTTCCTCTCACAGTCTTCTGAATTTTATCAGTGTATCATTTCTAGGCGACACACACACACACACACACACACACACACGCGCGCGCGTGCGCGCACGTGTGTGTGTGTGTGTGCAGCACAGATTTTGTCTTGCAATTTAAAAAGCTAGTTATAATTTTGTTTAATAAGAATGATCTATGTGAGGTGTGAAATAAAATCTTGCAGTGAAAATGAAGTTTTGTGTATTTTATGTTACAGAAAGGATCAACAGGAATGCTGATGCTGACTGAAGAAGAAAAGAGAACGCTTCTTGCTGAAGGTTACCCTATCCCCACAAGATTACCTCTCACAAAATCTGAAGAGAAGTCACTGAAGAAAATCAGAAGGAAAATAAAAAATAAAGTAAATAGCAATGCATAATCATCATGCACATTGCCAACATGTGTTTTAAAAAATATCTCTTGCACACTGCCACATACTAAGCAGTGAGGATTCTTCATATTTTTGCAATTTCTACAATTTAATTACAATTCACACCACATTTATAATGCAACCGAGACAGAGGTGAAACTATCATGAAATTGCAAGACACTTGAATCTGCTGGTTTTATGGTTGGAATTTAACAGTAACACTTCTTATTGGTCTCTTCCCCCTTCACATAGCCATTCCTCATGACTTTCAATTATGGTGATCATAATGGTCTATAGTGGATGACTAACTCCTACATGCATGCTTGAAAATGGCTGTGCAAGATTTCAGAAGTGTCACTTCTGGTTCTTAGCTACTGTATTTGACTGTGGTGGCACACATGAATCAACTACTACATGTGGTATCATCAGATTTGTACTAAGGTCCATGCAAACTGGTCAAATGGTTGGAAAGTTGCAATGGGGACAGACAGAGAGGGTGAGAAAGAGAACACACACACAGCATGGAAATCTCTTATGTGTACTTTTTAAAAATTCCTTTCTAGTAACAAAAGTAGACTGGATATTTATGATATGTTGGAGTATCACTGAACACTCAACTGTCCCCCCCCCCCCCCCCCCCCCCCCCCCTTTTTTTTTTTTTTTTTTT
>Ga0136643_10020291_pt1 | contig 10051 bp, 9 predicted proteins | sample TergutLab28metaG_FD_96883 | JGI IMG/M metagenome (GOLD analysis project Ga0136643, IMG submission 96883) | Labiotermes labralis P1 segment gut microbial communities from Petit-Saut dam, French Guiana - Lab288 P1 (version 3) (version 3) | ecosystem: Host-associated > Arthropoda: Insects >... | reverse complement strand
TGAGTGAGTGTGCCGAGTGGCGTGGTTGGATGTGGAAGCGTTTGATTGTTGCACGTGTCTTTATGTGTGTATTGCATCAGCCGTCTGCGATTTTCTGATATTGGCGGTATGACGGAAGTTGATGAACAAAGGGTGTGCATCAAGTTCTGTGTGAGATTGGGTGAAACAGGAAGTGAAACTTTTGAAATGTTGAAACAGGCTTTTGGTGATTCGTGCATGAGCCGTAGCCGAACTTTTGAGTGGTCTGGACATTTCAAGAATGGCAGAACTTCGACTGCTAATGATGATCAATCAGGTTGGCCAAGCACGGCAACAACCCCTTCAAAAGTGGAACAGGTACAGGCGGCTGTCAACCAGGATCATCGTCGTACCATACACGATCTCTGTGCAGAGGTTGGAATTGGTTATGGATCTTGTCAGTGAATTCTCACAGAACTGCTGAACATGCATCGGACTGCAGCAAAGTTTGTGCCGAGAGTGTTGACCCAGGATCAGAAAGACAGTCCATAAGTGATCTGTCAGGAACTGAAGGAAACTGTGAAAAATGATCCCACACTCCTCTTGAACGTCATCACAGGCGATGAAAGCATTGTTCATACTTACGACCCAGAGACAAAACTGCAATCTTTGCAATGTAAGAGTCCTGGATCTCCAAGACCCAAAAAAGCACATATGCAAAAAAGCAAATTGAAGACAATGCTCATTTGTTTCTTTGACCAAGAGGGGAATGTACACTAGGAATTTGTCCCACCTGGAATGACAGTCAATACAGACTTCTACTGTGATGTTCTAAGAAGGTTACATGAAAATGTGCGGCGCAAGAGGCCACAGAAATGGCAAAACCAGAACCGCATTATCCACTACAATGCCCCGGCTCACAGGTCCTTTAATGTTTCGCAGTTTTTGGCCAAGAACAACATGACAGTGATCCCCCATCCCCCATACTCACCCAATCTGGCCCCCTGTGACTTCTTCCTCTTCCCCAAGCTGAAGCTTCGGATGAAGGGTCAAACATTCGACACCACTGAAGAGATTCAAAGAGGAATCGCAGTGGGTACTTGACACAATTCCAAAAAGGGACTTCCAGGGATGCTTCCAAGCATGGCAGAAATGCTGGGACCGCTGTATTCGTGCAAAAGGGGAGTACTTTGAAGGTGATGGAGGAATTTAACATCCAAGGTAAGCAAACTTCTTTTTACAAGTACTGTCCTGGAACTTTTGGATACACTCTTGTAATGTCTTGCCTGTGTTCATATCCGCTCATACATATTATGAACATGGTGTTATGTTAGACACTCATTGGACACTAATACAAAGTAAAGCTTACACAGATTATGTGCTAATATCCATGTTTTTTTAATTATGTACCATTACAGGTTCAGAGTATTGGAGTATCTAATAAAACCATGGGGGCTAACATAAAGTTAGCAAATGCGATGAGTACTACTGCCAAAACTATGACAGACATGAACAAAATAATGAAGCCAGAGCAGGTTGCATCTGACATGCGGGCCTTCAGTCAGGCGTCCACAAAGATGGACATGACTGATGAAATGAGTAAGTGCAACCTGAAATCATCTGACAGCATGACACATAAGAACCAATGACATACTAGTATTTGTCACAGTGGTTGTTTATGTATTATCCCACAGATTCAAGTGTACCTTTTATTGTGTCCCTGAGCACAGTAGCTTTATCATATTGAAAGCCTGGACAACCTGTGACAGCTGCCGTGCTGTAGGGCCTAATAGAAAGGATGCACCATGTGTTAAATATTCTCCATTGGCCACATTTTATAGTCTTGAAGAAAACTTCTGTAATCTTCACATTCTTTGTACATTATGTAATGATGCTGAGCTGAGTGGCACTTTGGTGTTACGTTTCATTTGTATGTAGGATAAAACCAATTCAAATCTCATCACTGAGGCAGCAGATTGAAAATGTTGGTGGTTTCACTTCTTGCAGGAAGGTGTGACTGAGCCTTAATGTCAAAACTGCTTGCTCCCATTTGGTCATTTAAGTCATCCTGCCTTGTCTGTTTAAGCATTCCCATAACCTCACATTTGATACAGTGTCATGATTTGTGTTACAGTAAATGATACCTTGGATGACATGTTGACGGAGTCGGGAGATGAAGAGGAGGGAGACAAGGTTGTTCAGCAAGTGCTGGATGAGATTGGCATTGAGGTATCTGGGAAGATGGCTGCCGCACCAGCTGCTCACCGTGGGAAACTTGGCGAGAGCTCCAAATCACAGCTGCCGACAGATGAAGAAATCGAAGCACAGCTTGCAAAGTTAAGGGCGTAGTTCTGACTCTGCAATGAGCAGCTTCTGATTACATTTGTTAAGCTCTGAAGGTTGTTCAATGGCTGAGATTAATTAGGAAACCATCATTTATTTGACCCATAACCTGCAAATAAAAATGACATATTTCTTGAAAGGATGATTTCCTTCCTGAAAAAATGTCGAGTCTTCCTGGTTTTGTTCATCATTATGTAAAGTAAAAAATTCAGTGACATTTAATTCAGCATATCTCCAACAGATGAAAGAAGCAGCCTGTTTAGTTGCATCATTATCACATGTGAAACTAAAATAAAGAATCTTGCAAAATGACTGTTGCAGGAATGCCATCAAGTGATCTAAACATTATGTTGGGGCTCATTCTGTACTGCATTTTGTTACACAGATGGAATGCTGAGTATGATTTTTTTTTAAAAAAGTTACAGTATATTTTATGTTTATTGGAATGTGCATCATCCTGCATCTTGATAGTTGAGTAAAGAGAGACCAACTTGATGTCACTTGCTTTTTGATTTCATTATTTAATGCTCAACATGTTTCGGATGTTAATATGTCCATCCTCAGGAGCTTGCGACTTATTTGTTGAGTTATTTCATGGGTTGTATTGCTCTGGTACGATGCGTGTTGGTGTTACGTTGTGGTTTGGCTGGGGTGGTGTGGTATCCGTATGCAGGCTGAAGCAATACTTCGAACCAGAGCAATACAACCCGTGAAATGACTCAACAAATAAGTTGCAAGCTCCTGAGGATGGATGTATTAACATCCGAAACATGTTGAGCATTAAATAATGAAATAAAAAAGCAAGTGACATCAAGTTGGTCTCTCTTTATTCAATTACAGTATATGTTTTACCTAATGGCTTCAGAGCTTAATCCACTACAAGTTTTTGTTGCTCTACCAGTAACTCCATGTTTTGTCTCTTGTTAAGGCTTGTCTGAACCTAGACATGTGTTAATCCCTATGCATTGTGGGCATTCAGTGAATGAACCCAGACATTTCTGTTGAGAGACCGGTATCTAACCTGCCTGACCCAAGGCACAACCTACTACTTTTGCGTGGAATGTGACATTGTGTGTTCTGGTGGACAGGAACTGACGCTTTGGATGAACATGATGCCTGAATCATCTACCTTGCAATCAGTCTGTCATGATTACTGTGATTTTTGCTGTGATGGTGACCAAAAGTGGTTGAAGCATATAGTGGATATTTAGTTATAAAATGTATATAACTGACAGTTGTGTTGACAGTGTAAGCTGCTAGACAGTAATTTAATACAGCGCAGGATGTGCCATTATAATAACACCATATTTGCTTTTTGTAGCTTTTTCACAGACTTTAATCACATTTTGGGTCATGTGAAGTTTCCACTGCAGCTGGTATAACAGTGTTTTTTATTCTGTATTACAATATTGTGAGCAAGTGTGTTTCGGCTCTGTGGTTTGATAACATATATATAAATCACCAGAACTATACTGTCCGTAACAGTCACCGTCAGTTGTAAGAAATCAACTGCCAATTGTGTTGCTGATGTAAGATGCTTTTGTGAATATTATCACGGAAATTGTTTCATGATGTTTCCTCTCCTCTGGTCTCATCTAAGTTAATAAATCAAAAGAATTTTTGGGATTGGTCAACCAATCCATTAGAATTAGAAGCCTATGAACACTGACCCAGCCTATCCCATTGAGACAATTGCCAAGGGATCCACTCTACAGAGAACTGTGTGGGCTGCTACTGGAACCAATGTACCTCTGTGATCGTAATGTCATCGTCTGACCTTCAGTGTTCAAGGACCCTGATGTCACCATCAGCACATGGTGCTGTTGTGCAATCCTCTAAGATTCCTTCATCCAGTCCAAAAATTTTGGCTGTATGGTGGATGATCTGGAATCTTCAAGCATGTGGGGTGCAGCATGTCCTAACCAGTGCACATCCCATGATGAGACATGACATCACCCACCTCTAGCATGCCAGGATGTTTTCTGTTCATATTCGAATGGAAGTGTCGAAGCATTCATCAGTAGTGTTGTTCACAGATTGTTTTATCAGGGAATGGCATTTACAGGGCGGTAGATTTGGGTCAGACAAAGACATTGAGACCATCAGGTGCACACCCAGAATTTTTCACTGGGGTGGGTTGCTGACTCTAAGACTAAATATAATTTATGTGTTATTTTGAAAATTATGTTGTGATATGATCTTTATCTAATTTTGAATATTATTCCGTATAATTTTAAAATTGTCATCAAGTGGAGTGGATCTGTCAGCCAATACGACAGTGGGTTGCATTTGCCTCAGTGACCATAGAGACTGTTGTAATGACCAGTACTCCTTCTCTCAGGGTAATCCCAGAACCAGTTTCTGTAAAACAAGCTTTATATTTAATGCAAATGCAAAGGTATAAAATTAAATTGAAGTACAGTAGACTAATAGCAGCTTTGATATATAGTTTCATAACTTTCTGGTGTTTAGTGTTTCATTGTGAACGTACTTGTTGGCTCTGCGGCCAGCTGGGAAGCTTGGCTTCTATAATTATGGACACCCATTCATCCATGTCGACTGCCTTCTGTCGCCATCATTTAAACTTCATCTCCTGTATATTCTCCTCCAAATCTTCCATCCATCTCAATCCAGGTCTTCCTCTTCTTCTACTTCACTATGTTTCTCTCTCAAATATTTTCTTTTTAATATCTGCTTCTATGTCTAAATCTTCATATAGCTCCCTCAACTCCTGATTATTTCTTATTCTCCATATTTCTTGCTCTACCACCAGTCCATGTATCCTTCTTAATATCTTATTCTCTTACGTACTCAGTCTGTTCATCTCCATCTCAGTCATAGCCCATGTTTCACTCCCATATACTGCAACTGGTTTCACCATTGTTTTATGTATCTTAATTTTAACTGCTTTACTCATGGTTCTAGACCTAAATATTTGTCTGAGACTGTAAAAACATCTATTACCTGCAGTAATCCTTGATTTTTTTTCATCACTCATTACATTTCTTGAATTTATTAAGGCACCTACCTACATACCTAAAATTCTGAATGTCTTCACATAGTTGTCCATTCATTATCAAATCTTGCTCTGAATTCATTGTATTTCTGTTTATTTTCATGTATGTTGTATTGTTTTCATTTGTGACCAATCCAGTGCCTACTGCAGCTTCTTTAATCTGTGTTACTATTTCAGTTGCTGTCACTGATCAGCCAAGTATTTGCATATCATCTGCTTATGCTATAGACTGTCATGTTCTGTTAAAAATTGTTCCATTTGGATTGGTCTTCCTTATCACCTTCTCCAGTGCAATATTGAACAGTGTTGTAGATAGTGCATCATCTTGTCTCAAGCCTCTTTCTGTGCCAAATACTTTCGTCAATTGACCTTGGATTTTCACTTTAGTGTTTTAATTCTGCAACATTGTTTTCATTAAGTTCAATTATTTCTTTGGGGTCCGAAATTCCTAAAAAATTTCATATAAATATGTTCTATTTATTGAGTCATAGGCCTGCTAAAATCAATAAATAATAAATGCAAATTTATGTAAAGTTTAGAAAGTTTTTCAGTAATACATCTTAACAAAAATAAATTATAAATAGATGTTCATCCTCTCCTAAAACCACACTGATAAACTCCTAAAATTTCCTCTGCAAAAAGAGCCAGCTGTGCAGAATATTAGTCAGAACTTTATAACATACATTTATTAGAGAGATTCATCTGCAAAGTAGAGATACTTTTGGGGGGATTGTGAACATACATTTAAGCTTTATTGTAAAGATCGAATTATATTAGTAGCTTACGTGTTTTGACATAAATGAATTGTTGTACGCAAAGGACACTGTAATTATGCATTACCTACAGCCCTTTTGCGTGTATTATTGAGCAATTTGAGGTTCCATCATCAGTATTCTTAGGGTCAAATCTAAGGTAAAGATGAAGTCCTTGTGTTATGCAGTGGATGTGTGTGTTATCAATCTGGATGTTAGATGGAATTCAGTGGTGTTCACATACTGGCCACTTTGCTCCTGGGGAAGGTACCGCCCACGGTGCAGAGGCCATACCGGGAATCGAACCTCTGCTCAATGGTTGTATGAGCGTTGTTGAATTTTCAGGAACTAGAATAGAGCGCATATATTTTGTAATAGTCAGATGCATGTGCAAGAGATGGCAGCACAATTGTATGGAGACTGTGCTGCCCCCCAACTCCAAGTTTGGTTAATTGCTGTTTGGACTAGTGGTGCAAAAATGTTGACATTAAAAATGATTGCGTTGAATATATAATCGTAATTGACCAATTAAAAAGTGTGAAAAATTTCTGCTTATGGAAAAATAAATGTTAGTTCAGATGGAAGGGGTAACAGAACAGGACCGGGCGAGTTGTCACTGTAAGTACCTATAATTCACTTTGTGAATTAATGTTGAAGTCAAAGAATGTGAATTCAAAATGTCGCGCCACACTGGTGAAAGTCATGGCTATAAATTTCCATTTATGTATCACGCGTGTAGGCTAGTATTTAAACACACGACACATAATCAGTACGCACAATGCCATTGCACAGGTAAGCACACGGACAATTCGAATTTGAGGTGTCGTGTCTTACTCAGGGAGTAAGGCTTGCTTAATGTTTGACGATGGGAGGGGGTGGGGGTGGAGAGGGGGGTGCTGTTCCACCCCCGGGCTTTGAGGCCAATTTGCCTGCATGCAACCTAGATTAATTGTAAACATTATCTCTTTGGCAGTCTATTTTCTCTTTCAGCTACATAACTAAACACAGAAAGTAAGGTCCAAAAGGAATGCCTGTGATCAGGAATACGCACTCACATTACACACACGAGCACGCGGGCTCGTTTGGTTGGACATAAGGACCTTTCGGACATACGTCACGTTGATGCGTTGTCCTACCACCAGAGGGCAACCCTTCCTGTGTAGCTTGTCACAGAACATGTGTTATGTGTGTTAATGATAACCATCAAGTGGACAACATTTGCTAACATCTGTTGTACAGGTAAGGTGGGATCAAATTTCTGTGTACTGGTATTTACTGACTTCATTTCGTGATATAATTTGAGGTGATCGCAATTGCAATCCCAATGATGGCACGTATATTTCGTGATTTCACAAAGTTGTTCTCTGTTGCTAACCAACTAAGCGTCTGTTACGTATTTGCAGTAGACACGTGTCTTAAGAATTATAGAGCAGTAATTGTAGCGAGAATGTATGCATATCTGCACGCCAGAGTTTTATTTGTCAGGCAGTTGTAGGCGTAATTGGATGCTATATCCGGTTCAGTCCAAGATAACTCCAGCCGAAAATATGTTTTTTTTTTTCCGCATATACGACTTGTTGCATCAATCCTGTAAGTTGACATTACTTGCCTCCACAAGATGGATGCGTCCTCTATAATATAAGTAACCCTTTGAAGACTGACGTTCGTCTAAATTATACGATTATACAAAAACTGCAGTTCATACCTTGCATTATAAAGGCCAGTCCGTTAATGCTGTTTTCTGTTTTTTTTTTGGGGGGGGGGGGGAATCTATGATAATGGTGATCACTGTACGAAATAGATGCTGTGCACTGTGTGGTCAGGCAGTAGTAGTGTTGTATGTGTAGCTATGATAGGGCTGTAAAATGTTAATCAACCGTGTGGTACGTCAATAAGAATTTATCCAGGAAGGGACTTACGGAAGCTAACTTTTGGAAGACTCTTTGCTGAAGCACGGAGAAGAGCAAGTGCATATACGGAAAATAACGAATCCAAAGCATGCCGTGTATATCCGGCAGAACAACATGCTAGTTCGCAAGCCGCGTTGGGTCGGTCCGTGGTGTTCAGTAGAGAAGTGCGTTGAAACATGCACCAGCATTTTGTGATATCTGACAGCAGCTACGTTTCGTCACTAAGTAACCGAACTGCTAGCACACTCGTAGTAATGAATGCAAACACGTCTTTGAAGGCCGTACGAAAGAAATACATTGGCAGGGATGCAAACAAATATGTCAGCGTAACGTTTCAAGGGTTATACCTCAAATGGAGAGGAGTTATTTACCAGGCAGGCCAGAGCGAACAACACTAGCCAGAAAGCAGCGAAAACGTAAGTTAGAAGAAAATAGTTGTCTTTGATAGTGGAGGGCGGCAGCAGTGATTAGTGTTGCTGCAAGAGGAAAAGGAGACGAGTGCTGCAAAGCGTACATAGGCTATTAGTATGTCGTAAAATATATATAAATGTTTTTGGATGACAGGTTAACATATCATAAGCGTCAGGCTTGATGACATACGGTAGAAAGAGACAGAAGAGAGTTGTTTGGAAATTATGCCTGTGAGTTGGTGAGCAGTCCTGTTCTAAGTTGACAAATTGTATGACAGTGTAACTGCAACAAAATGCGGTCCTGTTTATGATGAAACTGGTCCCACACATGCTACATTTTACGCTAATTCGTTCGTTGTGTCCAACAAACCCAGTAACTGAGTGCATTGGGCACCTGCGCACGAAATTAATAGTGTAGTACTGTCAAGTGGGAAAATGGAAGTTTTCATGCTGTTCCAAGTTGTAGTGCTTCGAAGAAGTGTACTGGACATCTGTACATTATAAACAAAGCTGATTATTGTTTTCTTGTTGAAGTGTGAGTCCAGCGTGATAGTGTTTATGCTTAGTATTGCACATATTTCGTAAATAGTAAAGCTGTCCAATTAAAGGTCTTTACAGGCCACTTGGGGCTGCAGGAGGTTGAGGTTCCCAGAATTCCTAGGCAATCAGCACATGAAGGTGACAGCGTTGTCAGCCCTACGCACAGGCCGTCTTTACCCCCAGCAGTATGTACAGACTAGTTTATTTCCAACTGATTGCACCAATACTGTTATGTAATTTTAGAGTGACTTTTATTTATACTTTTTACCAATTTACGATCGGCAAGTCGCATAGCCCCGCTTTATATGTTTTTGAATATTACGGTCGGTCACATAACAACACTGTATATGTTTTTGAACATCGTAGCTTTCTTTGGGTGGCTGGACTTGTAGCCTGAACGTGTAGAAGTACGTCTGTAATTCAAATACTGGTGCAGTTGATTGTTAATAAACTTGTTTATATGTGATAGTGTCCAGCTAAACCAGAGTTACCTGCACATTGGTTAGCGAATGTCAAAGTTGGTGTCTCCTTATCTTGCTGTAATTATTTGATGTCATCCGTCAATTTAACCCAACCTGACCCGATTCCTTTTAGCACTACCAAGTGCTTCAGACTGCTGTAATCTAAAATAAGGAGATATATTTCTTTCAATTTGAATTATTTGTCATAGACATAATGAGCACTTACGGCATGTATGTGGTTGGCGTTGGGTGGATGAGCCCGTGAGATTGGCATAATCGTGTGGGAAGAACGCAACACTTTTAAGATACGCCCAGGCCCCCAGAATGTTCACTACGCTAGAGGTGGGTTCTTAAACTGTAGTACGCGTATCACTACTGGCACGCTATCATTTTTTACTCATAGTCGGCCTTAAAAATCGAAACATAAAAAAGATAAACATTTTTAAAATAAATATAACATAAGCCACATATATAAAGTAATAATCAACTTTGATGCCAACGTTATATTTCTCAACCCCACTGTCAGTTATTCGATACAAACGCTACTTTTTTGTTTGCAAACAAAAGAATTGGTGATACATTGCAAAACAATTCATACACAGGCCTGGACAGACCCTGAGGGTTCCAGGAGGTTGAGGCTCCCAGATTTCAAGACAGTCGG
>Ga0136643_10020288_pt1 | contig 10052 bp, 11 predicted proteins | sample TergutLab28metaG_FD_96883 | JGI IMG/M metagenome (GOLD analysis project Ga0136643, IMG submission 96883) | Labiotermes labralis P1 segment gut microbial communities from Petit-Saut dam, French Guiana - Lab288 P1 (version 3) (version 3) | ecosystem: Host-associated > Arthropoda: Insects >... | reverse complement strand
TTTATGTACAGTGTATCTGTATTGTTCTTGTAGTGTGGGACAGCTGAACACGACTTTAGAAAGGATTTTATATACAGTGTAGCTGTATTGTGTATGTAGTGAGAGTTAGCTGAACATTGTGGTACAGTAGAGTTTAAGTACAGTGTAGCTGTATTATTTATGTAGTGAGGGACAGATGAACATGATTTTAGATTAAAGTTTATATGTAGTGTAGCACAATTGTGTGTATAGTGAGGGACAGCTGGACATGGCGATACAATACAGTTTATGTACAGTGTAGCTGTATTGTGTATGTAGTGAGGGAAAACTAAATACGTCGGTACAGTACAGTTAAAATACAGTGTAGTTGTATTGTTTATGTAGTGTGGGCAAATGAACATTGCGGTACAGTACAGTTTATGTACAATATAACTGTATTGTTTGTGTGGTGAGGGACAGCTGACATTAAATTTAGAGTAGGATTTATGTACCGTGTAGCTGTATTGTGTATGTAGTGAGGGACAGCTGGACATGACGGTACAGTACACATTATGTACAGTGTAGCTGTATAGTGTAAGTAGTGAGGGACAGCTGGACATGGCGGTACAGTACAGATTATTTACAGTGTAGCTGTAAAGTGTATGTAGTGAGGGACAGCTGGACATGGCGGTACAGTACAGTTTATGTACAGTGTAGGTGTATAGTGTATGTAGTGAGGGACAGCTGGACATGGCGGTACAGTACAGTTTATTTACAGTGTAGCTGTATAGTGTATGTAGTGAGGGACAGCTGGACATGGCGGTACAGTACAATTTATGTACAGTGTAGCTGTATAGTGTATGTAGTGAGGGACAGCTGGACATGGCGGTACAGTACAGTTTATGTACAGTGTAGCTGTATAGTGTATGTAGTGAGGGACAGTTGAATATGGCGGTAAAGTATAGTTTATGTACAGTGTATCTGTATAGTGTATGTAGTGATGGACAGTTGGATATGGCAGTACAGTACAGTTTATGTACAGTGTAGCTGTATTGTGTATGTAGTGAGGGACAGCTAGACACGGCGGGACAGTACAATTTATGTACAGTGTAGCTGTATTTTGTATGTAGTGAGGGAAATCTAAATATGGTGGTACATTACAGTTTAAGTACAGTGTAGCTGTATTGTGTATGTAGTGAGCGACAACTGAACATAGCGGTACAGTACACTTTATGTACAGTGTAGCTGTATAGTGTATGTAGTGAGGGACAGCTGGACATGCCGGTACAGTACACATTATGTACAGTGTAGCTGTATAGTGTATGTAGTGAGGGACAGCTGGACATGGCGGTACAGTAGAGTTTATGGACAGTGTAGCTGTATAGTGTATGTAGTGAGGGACAGTTGAATATGGCCGTACAGTATAGTTTATGTACAGTGTATCTGTATAGTGTATGTAGTGAGGGACAGTTGGATATGGCGGTACAGTAGAGTTTATGTACAGTGTAGCTGTAAAGTGTATGTAGTGAGGGACAGCTAGACTTGGCGGTACGGTAAAATTTATGTACTTTGTAGCTGTATTGTGTATGTAGTGAGGGAAATCTAAATATGGCGGTACATTACAGTTTAAATACAGTGTAGCTGTATTGTGTATGTAGTGTGGGCAAGTGAACTTGGTGGTACAGTAGAATTTAAATTTAATGTAACTGTATTCTTTATGTGGTGAGGGACAGCTGAACATGACTTTAGAGTAGGATTTATGTACAGTGTAGCTGTATTGTGTATGTAGTGAGGGACAACTGAACATAGCGGTACAGTACACTTTATGTACAGTGTAGCTGTATTGTTTATGTAGTGAGGGACATCTAAATATGGCGGTACAGTAGATTTTTTGTACAGTGTAGCTGTATTGTGTATGTAGTAAAGGACAACTTAACTTGGCGGTTCAGTGCAGTTTTTGTGCTGTGTATCTGTATGTTGTATATAGTGAGGGACAGCTGAACATGGCTGTACACTACAGTTTAATTACTGTATATCATAGTTGTGTATGTAGTGTGGGACTGATTAATATTGCGGTACAGTACATTTTCTTTATAATGTAGACCTATTGTTTATTTAGTGAGGGGGTGCTTAATATGGCTGTTCAGTACCAGTTTTATTCAATGTAGCTGTGTTGTGTATGCAGTGAGTGCAGCTGTACATGGCGGTACAATACTGTTAATGTACAATATAGCTGTATTTTGTATTTAGTGTTGGACAGCCTAATATGACGGCACAGTACAGTTTCTGTACAGTTTAGCATTATTGTGTGTTTAGTGAGGGACAGCTTAATATGACGGCACAATAGAATGTCTGTATATTGTAGCTTTATTGTGTGTGTAGTGAGGGACAGCTGAACATGGCGACACAGTACAATTTATTTACCGTTTTGCTGTATTTTCTATGTAGTAAGTGACAGCTGAAAATGTCTTCACATTACAGTTATTGTACATTGTTGCTGTATTGTGTGTATAGTGAGGGACAGCTGAACATCGCAGTACATTACAATTTCTATGCAGTGCTGCTGAACACATATAACTGAATTACGACTAGCTGAACTTATGTAGGCTTGTGGAAATGAAATTATATCAGGCCCCTGAACTCACATTTTTAAATCACATTCAATTCAAAAAACTCAAATACTGCTGACGTGACTTGAGCTGCCTGCTTTTTATTTATGCATAGCTGTGCAGGTTGTAACACAAATTGTGTGCAAACTTCAGTCTGTGTCTGAGCAGTTGACATTGCTGTAGCTGCACCAACTGCAATATGAATCATTTAAAGCTCATTTAGTGACAATGTGCAGTTCTGTGTTGAATTTACACAAATATTTCTTAAGGAATCGCTGCATATTTATGGTAATACTGAATGACTGGTGAATAGCTACATACATCCATCCATACTTATATACATACATACTTACATACATACATACGTACATTCACACATATATTCACACATACATTCATCCATACTTACGTACATATATACATACATTCACACATATGTAGACACACATACATACATACACACTTAAATACGCAAATACATACATATATTCATACATACACAAACACATACACACATATATTCGTCCATACTTACATACATATATACATACATTCACACATATATACACACACATACATACTTATTAAATACAAAAATACATACATACGTTCATACATAAACAAAACATACACACATACATTCATCCATAATTACACAATATATACATATACAAATACATACATACATGCGTACATACATACGTACATGCATACACACATACACACATACATACATACAAATGAAAAAAATTTAATTTAATATTATTTTCAAGGAGGAAACGAAAAGAACAAAAACAAATCACCATATACTTGAAAAAAAAACCAATTCCACAAGTAAATAGACTTAAATATTTGTGTATAATATATAAAAAGAAACTTATATTTAAGGAACACATAAACTACACAGCTAATAAATGTACGAAATTGAAATTCTCGCTGTGTAATAGAGCGAAGCTAAATTGGGTCTTAAATCATAAAGCCCTAAAGACTTTATATATAGGAGTTTATTACCAATACGCCTGTACGGCGCTCCAGTATGGGCGAAGGCCATGAAAATAGAAAGCTGCAAGTCGAAGCTAATAGGAGTGCAAAAAATAATAAACATAATGATGGCAAAGTCTTACCGCACGGTATCAAATGAAGCGCTTTGCATACAAAAATGAATGACACCCATAGCCATAAAAATAGAAGAAACAACACAACTCTACCAACTCACAAAGGGCAACACAATTAATGAAGCGAAAGTAGACACAAACATGGGAGTTAAACACTTGAAAAAAAAAACCGCCGACACGATAAATAAATACTTGAAAAACGACGAGAGGAGCCCGATACAAATATTCACTGACGGCATTAAGTCACAGAATGGGGTAGGTGCAGGTATAGCTTTATTCGAATCTAGCAACCACATCAAAACCTCCACTGCATGTTAAATAATTGGTGCACTAAATATCAGGCAGAGCAATTAGCGATACTGTCAGCCTTAAAGTACACTGATAGCATGGAAACAAGGGAAAACATAGCAACGGTATACAAGGATAGCCAAATGACACTAGAATATCTGCGGAACAGCAATATCCACACATAAATTATAGAGGAATTGAAGAAGGAACTGAATGAAATGACGAAAACAAACTGGGAAATTAAACTTCAAACGGTTAAAGTACATGTAAGGATAAGAGGAAATGGATTAGCAGACACTCAGACAAAGGATGCAGCCGCAAACGAAAACATCAAAGGAAGCTGCAAAAATTCCCTTAAAGTATAGTGTTAAGCGAAATTTAAAGTAAGAGTGTGGCGAAATGGCAAAGCGAATGGACACAATCTACAAAAGGCAGAACTAGAAAAGAGCAGTAGCATTTACAGATAACCTCCTGTAAATCATAAGAGGAGAATCAGTCAGGAAAACCGAAAACTTCGATAACATAGAAATGAGCAAGTTAAAGACATGGTGAAAGAGGAACAAGGTAGGCTTCAACGAAGCCAAATCCAAAACCATGCTAATTTCAAGCAGGAAATGGAAGGAAGCAAAAGAATTCAAAATTTATCTAAACAATAAACGCATTGAACAAGTTACAACAATGAAGTATTTGGGAATATTTATTGACGACATGTTTAAATTTAGCCAATATTTTGGCCACGCTGCGGATAAATGTGTTAAGCTCATTTTGAGTTTATCCAAATCTGCAAAAATTCATTTGGGCTTAAACACGAATCCTTAAAAATTTAAAAAGGAGTGATCCAACCGCTCTTACTGTACGGTGCACCAGTTTGGATAGACGCTCTCAGGTATGAATACAACAGACGTTTGTACATCAGGGTGCAAAGGCTCACGAACATACTGATTGCCAAAGCATATCCCACAACGTCCAGCGAAGCTTTATTCATTTTTGCAGGAACCACATCAATCTTCATCAAAGCTGAAGAAGCAGCCAAGCGCTACGAAGTCTGGAAAGGACACAGAGCGAACATACAGAAGATTGACCGAGAAGTTGGACTAAACAAATGGCCACACCCTGCTGACTTCATCAACATCCCAGAAACCAACGGATGCGACGACCAAACGATTCGGAACCTCACAGACGGCAGCAAGGGCGAGCGAGGGGTGGGAGCCGGTGTGGTGATGTACGTCAACAATGAAAAGATAGCACGTCACAAACTTAGACTAAATCAGAGATGCTCCAAAAAACAGGCGGAGCAACTCGCCATTGTTAAGGCGCTGGATTTAATAAAATACTTAGAAATCGCGAATAATAAACCCCGCACGATAGGAGTATACACCGACAGCAAAATTACCATTGACACTCTGAAGAATACAAGCAACCATAATTACCTAATTGTAGAAATCAGGTGTAGGTTAACTAACCTCAGAAGTGCTAAATGGACGATTGAGTTCTCGTGGATCAAGGCCCACGCAGGTAATCTTTGTAACGAACTAGCTGACCGCTTAGCCAAAGACGCAGCTAGCGACAAAGATATTCCAGTCGCCTTCGACAGAATTCCCAAGACCACCCTATAAAGTTAACTCGAAGAAGAGGCCACACTGAAATGGCAAGAAGTAGGGGAACGGTGTAATAAGGCTGCCGTAACTAGACAGTTCCTCCCAAACGTAGGGGAGAGGATTCACCGCCGAATAACAATAAACCCGAACTTCACGGCACTAAAAATGGTCATGGTAAAATCAAGTCGTACCGCCACATATTTAAAATAACGGATAACGCAACGTGCCCTGCAACACGGAGGATCAAACTCCAGACCACACACTCAACAACTGCACACGCCATAGAAAAGAAATGGACTTATTTCAGCAGGAAATTCTTAAAACCGGGATCTCGCCAGTTAGCAACAAGGAGTTAACATGTAAATATTTGATACCATTCCTAAGATTTACCAAAAAATAGATTAGTAACATTAGTTAAAGAACCTTACTGCAACTGTTACATTTATTATTCTGTGAAGTAGAGCGAACTCGATATAAGCTACATATGTGTAATTGAAAAGTAATAGTAATTCTTATACTTTAAAGGACATGCCGTACAAACACAAATGTTAACGTCGGCACTTCCTAGTTAAAAACAGCAAATATGAGCCTAACATGTATTATTACTACAATTAATGGAGCTTGCTTACATTATAAAAGAAGTACATACACACATACATACATATATACACAGATGCATACATACTTACATACACACATACATACATACAATCTAGACCAAACCACTTCCAATGTGACTGCTAAAAGCAACACCAATCTAAGTCGTTAATGTGAGCGAAGATAAAACACAACATTCTCATTCTCCTAAAGTACGTATTCTATTTTTCCCCTTACGTTTGCACAGACAGTTCACAGTTAACTCACCAATAAACACCACTGAACTGAAGATAGTTCCTACAAACAGTACCATAAATGCCGGCATTATGTGAGAAACGGAGTACGCGAAAAACACGCTTCCAGGTGCTCCCTCAAATCTCCCAACACCCCTCAAAGAAGCTTGATGCTGCCCTTCTCTCAAGCACTTTTCCAGCAAACCGGCTTCCAAATACCTTCTCATTAGGGTGTTGAATCGTTCAAGAAGTGGATTTCCCTTCTTAAAGAGTAATATATTTCCAACAGTAACTAAGGATTTATCAAAGAGGCAGACTATTCTACCGACACCTTCTGTCCCCATTTCTCTAGCGATAAGAGTAACATAATATATACTAGAAAATATAGAAATGTATCTTTTTGTTATCAATCTTTCAATACATTTCCGTGTATCGCTGCAGTCTTCCTTATGTTTCTTGTGTTCGAGTAACCTAGTAAATTCTGGGTACGGTACAGTTTGTGTGGCATAATATACACTTGGATTGTCGCCATAAACTATGTTTGAAACGAGGAGTTCGTCAAACGTTTCTATCTTCTTTTCATATTTCGGTTCCACCAGATAAGAAACAAAGAATGCTTGGAATACAGTGCTAATAGCGAAACAAAAACAGACGTACAGAAAGAAGAAAAGCCTGAGATTAAAATTTGTGGGCTGCTGTGGAACAGACACTGCAACAAAAACAGACCAAGTGTTTTGGAAACAGCTGGCCAATGACCGGTAGGGACCATTCCCGGCACACCAGAACACACCTGTTGTTAGCAGAAGCACAAGGCCCGTTGTGAACCAAACGGACAGCGAGAAAATTGTCAGTAATTTTTCTGTTCCACGGATAGCTTTTGGACAAGGAACAAACATTTCCAAACTGTTAATTTCATAGGGTATGGTGGCGTCAAACGAAGACGTCACAACGATTGGAATCAAAGGAACGGTTCCTGTTAAAACGTCAGATAAACCATCCTCTAATTCACCAAATTCCTTTGCATAGTTTCCGATATTAAATTCTATAGATGGTGGATGGAAAATTGTTGTCAAGTTCATTTTTTTACAAACGAATTTAACTATCTCAACCCGCAAGTATGATGATATATAATCAGTACGGACACCATTCTGCGTGGAATTTTCTGTAATAGTAACATTGGCTTCGATTCCTATTACAGCCACTTTAAAAGGTAAACCCATGAAATCCTTTGGAACTTTTGCAGGATAGAGATTTGCATTTTCTGAAAACGTGCCATTATCTTCAAAGACCCATTCGTCCAGCAGAATGACGTCATGTACCTCTCCCCACCTTCCCAAATTAAATGGCAACCAAGTGTACAAATTCAGCCTGTCGGCTGCTGGTGTCTTTGTGGTGCTCACAGCATGCAGTGGACGATATACAATTTGGTTTGAGATCAAGACCACCACGTTGACAATTCTAGCCACCTGCCACAATATTGAACATATGTGAGCAGCCAGTAGCTGTGCCGGTCCATTGCTGCTGTCGGTTGCCACCACAAGAAACCTACCTCTAGGGTTCCACGATGTGCCGTGTTTCAGATTATCCAGCTGATTCTCAAGCGTCTCGTTTAAGCTGCCCCCCTCTTCGTTCCACACAAACAGAATGTAACTGTGGTGTAAAACTGGTGTGTCTGAAGTGTCATCTCCGTTTGGTCGGAACAGTTCAATCGGCCATCTTGTTCCTTCGTGTAACTTTCCCAGTAAGACGTTCACCGTCTGCAGATCGTCCATCTGTGGCAGAGAATCACTGAGAGCACTGCGAGTGACGTCAGGCGTTGTGCGTGGCAGCGAGACGACGAGAGGTCTTCCAGGCGCGAAGTATCGGTGTGCGACTGTCCATACGCACGAGACTGTTTGCATCTGGCCTGTGGTCAGCGTATTGTGTGTCAGCGCTACTACAGCTTGCGTGACCGCAGTCAGCAGCAGCAGCATGCTGACAGTCATTTCGGCTGCTGCCATCTGCAAAAGGAAATGCTTTTTCATGTATAAGAGCAATCGATTCATTTGACTTTCATAATTAATAATGCCTTGATTTATAAACCGAATTAATTTTTATTGTAACTTGAAGCAATACAATTTTTACAACAATCTGAGGAAAGCACCTTTTCAATCTTCATTTTCTATCCCAAATTTGGTCGTATAATAATTCGTCGTCAGTGACGTTAAATGTCTGCAAGTTTGCACGGCGTCACACCCTATCAAACGATAGCCATCGCAGTGAACGGCAGCAGAAACACGAAAGCTGAGGCTGTTCCGTGCGAATTTAGGTAATTTTTGGTAGCCCTTCGCCATATTAGTAACAGTCTGTAAGCAGTCCGCAGTGCCACACTTCTGCAGCAAGCTACGTAATTACATTTCTGCAGCAGCCAGCTGATCTGTGTTTTTATCACACTTTGCTGCTGTCTATACTAAGTCACACTGCACTGTGCAGTTGCACTGGTTATCGGAAACATTCATCTGATTGTTCTGTGAGAGTCACCAGACCACGTGGTAATTTGGTTATTATTTCTGCGACACACATATTACAAAAAAAATTATTATTATTATTATTATCGTATTTCTCACTTCTCACCTTTGACTGGGAATTATTCACCTGTTCTGGAATGCAGTAATCAACTGAAGTAGTCTCGGTGGTCTTATTAGTAGATTAAAAAGTCTCTTAAATTGAATATGTGCTAGGAATTACAGTTTTTTACAGTTATATACAGGGTTTTTCACGACTTTAGAACATTACTGCAGGAGGTGATTTCCTAGGTCTTTGTGATAAAAAAAGTTCATATAAACATGTGTCCGATTTTGGAGAGTTACGAAATTTTGGGCATTTCTTAATTGCCGTACGCGCCCTCGTGTGAACCGCGCTACGGAACCAGCTGGCAGGTGATGTACTCAACTTCGTGGCTTATCGTTTGCGTTGCCAGCATTATTTTTGCCGCCTGACTTGTCCACCCAGCTGCAATCAGTCCAATTTCCGTATCAGGACACTTGGTACGTATTTAAGGAATGCGGGGAAGTTGGGATGGGTGGGCATTCGCCTGGCCAATGTATACTACATGAGTCAGCTACTGCTACGTGTTCCAAAACCCTTATCACTTGCAGTACAGTGATTGTGCCGGCACCTGATGTTCAGAACAGTAAGGCGATAGTTTCGTAAAGGCTTGTACAGTAGAGGGGACAGTGTAGGGTGCCTGTTAGTCCTGTACGTATTCTCATCTCAGTTCGTCTGTTACGTTCACAATGCCATTTACATATCCAGTTGCAGAGTATGCAGATATGCTTTATGTGTACGGTTTTAGTGACGGTAATTCAGTTCAGGCCGTAGCTGAATAACAGCAACGTTTTTCGAACCGTAGATTACCAAACCGAAGAGTGTTTACTGGAGATTACCAGACATTGCGAGATACAGGCTCATTTCCCGGCGTTCCCATTGGACCCGAGCGTGATGTTAATGAAGACGTCAATGAAGATGAAGGCATTGTTCATATGACACAGAGCAGTCCACGTACGAGTACGCGAAGAATTGCAAGACGTCTTCGTGTTCCCCACACGAGAGTGTGGAGAACACTGCATGCAGAGGGCATGTATCCATACCACGTGCAGCGAGTACAACATCTCC
>Ga0136643_10020286_pt1 | contig 10053 bp, 6 predicted proteins | sample TergutLab28metaG_FD_96883 | JGI IMG/M metagenome (GOLD analysis project Ga0136643, IMG submission 96883) | Labiotermes labralis P1 segment gut microbial communities from Petit-Saut dam, French Guiana - Lab288 P1 (version 3) (version 3) | ecosystem: Host-associated > Arthropoda: Insects >... | reverse complement strand
CAACCGACCGACCAACCAACCGACCGACCAACCAGCCAACCAAACCAACCAACCAACCAACCAACCACCCAACCAACCACCCAACCAGCCATCAACCATCCAACCAACTAACCAGCCAACCAAACAACCGACCGACCAACCAACCAACCAACCAACCGACCAACCAGCCATCCAACCAACCAACAAACAAGCAAACAAACCCACCGACCAACTAAATAACTAACTAATTTTATGGAAAGAAACCTGTCGTGAACAGCTTGTAATTTCTCAGACAGTGGAAAAATTCCCTGTATTTTTTGGAACCCAAAGGCTTATTGCAGTGTTCACCAGATACTGCAACTGGTTGCTATCCTCAGCCAGAATAATCTAGTCCATGGAATCGCACCTTATTTTTCTTTAATTGTGTCTTCTACTGCGTGAAATTCAGTCCGTCATACAGAAGCGTGTCGCCATCAGCACAACCTGTTTATTGTGCGATAGCGGCTACATGTTTTGGCTGTTATGAAGCCGTCATTAGTCCGAACATAACACTGACAGTCAGTATTACACAGCACAGTTAATTTCAGCTGGTAGTGTCGGAGGTCTGAGTAGTGTATTTAATGTGTGTGTGTGTGTGACATGTCAGTCAGCACTGTGCTGTGGGGTCACCGGAAGTTCCAGTTCATCGCTTAGGGCCTGAAGTCCGATTCGAACAAACCGGCCGGTGAAGTGACTGTTTGCCACCTTGTGTCGTATCGCGCAGCGTATAGCAACATTTTGTTGCACAACAGGGGCCGCAAATATTTAACAACTCTTTTTTTTTTCAGGGAAAATTTATTATGTACTAATCGATTAAAAGGGGTTATAGCACTATTAATTATTACTATTAATTAGTAAATGTCAATATTGTAATTAATTATACTTTCATTATTAGGGTTTATTCCATTTCTTAGACTAGAGGTACCTCAGTGAATAGCTCGCTCCCTTTTTTTAGTCACTGATTAGTACTTAAAGTAAGCCGGAATTATTTTATACATAATTACGACCGAAATGTACTTGCACCAGTTATTATTAAAATATTTTTGACGTTCAGGTGACCGTGCATCGTGATAAATTCTTATAATAAAACCAACTGGATGAACTAATTTCTCAAATTTATTTTTGGAATAAAACTCGACATCTTTCGGACAGTTCTTCTGTCAATCATCAGGATTTTTTTCACTGTACACACAGCAATGGTATACGCCATACAGGTTTGCTGACAGCTTGCGAGCAGGCTCAGGACGGAACCTGTATGACATATACCATATACCACTGCTGTGTGTACAGTGAAAAACTCCTGATGATGGACAGAGGAACTGTCCGAAACATGTAGAGTTTTATTCAAAAAATAAATTTGAGAAATTAGTGCATCTAGTTGGTTTTATTATAAGAATATTAAAACATATTTAGAACCGACACCGTACGGAGGACGGTGGAGCCTACCGCTCTGTATTTTCTCACTCGAACTAGCCTCACAACGTTTGCTGATGTATTATGGACGAAGCCCGTTACAGTGTCTTTTATGATGCGTGCCACGTTCACAGAATAGCTAATATGTCGTCCATAAATCTGATATGAGAGCGTACATTATGTAGTGCTGGAGAAGTCTCGCGGGCCGCGGACATAAGTTCGGCGGACCGCGTTCTTGCCTTCCCCTACGACACTGCAAGTTTTTTCGTTTCGAACTTTTCATGCATTATAATACAGCGAGTCATGTTATTATCGAGACACTTCTGTTGTTATCGCATGATTTATTACCGTCTTTTTTTTTTTCGCTTAAAGTTCCCCTCGTTTCACTGTCATAATGCTTCAACAGCTAGACAAGGCAGTTAGGGCACTAGCAAGGTGACCTGTGCAGTAGGTTACTGATAACGCAGTCTGACCGAACTGTCGCCACGTAGCGTGCTATGGCAACGCTAAACCACAGTTTTCTCTAATCTTTAGGACATAATACAAGATCACAACAATTAGACCCGTACATGACGAAGCTGCTATCAATTCTGAACTCTTAGGTCCTTAAATTTTGTTTCCTGCTCTTTAATTATTGTATTTCAAGCTATTTTACTTTATAAAACTAAATTTATTATGAATGTTATGTGCGTAAAAATTCTCCGTATCCCATGGTGCCATATATTTACTTATATTGCGGCCCGGTTTTGAGTTCCATTTATGAGAGCAGTTGTATTCCCCACTGTGATTTGACTGTTCTCTGTGTTTTCGGAAGCAGAACACTAATGTACACGAAGACAAAAACTTGATCCACTATCGACCGTTACCATTGGAAAAGTTTAAATCATTCTCAAATGATTGTCACCAGATAATAACGACAATCTGTATAGCCTTTGTAATTTCACAAATACGTCGTAGTGACGATTAGTAATTTCACTTCCGAGTCCATTAGCTCCCATTTTAAACATATCTATATCTATATCTATTCTATATCCATATATCTATATCATATATCTATATCTATAGCATATCATATATCATGTATCATATATCACTTCATTATATCATATCATCGTATCATATATCATACATCACTTCACATCACATCACATTATATCTATCACATCACATCATATATCATATCATGTCATTATCGTTCCAACAGATATACCATAGAACAGAAGACAGACCTATTAAATGATACTGTAACGATGTTCACAGTTTTATGCATGCTTGGTAAATGGGTTGGGAGCGGTGGGTGGGCTGGGGCTCAATACTGGGGATCCATTAACCCTTTAAACGCCGAGTTAAATCCCATCTGCCATTTGCTGGCATTATTAGGAGCTCACCATATTCTCCACGTTAGCAGGATAAGGTTTCAAGATTACTATTATGCCGTTGAATTGTTAGACATTGTAATAGTGTTGAAGCAGAGAAGATGTTGGAGACTGACGTTTACTGAAGCTAAGAATTATGCGTTTTCAAATTTCCGTTCCAAAACCGACCATTTTGCATAGTGTGCATGACGTTGGCGGCAGTAAGGACTAGATAAGTTACTTACACTAAGTAAGAGTATTTACGAATATACGCTTTCCAGTTTCAGATTGTTTGTTTGTGAAATGTTGGTACTGTCCGTTACTGTTGTCGAAAACTTTGCCCTTGAAAGCTCTAGACAACAGAAAATAATATCGGAGGTGGATATGAAGGGCGATCGTAGCCTGACGCTACGCCGTGTCCTGAAAATATCTGTCCACTTACCTGCACTAAGAGGTAAAGCTAACAAGTTCGTCCTAGAACAGGCCACGAAGGCTCAGAGGGGAGTAGAGGTATAGCTCTACTCGTTCTTTAACTTCACCCCTATGGGGGTGTTGGTGGTCAACACCACGCCTCGACCGTTTTATCTCCCCCCCCCCTAAAGAGACCCTGTGCACATTGTGTAGGCGTCTGGGTGGGCCCCAGGGCCCCCACCAGGATTCGATCCCCTGACCATCCAGCCCGTAGCGAGTCGCTATACCGCCTACGCTATCCCGACCCACTTCGGCTGCACAAGTGGAACGATATCAGGCAAATGTCTTTGAGCAGGTAGTGTACAGTAACAATCCAGTGCGCATGCGCATGTTTACCGTCCGGTCCCGCATGCATACGCGCACGTTCGGCCCATAATACGAGTAATTCGCTCTAGACAGTGCTCTGCATGTGGCGGCATAATCATAATCATCAATCATTATACAAACTGGTGGGTTACCATTAGCAAAATGAACTAATGGACTGAATTTCATTTTGTGTTAACAAAGCAGTTTCGTGTCCAAACGCAGCGGGCAGAACGCTTCACATTGTAACGCGAACAAAGCGGTAATTACAACCAATGCTAGATGCGGAGTTTAAGAGGTTTGGGGCTAATCCGAATTTTTCATGAGACCTGTATAAAGGCCTATTAATGTTTTCGTAGATTACCTTGCAATGATGCTGACATTACATCTTTTACTGCTTGACACAAAATTATACATACATCATTCCTTGTCCGCTCTTTCAACTGACATTTCAGGATAAGGAAAAATGAAGGTACAACTGCTGTAAAATAGATTGACATAATATTTATTGAGACTTCAGGGTCGTCTGTTTTGATGTTGCTTTTTATACAGGGTGATCAAAAGGTCTCTGTGCACCTGATGATACAATACAGAAAGCAGGTTACAGAGACTTTTTGATCACCCTGTGTAACGCTTTCAACCGTAAAGGTAATCTAAATAACATTTAAAAGTTTAGCTCGTACCACGCAGTAAACACACTGCGTTTCCATTACAGAGACTGGACGGTTAGGGCTGTACAGGGAAACCATCTGTGTTCTGAGAATCATAAGAGAGGTACAGATAATTACACGGCGTGGGGAGAATGCAGAGCTTTCGAAATGTGAAATGATGACGGTAGGTAGGCACACACTGTAGGTGGCCGTCCGGTGCACCGGACGGTCACCTACAGAGTGTGATGATACCAGATGCTGTATAATACAATTTTGACCTCCTGATGATGAGTACAACAGTGCTCGAAACATGTAGAGGAATATAATAAACTTATTATAAAACAAGAATTTGTGTATTATTTTGGTCAATTACTAATATTATACTGAGATGCACGGTCAGCAAAACATTAAAAAAGAAGTCTACAAGTGGTTTGCTTAAGCTGTTGCTATACGGGGTTAGAAGTTTCTTTCGCTGATTTTCACAAACGAACGAAGTGTCTAGAACAGAACAGCTAGTTTTCCCTCTTCCACACCAGATGTTTCGTTCCGAATCAGCCACTATATGGACTTCCTCCATTATCGTGTATTAAAAAAAAAAACATTGAAAGATCAATAACCCTGGGATTCAGGGACCTAACTGATCCACGTTTTGAGGCTCAAAAACGAGGTCAAGAGTTACTCGGTTGGACCCAATACTCCAACCTGTCTATCGCGCCTAAATGATTAAGTCGTAAAGAGTATATTGACCCTGAGGATGGCGACAGATCTTGTCTCCGAAACGTAGTTTTGTATCAGCTTTTTATGTGTTTTTTACGTAAGAGACAGTGGAGAATCTCCATGTAATTATTGATTATAAACGTGACATATTTACCTACAATCGTCACAATCCTAAGGTACCTTGCGTGAAGAAAGTTCAGAGACGAATACCTACGAAAACCTGTTGTTTGGCCTTACCCATTTCGTGTCGTAAAAGAGTGTGCATGCGTTGTGACACTACATGAGATCTCTTCACCTCTCGGCTTTCTTTCCTCCTATCTTCCTTCCCTTTTTTCCCCTTCTTTTTTGTTAGCTTCTTTCTTTCGTTTGGTAGGATTCTTAGCTTTGAAACTTCACGCAGGAAATGAATAGATTTTCTGGGCTTGCGTACAGGAAGAATGGAAGAAGGCTTTCTGCCTTATCAGCATTACCACACCATGCCCCTTAATTGTTTATAAAATTAATGTGACATTAGCGCAAAGGATAGAACAAGCGGTTCGCCAGAGAGGGGGCAGATGGGTGTCGGTGCGTCGCAACACACCGGGACAGTTACTGCGCTTGCCCGAAGACTCGCTTACAAATCAGCAGTAATCAATAAAACGTAATATAAACTTGAAGTGCTGTAGGCATCGGTGGGTTCGTTATTAACTCTCAGGACGGTGAACAAGATGTGGAAATAGTCTTCTGTTATGGAAATGGGAGATTTAACACGTGCCTGTCGACATTTGATAACCGCTAAGAGGTGACACAGTGACTTGACATGAATAACGATCCATACGCCCAACATGTGCTTGAAACAGCACTTTTGTTGGGCATACAAACTGTTGTGTAATGTTGTTATTCCCTTCACACTTTTTGTTGTTTTATTGTATATGAAACACGGAATGACTTATGAAAATGTTATTGGTTTGTCGCAATGGTCGTTATCCATATTAGAAAGCAATGTGTGAAAGTGTCCGAAACTGGAATCGGTATATCCGGACTGACAGGTGTGTCAGTTTTGTTTCGTTCGTGTAGCTTAAGAAACGTAAAATTTCAAACGACCCAACACTTCAGTATCATAAAAGATAATTCTCCCAGAAACAACCCAGTTTTGGTTTCCGTAACTTGGGTTTTAGCAAATACTAATGAGAATGCACTCGACTTTCCTTCGTTAATTCAAACTATTTGTAAGTCTTTAATTACTTATTTATTTACTTACTGACTTACGTATTTAACGTACTCACTCCATGGATGAAACTCTTTCTTGAGAAGCTAACCTATTCTCAGCTAGTCAAGAAATTCTCAGCATTTTATGGAACCCGAAGGTTCATTACCGCATTCTCAAATTCCCGCCACCTGTCCCTATTCTGAGCCACATCGATCCAGTCCATGCCCCCATATCCTATTTCCTGAATATCGATCTTAATATTATCCTCCCATCTACGACTGGGCCTTCCAATTTGTCTCTTGGCTTTATCAATTCAAATCATTTCTGTGTTACCTCGGGTAGGCCTAAGAAGATACGTTTGCTAAATAACCCTCTGCGTCAAGGAAGTTGCGTAAATAATTTAATGTTCAGTAGCTACATCTTTATTTCAAACAGAAGTAAGAAAACTTAGACTACACGAATCCTAAAATTTCTGACACACTCGCTTTCTCTTGTTTAATTTTCTTGCATGAGAGAAGGTTTAAATTTTAATAAACTGGCTGCTGTCTCAGCACGTTCTCTTGTGTACGTAAACTTACAGATATAACTGTACATTATTATCCAGATGTACTGCGTTCGGCAATTTTCGGACCTGTTCGGGAGACGACTGTTGATTGCTGGATTTGCCAGTTCGGCAGTTCACAGTCAGCGCCAACAGCTCTGCGGTGGTAGAGCCTCGGATGTCTCTTCAGCGTTTGACACACTTTTTCGCCCCCCACAAATGTTAGCGAGTTAACGCCCGATATGCTCACAAAGCGCTTGTAGAACTTAATTTAGCGTGTCCATTATTTTGGGGGATATTCCTATACAAAACTGGAAAGCGTGGAAAAACTGGAATGAAACTCTCTAATATACATTCTTGTGAAAGGACATTGAGCGAACAGACAGGCGGAAGGGTGAACAGACATGTAAAAGACGCACTTACGCAACGTTGCGTTCTGAATGCGAGAATGCTAACCATAGTGTAACCGTATTGGTTTTCTGTGTACAGCGAATGTACGCTATGTAGGTGTGATTTTCTCCATTTCTGTATTCTGGAATATAAACCCAGGATACTGTGTTCAAAATCCCCTTCAAATGTGTTTGCATTCAGCCAGTGTCATGCCTACGCTATAGATACAAGTATTGCTGTTTTAATTTTCTTTCTCAGCTCTCCGATTTACACGGCAGTGCTGTGGAAGTTATGCCAAAATTTCACTAACAAAACATCTATGAAGTACGAAAGGACAGTGCTCAAATTCGGCTTATTTATGCGTTTCGCCTTCGATTTGAGGCATTCAGGAAGGGCTGTGTTTGAAATTATGGCCCAGAAGGCAACTCGATTTGGGTTTACCGGTGGTTACACGCATAGTAATTGTTTTAGTCGGCCGACCTCACTTACCGCGCGGTCTAAGGCAGTGTTTCTCAACCGCCGGGCCCTGGCATCAATTATACCGGGCCGCGAGAGGTTTTCCTGGAATTTGTCATTTTAGTTTTCTAAGAAATTTTCATAAATAAATGTTTTATAGTGGAAATATTCTGAGGAGAAAAATATTCGTGAATGTGTCGAAAAACTTAGACCCAGATGTTGGCCTGAGGAAACTACAGTGTGCTACAAGATTTCATTAGTCCAGTGATTGACAACTGATTTAAATGTAATTTTATATTTGTCAACATGCCACACCGTATACATAAGTGTACTAATGCTACTTATGATTATGCCATAATTAATTATTAATGCTTACGTTAGTTTATTGCATGAACTTAAAAAAAATGTAAAGGTATTTACGAGTAAATTTGTTGGGACCGGGCCCTCGTCTTATGAAAAAAGAATTAATCGGGCTGCGGTCTCACAAGGGTTGAGAAAAACTGGTCTAAGGAGTGGGTCTGCAGCCGCTTGCTTGCTGGAATTGCGGGTTCGAATCCCTCCGGGGGCATGGATGCCTGTGTCGTTTGAGTGTTGTGTTTTGTCAGGTAGAGGTCTCTGCGTCGGGCTGATCATTCGTCCAGAGGTGTCCTACAGGTTGTGGTGTGTCTGAGTGCGATCGTGAAGCCTCGATAATGAGGAGGCCTTGGCCCACAAGGGACTGTTGCGCGATCGGGAAAAATTGTATTAGTCTACTGTTAGAATAAAAAGTTATTAATTAGGACAGTGAATGCATCTGATGCACCTTGCGTCTCTCATATCACTTTGTTAAGAAAACGAGTCCTATCAAAACAAAGACAGAATTTCACTATCCTAAGAAGTGGTTAGATATATGAGATGGGAGTGGCGTCGACTGGCTTCATATGGCTCATTACTGGGACAAGTGGGGCATTTTACGAGCACGGTAATGAATACTTTATTCTTTTAAGCTTGGGGAATTTCTTGACTAGCTGAGAAATTGTTAGCTTCTTAAGAAGGACTCTTGCATTGACTGTAGTAGCCCGCAGCACGATACGAAATGACAGCATAATTGCAACAATAAAATCAGTACAAAAAATGTGAACTTGCTGTCTTCATGTCAGTGTAGAAATAATTTAATTCCTGACGATGGAGCCAATATTTTTCCTAGACGCTTGAGATACGTCTTAAAGCACCAAGTGCACTTGACGTTATGCATTAACCAATTACATACTGAAGATCCACCGGAATTATAATAAAATATTCAGATCGTACCGCGCAGTGAACACTAATCTGGGTTATAAAACTAGGCAGTTAATGTTGTGTATGGAAATAATCGTTTTTTGTTCTGAGAAGTAAGCCAGTGTTAAATCCACTGCGAACAAAAAATATAATTTGTAAATACTAAACCTGGTAGTGCATAATGTATAATAAAATTAATTATATACGTCAGCACTGATTTTTTATTTATACATAAAGCTAAATAAAAAAGTAGTGCTGACGTATATAATTAATGTTATTTTACTTCGTGATGCCTACTTTCAAGCTGGTAGTGCATAAAGTAACCACTGGGCTGTAGTGAGCTAAGTTACTCGCTGTAGGCTATATTTCAGACACGGTTCGGAACGTAAAAGTTATAAATAAATAAATAAAGCACATAAACCTAATGTCAGTGCTGATTAGTGTATGCCGTTTTTGAGCGCGTTAGCATCTCTAAGGAGAGCCACTTCAAATTTTTCCGTCCGTCCGTCTGTGTGTATGCACGAAACAACTCGAGGAACACTGAAATTTGTTACTGGAGTGTATTACAGGAAGATTTTATACATTAGAATTTTGGTTAAAAGTCAGTCAGAAATAATGGACACTTCACACGAAGAGTTAGTGGGAGCGCCCCTCTGCATCTCTAGCGTTTCTCATTAAATATTTACCGGAGTGGAAAAGTTTTCGAACAAAAGCTGGAGGGAAAATGAAGCACGCACTTTATGTCCAGTGTGCTTTATGGTTTTCGAGATAATCAAACAATGTTGCGCTGTTCGTTTATTCAAACACTCAACAACATTCTTCCGACCGCGTCCCATTATTCCCGACGATAATTAAGTGAAGCATCCTCATACTTGAAAAAAAAAGTACGCTCGAATCAGATCTTTTTTTATTCTTTGAATATAGCACTTTATTAGAAAAGGGCTAGAAACACAGGCCTTTTGTTAGCAAGTTATGATTTTGAAGTTTAGCATATTTTCCCGTGCATTTGACAAGCTAATAAAATTCAAACACAATGCGCTTGTAGCGACTTTTCTCATATTATTATTATCATTATCATCATCATCATCATCATCATCTCCTTTATGCAGGGTATTTATACTTACATTCCTGAAACAAACTATGTCCCTAGGGAATTCAGTGTTGCAGCTGTTCTGTTGTTACTATTCACGGTGCTTATATCGTTAGTTTCAGTGTTGAATCTATTGTACTTTTACATTAGTACTTTCCGAAGTATGTGTGCAGTGCCCAATATGGCTGTTTCCTATTATTATT
>Ga0136643_10020284_pt1 | contig 10053 bp, 6 predicted proteins | sample TergutLab28metaG_FD_96883 | JGI IMG/M metagenome (GOLD analysis project Ga0136643, IMG submission 96883) | Labiotermes labralis P1 segment gut microbial communities from Petit-Saut dam, French Guiana - Lab288 P1 (version 3) (version 3) | ecosystem: Host-associated > Arthropoda: Insects >... | reverse complement strand
TGCTCTGGTTCGATGTGTGTTGGTGTTACGTTGTGGTTCGGCTGGGGTGGTGTGGTTTCCTTATGCAGGCTGAAGCACTAGTGCTTCAGCCTGCATAAGGAAACCACATAACCACATAACCACATAACACCAACACACATCGAACCAGAGCAATACAACCCATGAAATAACTTAAGAAATAAGTCGCAAGCTCCTGAGGATGGATGTACTAACATTCGAAACATATTGAGCATTAAATAATGAAATAATAAAGCAAGTGACATCAATTTGGTCTATTTTAATTCAACATTTACTTGATAATTAATCTGGTAAGTATAAGTAGAGGGGATATATCCTGTTGTTTTTATACGTATGATTCATTAAATGTATAAAAACAACGGCGTGTTTATTATGTAACGGTAAGCTCATCGTTAACAATAATCATACAGCTGTGTTTAACGGTGGCCGACTAACTAACTAAAAGTAAAAACATAACGGGATATTTATTACATAACAATAAGATTATGTCTACCCAATCAACATACAGTTTTGTCTGACAGCGACCTAATAATTAATCAATTAAATGGCTAATATTATTCAAATAAGTGTAACTTCTGTTGTTTATTTCTGTCTCCAAATTTATAAATAATCGGAGCTGGATCTATTTTCCATGTAAATCACTAATAGGAGATTTTTCTTAAGGTGCCCAAGTATTCCATTTAAAAAAAATACATTGTAGCAAGCTACACTTCATTTTTGCTCCTGCTGTACAGTGGTTCAGCGAAAATTCAGTTTTAGTCAGAATGCTGTGTGGATGTCAAAGTGTTTTAGCTTAACTAAGCTGTTTATTTGACGAAAACGTGAACTGTTAAGATTATACAATTACGATATAAGTGATAGTTGTATGAATGATGAAGCTGAGTTTGTGGAATATTACTGACAGTGGAAAGAACAGTACTGCGACAAAAACCCGTGGCACTGCCACTTTACGCGCCACCCATGCCACATAAAATGGCCTGGGATTAAACCCGGGTCTCAACGATGATATCCCGGCGAATTGCACGGCCACCTGGAGTCTGAGTTGTGTCTGCGAGAGTGAAAATTTGGTGTAAAATATCTTAGTTGAAAGTGGAAATGAAAATCACTTATAGTAAGTTTGAGGGCTTCAATACCGAAAGTCCAGTTAATGAGTAATTATTGTTTTGCATAATGACACAGACTTAATCTTTGTGATTTGCGTAGTGTTAACAGACAGGATGATTTATGAAGACATGTGTGAGTCATCAATTAATTTAAGGTGGTCTGGATTGTATCCGGATATAGACTGTGAGTTATATCGTACCCCACCAAATTCCAAGAAAAATGAGGGTTCTTGCCCGGACACAAAGCTGCAGGAGAAATGATTTCGTCCACTCACCTCCGTACATAGCCAGAGTCAAGAAAGAATGAAGCTAAATCCGTCTTCTTGGCATGGCGTGCAACAGCTTCACCTCACCACTATTTCGACAACTGCCCTAAGTTAATGAGGCTAGGTTCTTTTTGACTAAGTTTGATTTTAAGAAACTCTCTAGCACATTTCAACGAGCTGTTTATAACTATACGTAGGGTTAGGTACAAATTTGGTTACTACGTCTAGATGTAGGCCATATATCGCGAAGGCACGCCCCACTGGTCTTGCATGTGCTGCAGAACTTGAGGAAGCATACCCATCGCAACAGAGAAGTATTTATTTAAGCATGTCCTAGTACACGTTGACGAATGTACAGAACAACGAGCTTATGTTGTGTTTCTGGTAAATCCTACCAAGGAGTGGGTTGGGATGTAGGGGTTTACAATGAACGGTTAAGGGCTTACATGGCAACCGCAGCTTCTGCTGTCATTGCTGTTGAGTTGGATGGAACCTGATATTTAATCGGATTATGCAAGACATAGACAAAGTTGAACAAACTTTCGAGAGGGAGACGGGAACTAAAGAATGTGTGGTCTATGCAACCCACTGTACTGGACACTTCGTTCAAGTAGTGATTATACGTCTGTCTAGGGGCTACAGCATGAGTTCCTATTATAATTGCACAGTACATTTAACGACAATTATAACGAGGTTGTCGCATGTAAATGGAGCAGAAATGTGTTTGTTTGCGGTGAAATTAGTGCCAACTAAACAACAGTACTTGGATGAAATACTGCGTATCAACTATAGTAGCGTCAGAAATATGAAAGGTTAAACGCGTTCTGTGACACTTGTTCATTAATTTGAATTAGTTTATTTTTCACTTCAGCATTGAAATGATGTTGCAAACCTGCAAACCTGTAACTATCTAAGTAACTAACAAATCAAAAAACCAAATAAGTAAAAACTAAGTAGCTAGAAACCAACGAAGTAACGAATCAAGTTTGAATTAATTTACTTTTCTGTTCAGCATAGAAATGATGTTGCAAACCTGCATACCCGAAACTATCTAAGTAACTAACAAACCAACTAAAGAAGTAAAGAGCTGAGTAACTAGAAACCAACGAAGAATCGAAACAAACAATCAACCAAACATGTAGCAAAATATTTCCTCACAAACTATTACCTTTTCGTGCACTAGAGTAACTCGTTTCCATTTTAGCACATCTTTTATAAACCAGAGTTTCTAAACGTTTTGGATGTAAATCAGGTTATAATGACGGTGCTGATCATCGACTTACCCCTTACACTCCTCCTCCTCCTCCTCTATTTTTCCCTCCTCATTTGTCCATCTTAAATTGCACATGAAATTGCCTGGGATCAAACTCGTGACTCTGCTGTCAGAGGCCATCGATAAAATAACCTGACCTGTGTCAAGACCACATGATTTTGAAAAGGCTGTGGTTTAGCGCGTGACTGTTATGCCAATCTGATATATGAGGGCCCACTTCAAGATATTTTGAACTAACATGGGATGGGAAACTGCAAAAGAAAAACGAGAAATTATAATACAATATACAGTAAGCTTATCGAAGACGTGGATGACGATTACCCACTGTAGCCAGAAACTCTGACCACTAGACCACAGAGGCGGCCAGTATGTCATGACCAGTCTACGAAAAGATGGCAGCCCCGACAATGAATGTGATTAACTTCATGGAGCAGTGTCAATAGTGACGAGCTACTGATGTAGTCTGAGAGTTCCTCTATTATGTGGAAGACGAAATTTTATTAACGTATTCAAATGACCCTGGAAGCAAGCGGTGGCGCAGTTTGTTGAGGCACTGCGCTGCAAGCCGGAAAGTGGTAGGTTCGGTTCCCGACGGAATCGTTGGGATTCTTTATTGACATAATCCTTCCAGCCGTACTATGACCCTGGAGTCGACTCAGCCTCTAACATAAATAACAGCAACATTTCCATGGGGGTAAAGGAGGCTTCATTTGCCGACTGTCTTGAAATATGGGAGACTCAACCTCCTGGAATCCTCAGGGTCTGTCCTGGCTTGTACTTTTGCCGATACAAGCGGCGTCGAAGGCGTGTATCTGTGGCTACGCGACTGCTGGAAATGAGGGTTAGTATCCCGCCGGAGACATAAATGACTGTTGTCTCTTGTGAGTGTTGTGTGTTGCTAGGTAGAGATCTCTGCTTCGGGCTGATCATTCATCCAGAGCAGTCCGATCGAATGTGGTGCGTGATTGTGAAGTCTCGATAATGGGAATGTCTGGCTCACTAGGGGCTATATTGCCATGGAAAAAAATTCAAAATTCCTTGTTACTAGTTCCTATTCTGTACGGCTAAACTGATGATAAAATGATAGTGATAAAAATTAAATTAATACTAAAATTTCAATTACCTGCTATGAATGTGCTGGCGCAAAAGACAAAAGGTCAGTTCCAGAGGCATCATAGGAAGAACGATAGCACCAAAAACAAGAAAGTAATAATAATAATAACAATAATACACAATTTATGTTATGAAAGAACTATATTTCAGTTCTGGACAACTTTCCACTTTCCTTCGATGTTTACAACAGCAGACTGAAATGTAAACCACCACACAGTGTCGGTAAGCAATAAATCAAATACTGACAGTTTGACATAGAGCAACTCCGTCGGTTGAACATAAATTTGAGTTTCTCTGTTCCACGTAGACCGAAAGCAGAACTTGTACGGAATGCCTTGTGCCGCACTTTCTCAATTACAAATGAGTGACTTCCCACAGAAATATAAAAAAGAAAAGATTAAACCTTTAAAGGCCAGAGGTTGTTTTACGTACCGCCAAGTTTAGCACCAGAAAATTCTACGTTCTGGCTACACGGTCAATTTACGTGTTATGTATTATTCTCTTGCCAAACAGTGATTATTATATTACACGGCATTAATTGATTAGTTTTATAACTGAAAAGTAATATGTTTACTGCGCGGTACGAACTCAATATTTAAATAAAATTTAAGTTACTACCATTAATTTAAAAAATAATAATTTATCCAATGTAATTAATACAATACCATTTATATATGTAACAGTATTGTGCTGATCTTCTCTCTATTTGCTATCAATGTCTCTTCCGTTACGTTTTTGCTTGTGCTCGGCCATTATAAACAAAATAATTCGTAGTTATCTTCTGAAAGAATCATTATACGTAGTTACGTCTGTATCATACTTAAGTTAGCACTGGGGTATTCTATGAATTCTAACTAGTATGTCCACAGTTGTTTCTGTATGTGGGAATAATAAATGTTACAACTACGTTAAATAAATTTATATAAAGTTTAAAGTACCAAATTCCGATGGGTTCGAGATTTACACGAATTTTTTGAGAGAAATCGTAGTCTGTGTGTAGGTTTTAATGGATGCGCCAATTCACTAATAAACAGTATTCTGTTTTCATTGCGGTAATTATCACGAGAAATTAAATATGTTTCAGGGTTTCTCCTAGACCCATGCAAATTTCTTTTATAATCATTCTAATTTTGCAGAGTATTTTAACGTATTCCAGACCGTAAAAGTGTCAGTATTACTGTTCTTCTTTTGTACTGCTGAGGCAGTGTGTGCGTTATGCTAGGGAAGCACATCAAAAGATAAATGTTCAAGGCGTGTTACGGTAGAATTCAATTTGAAGTTTGTTATTCAACGAGGCTGTCAATTACGTAGATTTTTTATCCTCTAAGATGGATGAAGTAATGAGTACGAACCATCCGCGGAATGGTGCTGAGAGGGAAAATCAGAAGTACTCGGAGAAAAACCTGTTCCCAGCGCCACGTTGTGCACCAAAAATCCCACATAATGTGGTCTGGGATTGTAGCCGGGCTTCCGCAGTGAGAAACCGGTGACTAACATAAACCACAGCAAGGCCGTAAAAGGCTGACGAGTTTCGCATTGCCGGGTGTTTAATAAGTAAGTTCAGGGGTACTGGTCACTATCCATTTCGGTTTGAGTTTCGTAAAATTATGAGATGCGTGTCTAATTTGAAGTAAACGAATATGAAAAAGCATGCACGAAAAATAAGTTAATATTGCGAATCATTTTCGATAGCGATCTAAAATTTTATCTAATTATAATCTCAAGAAATATTATATTTTGATGTATTTTAAGGGTAGATGTTATAAGCTAAGTAGTATATTCAAATAATACAGTATCTGGTTTTTATATCTGAATCACGAAGCATGCCTCGATAGCAACGACAAATGGCTGACTAAGTTGCAAGGGCGGTTACAATTATTAACTACTGTCAAACAATTAATGCACTTGCCTCATATTGCACAAGGTAAGTAATGGCTATTCAGCAGCGAAATAACTAATTTTAAGAACTTGGCTTTCAACAGATAAATGGTATAAATTTCAAAATGCTACATTGTTCAACTGCTTTTTATTTCAACCAAACAATGCAAAAAATATATCGTACACAATACAATATTTATTTAAATATTATATACTCCTAAAGAAATATTGCATTAAATATAGTACACGATTTTGCATTGGTTGGTTGAAATAAAAACAATGAAAGATGCACGGTATATGCATTAAACTAACTGTTCAGTTGTTTTTAACTACATCCCACAGTGGTGAAGTAGACAATCTTCGATTGTAAGTATTTAACGATATTTGTAACGTAGGAATCACATATTTTGACAAAATAACTTTTATATTTAAAAGATGAAATATAAAAATGTTATTAATTAAAAAACATATTCTTAACCAACACAGTGTTTAGAGCTCTACAACCTCATTACAAATTTAAATCTAAATTAGAAATATGTTTTCATGTCGATGTAACTGGAAGCTTTTAAGTGTTGTATACCCAAACACACACGAATCTAGCGTAGCATAAACAGAACAATGCAACCTTTATTCAATCTTCGAATACGCGCGTAGTAGTCTTTTATTGTTAGTAAGGATATTAATATCAGATTAAACAACAGAAGAGAGAGAGAAAACAATTCCAGCTTCATATATCTTTAATATCGATACGCCTCTATAACGCAACATAACAGACCTCTAACACCTCAAGTAGAGCACAAGGAAGACTGACGTGCTGACGGCCCCCATTATATCATAATACACAGGGAATTTGGAAAATCAAAGTGAACAGGTACCTAGACGAGAGGGAAAACGTAATGGCAGATTTAGTTTGCAATGTCACTTACTACGAAGAAAAAAGGAGATTATTAAACAATTAATTTTCACACCTATTGAAATCCACTCACAGACTGAAATCTATATAAAATTCAAGATAATTCATAGAAACTTCCAGAAACAGACACGATAAGCATTACAACATATTTATCTAAACATTAAGTTTTCCGCGTATTGAACCAATTATAACTCTTAATCAAAAGAATTTAAAGAATATCACACTGTCAACATTACACGACACAAACATCAATCCAGCGGTAACACCAAAGGATGGGGACGGGTCACTTCCAATACAACGGCACAACATAAAACATTAAACGTCAAAAATAATTCTGTAAACAAATAAATACAGTTTTAATAAAATCTGCTGGGGTACAGAGATTGCCATTTGTTAGTTATTTTTATAAGTTTCTGCACGGTCAATACGTATAGTTTTAAAGTTTCTGCGATGTTTGAATATAATTCTGGTGATGAAATGGAGAATAATAATGAGACTAGTCGGACATGTGGCATGTATGGCTAACAGGAAAAGCGCATACAGGGTTTTTGTATAGGGAAAGCTGAAGGAAAGAAAAAAATTGTAAGACGTAAACTTAGATGGAAAATATTAAAATGCATTTTAAAGTAATAAAATGACATAGTGTGAACTGGGTTTATCTGGCCTAGGATACGGACATGTGCAGGGAATTTCTTGACCAGCTTCGTGAGTGGCTTTCAGGAAGGATTCTGCTCCATGGAGTTAGTTAAAGTGTTTACATACCATTCCACACATAGCTGACACTTCATCATTCTACAGCATTGCCTGTTGACGTACACCTCTTTCGTTCTGTATGTGCAGTATTGATTTGTTTACGTTACTGTACGTCTTACCGTTCACTGAGACAGAAATACTGTTATGTCACACACACTTCCTATTCCGCAGGACCTGCTTTCGTAACTGGAAAACTGAACACGAATTTAAAACAAACCCCTCTTAACAGGCAGCATACACTTACCACAACCTCACACACACTTACCACAACCTCACACACACTTACCACAACCTCATCAACAAAGACATGCCACACGAAATTAAGTACAAAGAGCATAACAAATAACTTAAAGTAGCAGCAACCGGAAATATAACACACTTAGAATGCGAGAGTAAACAAACGAAGAAAACAACAACATAATAACAAGGAAAATAAAAGCATCACAACAGTAACACTGTAAAGAAATCCTAAACCTCATGAAGTTTCGAGTAAACCCGAAGATGATTTATAGAAGTATAAATATGTTAAAAACCTCAGCCAGGTAAAGTACGAGGGAGAGTCACAAGAAAACTTTAAAAGTGTCATAAAATTTCGAACCACAGCTCTATTGTCTCGTAAGTTCCAACAATGATACTCATGGTTTGAAGATTAGCCGACAGGTGCCAGTACGATACTACATAGAAAAATGAAGTCATTGTGTACCTTTTGTTTTCATTAAATTACTAGATAAAACATATTGAAGGTTTCCATTTGACTCACCCTCGTAGTACGAATCATTGTCATTGTTATGCTTGTTACGTTTCTACAAATAACTGAAATACAATTAAACTTTGACGTGCAGAGAAGATTACCTAATAATTTCAGTTAGAAGCTCACCAAATTTTAATTGGTTTGTTCGCAAAAGACCAAGTATTGTTAGTCTGATTACAAAGAGGATTGCAATCGTGCAAATTAGGAAACACTGTATTATATTTTTACATAAGACCTCGGTTTTGTGACCTGAACGATAAAAAATAAATAAATATATATAATATATTTATAGCGTGTTCTTTAGAAATAGTCTTTTAGAGAGTAAACATTTAGTTCTGAATGTTATCTACAATAGTAGTTGCCGGTAAAGATACAGTTGTAATGCCTCTATACACCATCAGCACACGTGGAGTACTCGAGTTAAAACTAGGTTCATTTATTAAGTTCACAGCAGATGGGGTTAAATGGTCAGCTTTAATTTCCAGCAACTTGAACCCATAGAAAAGAGCACCCTGCGTCCATTTAAGACGGGGCTGGTGGGCCCCAAAACTATTCCGGCTGATTTAGAGAAGAAACCCTGCCTCTGCAGGGAATGTAACCACGAAACATCAGTCCTACAGTTCTTAGCCTAATCATTATACCGACTGCACCATTCCGGCTGACAGTATTAATTGAACTTATTTTGATTACATCGTGTTCCTAAAAATTACAGTAAATTTCGCAAGGGAACACTTGGTTCCGTTCACGATTATCTCACTGCATCGAGCAGAATTATTCTACAAAAACTGACAATTTTTCAGATAGTCAGAAAAAGGCTGTGGCTTTACGGAGCACGGAGATTCGTGATGACGTACCTCAGGCCAAACGTGGACAGAGATATCAAATTTAATCAAAATTAGTCCAAAGGATTTTAGATGAAATAGATAACGGCGGAGACACAGACGAACTCATTATTAAGCGTTCTTGAACCAAGTCCGTAAAATTAACGAATGAGTAAAATTCCTACAGGATGCCAGTTCAAAAAATTTAAATGTGATCCTCCAGATACGTGCCAGTTCTTGTGACCTGCAGCAGATTCCGGCTATAAAAGAAACACATTTTCAAATTACTTCTCCGGAAATGGTTACCGTCATAGTGTGATCCCGCCCTAATGAAACACGATGGTTTGACTGCCCGTACAGCAGAGCTTCAGGAAGTTAGAGTGTTGATTGCTTGCTGAAAATGTACGCAACTCCAATCAAACACCCTACTCACCCCTACCCCTTACAACGGACCCCCAAGTCCAATACGTAATCGCCAAATTTGATTTGTCGGTAGCCCACGTGCGTTACCAAGTGCCAAGTCATTGGTAATAAATTGTCAATAATGCAACGCGACAAAATAACCAATATTAGTACAGTTGTACAGTTGTCTTCAAAAGTTGTTTGATACGCAGGACCAAGTTGAAACTATGTTTCCTACAAAATAAATCTCTCCTATTGGACAATATTTATGTATCTTTGCGAAGTTCGAGAAGCATTATTTAGCCTGTCACATACGGGAAATGTATGGCGTGAATAACAGGATTTGTAGTGAGGACTTAATAGGAAAGAACAAGTCCATGGGGCAAATCACCATTAAGTTTATACTTACACGTCTGATGTAGAAATATTTAGAACGTTGTATTCTTCTAGGAAGCAAACCCTACAGATTGTATTGGGGTGCCGTTTTCGAGGAGAATATTTTTTCCATTTTCGGGATAGTCCATGAAAAATTGCACGTAGCACTGTTCAGGAGTACGTATGCACGTCTGAAACGTTCGTACATACAGGGCAATTCTTTACAGCGCGTGTCAAACCTGTTTCTTTGAAGAAATTACTTTATTAACCTTTTGGCGCCGGAATTATTTTTTTAATTTTAGCACACCCTGTATATAAAATGTGAATAATACAGGAACCAAATATGTTAGAATTATGAAATAAACTGCATTTTGAAGAGAAAAAAAC
>Ga0136643_10020283_pt1 | contig 10054 bp, 23 predicted proteins | sample TergutLab28metaG_FD_96883 | JGI IMG/M metagenome (GOLD analysis project Ga0136643, IMG submission 96883) | Labiotermes labralis P1 segment gut microbial communities from Petit-Saut dam, French Guiana - Lab288 P1 (version 3) (version 3) | ecosystem: Host-associated > Arthropoda: Insects >... | reverse complement strand
CCAGGCGCACTATGGGGAACACGACCAAAATCACGCATTTTTTGTGCCTCGCCAGGCGCACTATGGGGAACACGACCAATATGACGCCTTTTAGGGGCTCGCCAGGTGCACTAAGAGGAACACGACCAAAATAACGCCCGTTTTGGGCCTCGCCAGGCGCACTATGCGGAACACGACTAAAATCGCCCCTTTTTTGGGCCTCGCCAAACTCACTATCGGCCACACGACCAAAATCACGCCTTTTTTGGGCCTCGCCTGACGCACTCAGGGGAACACGACCAAAATCACGCCTTTTTTGGGCCTCGCCAGGCTCACATTGAGGAACACGACCAAAATCACGCCTTTTTTGGGCTTCGCCAAGCGCACTATGAGGAACACGACCAAAATCACGCCTTTTTTGGACCCCGCCAGGCGCACTATGGGGCACACGAGCAATATAACGCCTTTTTTGCGCCTCGCCAGGCGCACTATGGGGAACACGACCAAAATAACACCTTTTTTGGGCCTCGCCAGACGCACTATGTGTAACACGACCAAAATCACGCCTTTTTTGGGCCTCGCCACGCGCACTATGGGGAACACGACCAAAGTCACGCTTTTTATGGGCCTCGCCAAGCGAACTATTGGGGAACACGACCAAAATCACTCCGTTTTTCTGCATAGCCAGACGCACTATGGGGAACACGACCAAAATCACGTCTTTTTTTGGCCTCGCCAGGCGCACTATCGGGAACGCGACCAAAATCACGCCTTTTTTGGGCCTCGCCAGGCCCACTTTGGGGAACACGACCAAAATCACGCTTTTTTTGAGCCTCGCCAGTCACACTATGGGGCACACGAGCAAAATCACGTCTTTTTTGCGCCTCGCCAGGCGCACTATGGGGAACACGACCAAAATCACGCCTTTTTTGGGCCTCGCCAGGCGAACAATAGGGAACACGTTCAAAATCATTGCTTTTTGGGCCTCGCCTAGCGCACTTTCGGGAACATGACCGAAATCACGTCTTTTTTGGGCCTCGCCAAGCGCATAATGGGATACATGACCAATTTCATGTCTTTTTTGGGCCTCCCCAAGGCACACTATGAGGAATACGACCAAAATCATGCATTTTTGTGCCTTGCCAGGCGCACTATTGGGAATACAACCAAAATCACGCCTTTTTTAGGCCTCGCCAGGCTCACTATTGGGAACACGACCAAAATCACGCCTTTTTTGGTCCTCGCTATGCCCACTATCAGGAACAATACCAAAATCAAGTCTTTTTTGGGCCTAGCCAGGCGCACTATTGGGAACCATACCAAAATCACGATTTTTTGGGTCTCGCCAGACGCACTATGTGGAACAGGACCAAAATCACGCCTTTTTGGGCCTCGCCAGGCGCACTATGGGGAACACGACCAAATTCACGCCTTTTTTTAGGCCTCGCCAGGCGCACTATGGGGAACAGGAAGAAAATCACGCCTTTTTTGGGAATCGCCAGGCGCACTATGGGGAACACGACCAAAATCACGCCTTTTTTGTGCCTCGCCAGGCGCACTATGGGGAACACGACCAATATGACGCGTCTTAGGGCCTCACCAGGCGCACTAAACGGAACACGACCAAAATCAAGAATGTTTTGGGCCTCGCCAGGCGCACTATGGGGAACAGGACCACATTCGCCCATTTTTTGGGCCTCACCAGGCGCACTCACGGGAACACGACCAAAATCTCGCCTTTTTTGGGCCTAGCCAGGCTCACATTGCGGAAAACGACCAAAATCACGCCTTTTTTGGGCCTCGCCAGGCGCACTATGAGGAACACGACCAAAATCACGCCTTTTTTGGACCTCGCCAGGCGCACTATGGGGCACACGAGCAAAATCACGCCTTTTTTGCGCCTCGCCAGGCGCACTATGGGGAACACGACCAAAATCAAGCCCTTTTAGGGACTCGCCAGGCGCACTATGGGGAACACGACCAAAATCAAGCCTTCTTTGGGCCTCGTCAGGCGCACTATTGGGAACACGACCAAATAACTCCTTTTTTGGGCCTCGCCAGACGCACTATGGGGAACACGACCAAAATCACTCCTTTTTTGGGCTTCGCCAGGCGCACTATGGGCAACACGACCAAAGTCACGCCTTTTATGGGCCTCGCCAAGCGAACTATAGCGAACACGACCAAAATCACGCCTTTTTTCTGCCTCGCCAGACGCACTATGTGGAACATCACAAAAATCACGCCTTTTTTGGGGCTCGCCAGGCGGACTATTGGTAACACGACGAAAATCACGCCGTTTTTGGCGCTCGCCAAGCGCACAATGGGGAACACGACCAAAATCACGCCACCTTTGTGTCTCGCCAGTCGAACTATGTGGAACACGACCAAAATCATGCCTTTTTTGGGCCTCGCCAGGCGAACTAAGGGGAACACGACCTATATCTCGCCTTTTTTGGGCCTCGCCATTCGCACAATGGGGAACACGACCAAAATCACGCCTTTTTGGTCCTCGCAAGGCGCACTATGGGGAACACGACCAAAATCACGCCTCTTTTGGGCCTCGCCAAGCGCACAATGGGGAACACGACCAAAATCACGCCTTTTTTGGGCCTCGCCAGGCGCACTATGCGGAACACGACCAAAATCACGCCTTTTTTGAGCCTCGCCAGGCGAACTATGGAGAACACGACCAAAATCACGCCTTTTTTAGCCTCGCCAGGCGCACTGTGGGGAACATGACCAAAATCACGCATTTTTTGGACCTCGCCAGGCCCAGTATGGGGAAGACGACCAAAATCACGCCTTTTTAGGGCCTCGCCAGACGCACAATGGGGAACACGACCAAAATCACCCTTTTTTGTGCCTCACCAGGCGCACAATGGGGAACACGACCAAAATCCCGCCTTCTTTGGGCCTAGCCCGGCGCTCTATGTGGAATAGGACCAAAATCACGCCTTTTTTGGGCCTCGCCAGGCGAACTATGGGAACAAGAACAAAATCACTCCTTTTTTGGGCCTCACCAGGCGCACTATGGGGAATTGGACCAAAATCACGCCTTTTTTGGCCCTCGCCACGCGCACTATGGGCAACACGACCAAAATCACGCCTTTTTTGGGCATCCCCAAGCGCACTATCGGGAATACGACCAAATTCACAATTTTTGGTCCTCGCCAGGCGCACTATGTGCAACACGACCAAAGTGCGTCTGGCGAGGTTGAGAAAACTTGATTTTGGTCGTTTTCTCCAAAGTGCGTCTTGCGAGGTCCAAAAAGAGTGAATTCGAACGTATTCCCAAAAGTGCGTCTGGCGAGACCCAAAAAGCGTGATTTTGGTCGTATTCCCCCAATTGCATTGACGAGGCCCAAAAAGCGTGTATCCGATCACATTCCCCAAAGTACGTCCGGCGAGGCTCAAAAAGCACGATTTCGGTCATTTTCCCTGAAGTGCGTCTGGGGAGGCTCAAAAAGTGTGATTTCGGTCATATTCCCCGAAGTGCGTCTGGCGAGGCCCAAAAAGCGTGATTTCGCTCGTATTTGCCAAAGTACGTCTTGCGAGGTCAAAAACAGTGAATTCGGTCGTATTCCCAAAAGTGCGTCTGGCGAGAACCAAAAAGCGTGATTTCGGTCGTATACCCCAAAGTTCGTCTGGCGAGGCACAAAAAACATGATTTCGGTCGTATTTAGCAAAGTGCGTCAGGCGAGGCCCAAAAAGCGTGATTTCGTCGTATTTCCCCAGTGCGTCTGGCGAGGCCCAAACAGCGTTATTTCGGTCGTATTCGCCAAAGTGCGTCTGGCGATGCAAAAAAGGCGTGATTTCGATCGTATTCGCCGAAGTGCATCTGTCGAGGCACAAAAAGCGTGATTTCAGTCGTGTACCCCGAAGTGCGTCTGGCGAGGCCCAAAAAGCCAGATTTCGATCTATTCCCCTTAGAGCTTCTGACGAGGCCCTAAAACCGTGATTTCGGTCGTATTCCCGAAGTTTGTCTGTCGAGACCCAAAAAGCGTGATTTCGGTCGTATTCCACAAAGAGCGTCTTGCGAGGTCCAAAAAGTGTGATTTCGGTCGTATTCCAAAAAGTGCGTCTGGCGAGGGTCAAAAAGCGTGATTTCGGTCGTATACCCCAAAGTACGTCCGGCGAAGCCCAAAAAGTATGTTTTCGGTTGTAATCTGCAAAGTGCGTCTGGCGAGGCCCAAAAAGCATGATATCTGTCGTATTTCCCAAAGTGCGTCTGGCGAGGCCCAAACAGCTTTATTTCGGTCGTATTCGCCAAAGAGCGTCTTGCGAGGATCAAAAAGAGTGTTTTCGGTCGAATTCCCAAAAGTGCGTCTAGCGAGGCCCAAAAAGCGTTATTTCCGTCGTATACCCCAAAGTACGTCCGGCGAAATCCAAAAAGTATGTTTTCGGTCGTATATCGCAAAGTGCGTCTGGCGAGGCACAAAATGCGTGATATCTGTCGTCTACCCCAAAGTGCGTCTGGCGAGGCCCAAAAAGCATTATTTCGGTCGTACTCCGCAAAGTGCGTCTGGCGAGGCCCAAACGTCGTTATTTCGGTCGTATTCGCCAAAGTGCGTCCGGCGAAGCAAAAAAAGCGTGATTTCAGTCGCATTCCCCAAAGTGCGTCTGGCGAGGCCCAAAAAGCGTCATTTCGGTCGTATTCCCCAAAATGCGTCTGGTGAGGCCCAGAAAGCGTGATTTAGTTTGTATTCCCCAAAGTGCGTCTGGCGAGGACCAAAAAGCTTGATTTCCGTCTTATTCCCCAAAGTGCGTTAACGAGGCCCAAAAAGCGCGTATTCCATCGTATTCCGCAAAGTGCGTCTGGCGAGGCCCAAAAAGCATATTTTCGGTCGTATACCGCAAAGTGCGTCTGGCGAGGGCCAAAAAACGTGATATCTGTCGTATTTCCAAAGTGCGTCTGGCGAGGCCCAAATAGCTTTATTTCGGTCGTATTGGCCAAAGAGCGTCTTGCGAGGTCCAAAAAGAGTGATTTCGGTCGTATTCCCAAAAGTGCGTCTGGCGAGGACCAAAAACCGTAATTTCGGTCGTATACCCCAAAGTACGTCCGGCGAAGCCTAAAAAGCATGTCTTCGGTCGTATAACGCAAAGTGCGTCTGGCGAGGCCCAAAAAGCGTGATATCTATCGTATTTCCCAAAGTGCGTCTGGCTAGGCCCAAACAGCTTTATTTCGGTCGTATTCGCCAAAGTGCGTCTAGCATTGCCCTAAAAGCTACATTTCGGTCGTATTCCCCGAAGTGCATCTGGCAAGACCCAAAAAGCGAGATTTCTATCGCATTCCACAAATTGCTTCTGGCGAGGCCCAAAAAGCGTGATTTCGGTCGTATTCCCCGAAGTGCGTCTGGCGAAGCCCAAAAAGCGTGATTTCGGTCGTAACCCCCAAACAACGTCTGGCGAGGCACAGAAAGCGTCATTTCGGTCGTATTCCCGAAAGTGCGTCTGAATGCCCAAAAAGCGTGATTTCGTGCGTAATCACCAAGGTGCGTCTAGCGAGTCCCAAAAGGCGTGATTTCGTTCGTGTTCCCCATAGTGCGCCTGGCGAGGCCCAAAAAAGGCGTGATTTTTGTTGTTTTCCCCATAGTGCGCCTGGCGAGCGACAAAAATGGCGTGATTTTGGTCGTGTTCCCCTTAGTGCGCCTGTCGAGGCTCAAAAAAGGCGTGATCTTGGTCGCATTCCCCACAGTGCGCCTGGCGAGGTGGAAAAAAGGTGAGATTTAGGTCGTGTTCCTCATAGTACGCCTGGCGAGGCCAAAAAAGGCGTGATTTTGGTATTATTCCCGATAGTGCGCCTAGCGAGGACCAAAAAAGGCGTGATTTTGGTCGTGTTCGCCATAGTGCGCCTGGCGAGGCCTAAAAAAGGCGTGATTTTGGTAGTATTCCCAATAGTGCGCCTGGCGAGGCACAAAAATATGTGATTTTGGTCGTATTCCTCATATTGTGCCTTGGCGAGGCCCAAAAAAGATATGATTTTGGTCGTGTATCCCATTGTGCGCTTGGCGACGCCCAAAAAGACGTGATTTCGGTCGTGTTCCCCAAACTGCGCTTGGCGAGGCCCAAAAAGCGTGATTTTGGTCGTGTTACCTATAGTTCGCCTGGCGAGGACCAAAAAAGGCGTGATTTTGGTCGTGTTCCACATAGTGCGTCTGGCGAGGTCCAAAAAAGGCGTGATTTTGGTCGTGTTCCCTATAGTGCGCCTGGCGAGGCCCAAAAAAGCATGATTTTCGTCGTGTTACCCATAGTGCGACTAGCGTGGCCCAAAAAAGGAGCAATTTTCGTCGTGTTCCCCAATAGTGCGCCTGGCGAGGCCCAAACAAGGCATGTTTTTGGTCGTGTTCCACATTGTGCGCCTGGCGAAGCCCAAAAGGGCGTGATTTTGGTCATGTTCCTCATTGTGCGCCTGGCTAGGCCCAAAAAAGAATGATTTAGGTCGTGTTCCCAATTGTGGTCTTGGCGAGACCCAAAAAAGACGTGATTTTGGTCATTTTCCCCATAGAGCATCCGGCGAGGCCCAAACAGAGCGTGATTTTGCTCGTGTTCCCCATAGTGCGCCTCGCGACGCCCAAAAAACGCGTCATTTTGGTCGTGTTCCCCATAGTGCGTTTGGCGAGGCCCAAAAAAAGGCGAGATTTTGGTCGTCTTCTACATAGTGGGTATGGCGAGGCCCAACAAAGGCGTGATTTTGGTCGTGTTCCCCATAGTGCGCCTTGCAAGGCCCCAAAAAATGCGTGATTTTGGACGTGTTCCGCATAGTGCGCCTGGCGAGGACCAAAAATGGCGTGATTTTTGTCGTATTTCCCATAGTGCGCCTGGCGAGGCGCAAAAAAGGCATGATTATGATCGTGTTCACTATTGTGCTCCTGGCTAGGCCCAAAAAAGGCATGATTTTGTTCGTGTTCCCCCTAGTGCACACGGCGAGGACCAAAAAAGGCGTGATTTTGTTCGTGTTCCCCATAGTGCGCCTGACAAGGAATAAAAAAGGCGAGAATTTTGTCGTGTTCCCCATAGTGATCCTGCCGAAGGCAAAAAAAGTGTGATTTTGTTGGTGTTCCCCATAGTGCGCTTGGCGAGGCCCAAAAAAGACGTGATTTCGGTCGTGTTCCCCATAGTGCGACTGTCGATCCTCAAAAATGGCGTTATTTTGTTCGTGTTCCGCATAGTGCGCCTGACGAGGCCCAATAAAGGAGTGATTTTGGTCGTGTTCCCCATAGTGCGCCTGGCGAGGGCCAAAAATGCGTGATTTTGGTCGTGTTCCCCATAGTGCCCATTGCGAGGCACAAAAATGGCGTGTTTTTAGTCCTGTGCCCCATAGTGCGACATTCGAGTCCCGAATAAGCGTGATTTTGGTCTTGTTCCCATAGTGCCCCTGTCGAGGCCCAAAATAGGAGTGAATTTGGTCTGGTTCCCCATAGTGCGCTTGGCTAGAACCCAAAAAAGCCGTGATTTTGGTCGTGTTCCACATAGTGCGCCAGGCCAGGCCCAAAAAAAGGCGTGATTTTGGTCGTGTTCCCCATACTGTGCCTGGCGAGGCCAAAAAAGCGTAATTTTGTTCTTGTTTCACATAGTGCGTCTGGCGAGGCACAAAAAAGGCGTGATTTTTTTCGTGTTCCCCATAGTTCGTCTGGGGAGGCCCAAAAAGATGAGATTTTGGTCTTTTCACAATAGTGCGCCTGGCGAGTCCCAAAAAAGGTGTGATTTTTCTCGTGTTCCCCATAATGCGCTTGGGGAAGCCCAAAATAGGCGTGATTTTGGTCTTGTCCCCATTGTGCGCCAAGGGAGGCCCAAAAAAGGCGTGATTTTGGTCGTGTTCCCCATAGTGCGCCTGGCGAAGCTAAAAAAAGATGTGAATTTGGTCGTGTTCGCCATAGTGCCTCAGGTGAGGCCCAAAAAATGCGTGATTTTGGACATGTTCCCCATAGTGCGCCTGTCAAGGCCAAGAAATTTTTAATCGTTGGATGGGCGTGTGGGGGTTGAGTTGGGTGGGTGGGATTTGTTTGGTTGGTCCACTGGTTGTGTGTATGTGTGCGGTTGTGCTAGGGTTGATTGGAGAGGAGGGATGGGTTGTGTGTATGAGTGTGTGTGTGGGTTGGGTTGTGTGGGTGAGGGTTTGTCGTTCATGATTGCTGGGTTTTGGTATTGGAAAGGAGGGGTTTTTGGGTGGATGTTTTGTGTAATGTTTGTGAGGACGGGTTTAGGGGTCGGTGGGATTGGGTTTGGTGTGAGGTATTGGGGATTGTTGGAAGGGCGGTATTGATAGTCGGTCCCTTGATGTGATGGCGTGGAGGGGTCTATGGTATGGTGTGTTTGGTTTGTGATGATGGGATGAGGGTGGGTAGAGGTGGGGTTTGTTGTGTAGGTTTTGCTGAATGAAGTGAATGGAATGGTGGGTGGGGTGCGGTTTTGGGGAGGGGATTTTGGCACTTGTAAGGACCGTGTGAGGAAGTGGGAGGGCTCGTTTATATCTACTTTTATTTCACTTTCGCCATTTTATAAGTATTTATACAAATTGGTTAGGGTAATAACTACGTAATTTGTCCTCGAGAAAGCTATACATACTTTCTTGGCAGTAAATCTGTAAAAAAATGGCAAGCTTACGTAGTTTTCTTCGCATATACTTTTTCTCCAGCCTCCATACTAGAATACGTGGTAACTAGGAACGAATTTGAATGTTAAAACAGTTAATACTGTATACAGATTTGCACTGTTGTGTCCTGAGTTGTTCAAATGTGGTGTCCCGTGTTCATATTTGACGCGTTCAAAAACATTTCTTCTTAAAATTACCACAAAAATACCCTCAAAATATTTCCCCCAAAAATTTTCCAACAATATTTACGCTCCAGGGTGTCAATACCGACATGGTATCTGCGTCTGGCGAGGCCCAAAAAAGGTGTGATTTTGTTCGTGTTCCCCATAGTGCGCCTGGCGAGGCCCAAAAAAGTTATCATTTTGTTCGTGTTGCCCGTACTGCGCATGGCGAGGCTAAAAAAAGCGTGATTTTGGTCGTGTTCCGTATTGTGAGTCTGGCGAGGACCAAAAAAGGCCTGATTTTGGTCATGTACACATAGTGCGCCTGGCGATGCCCAAAAAAAGGCCTGATTTTGGTCGTGTTCCCCATAGTGATCTTGGCAAGTCCCCAAAAGTACGTGATTTTGTCGTGTACCCATAGTGCGCCTGGCGAGTACCAAAAAAGGCATGATTTTGGTCGTGTTCCCCTTAGTGCGCCTAACGAAGCCCAAAAAACGAGTGATTTTAGTCGTGTTCCCAATAGTTCGCCTGGCGAAGGTCAAAAAAGCGTGATTTTGGACATGTTCCCCATAGTGCGACTGTATGGCCACGAAATGGTTATTATGTGGAGGGTGTGTGGGGGTTGAGTTGGGTGGGTGGGAGTTGTTTGGTTGGGGGAGTGGTTGTGTGTGTATGTGTGTGCGTGTGCTTGGGTTGATTGGAGAGGAGGGATGGGTTGTGTGTGTTTTGAGTGTGTGTGTGGGTTGGGTTGAGTGGGTGAGGGTTTGTCGTTCATGATTGCTGGGTTTTTTGTATTGAAAAGGAGGGAGTTTGGGGTGGATGTTTTGTGCAATGTTTGTAAGTGCAGGTTTATGGGTCGGTGGGAATATGTTTGGTGTGAGGTATTGGGGATTGGTGGAAGGGCGGATTGATGTAGGAGGGGTTTATGGTATGGTGTGTTTGGTTTGTGATGGTGGGAGAGGTTGGGTAGGGGCGGTGTTTGTTGTGTATGTGTTACCGAATGAAAGGGGCGGCATGGGGTGGGTGCCGTTTTGGGGAGGGGTTTGTGGCACTGTTATGGACGGTGTGTGGAAGTGGGAGGGCTCGTTTATATATACTTTTATTTCACTTTCGCCATTTTATAAGTATTTATACAAATTGGTTAGGGGAATAACTACGTAATTTGTCCTCGAGAAAGCTATACATACTTTCTTGGCAGTAAATCTGTAAAAAAAATGGCATTCTTACGTAGTTTTCTTCGCATATACTTTTTCTCCAGCCTCCATACTAGATCACGTGGTAACTAGGAACGAATTTGAATGTTAAAACAGATAGTACT
>Ga0136643_10020282_pt1 | contig 10054 bp, 8 predicted proteins | sample TergutLab28metaG_FD_96883 | JGI IMG/M metagenome (GOLD analysis project Ga0136643, IMG submission 96883) | Labiotermes labralis P1 segment gut microbial communities from Petit-Saut dam, French Guiana - Lab288 P1 (version 3) (version 3) | ecosystem: Host-associated > Arthropoda: Insects >... | reverse complement strand
GGGAATTGAATTCCGACTTACATTCAGTAGTGTGTAGCTTAGTCACATAGAGAAGGAAAAAGATCAGTTTGCTGCTACAGTGCCACCATTTTGTGAAACTGTTGGTGAAAATTTGTGTTCTCTTTGGATTCGACGAATTGTTATGATAGTTGCTTTCCTTTTAGGTAGGCCACTTGTCTGTTGGCCGCCACCAGTCGGCCTCAATGATAGGTACTAACTGAGTCAAATAACTTTTAAGTGGCATCCAGAAATGTTAGGTAGCACCGGGTTATGTCTCTTTGCAGGCTTCATGTATATGAAACGTTTGTTAAGAGTCACTGGGCTTGAAAGTTGCAGAAAGGACTGTGTGGCAGTTGAGTGGGCCCGCTCTCAGTGTCACAAGAACATTTTGTGAACACACTATGTACACAGGACGATTGGGAAAATTTAAAAGCGAGGCGATTCGTATATTCTGCTCCTTTACACCTATTACCAGGATGTTTCAATCAAGCGGTATGCGATGGGCAAGGTATGTAATGCGCACGGGAGACAGGCTTTATACAGAGTTGCGGTCGGAACACTGGAGGGAATGGATCACGTACAGGACTGTAGACGGAAGGAAAATAGTTTTTTTTATTATTAAACAACATATCGGCGCTTAATTACAATAACACCTAGTCTTAAGACTAACAACCTAGTTTGCTGTGACTTAATTTGCTAAACAAATATTAACTTCAGGTGTCGCCCAGCGGTTCCACCTGTTTAGTTTTGTTGTGCTTACGCACTGTCTTTTCCTTTGTTGGCGGTGATTACTGCACTAACACCGTGCCTTGTTTTTATCACACACTAATAGTGTTTATGGTGCACTTCACTGTGATCCGCTTTTATGGAAGGATAATAATGCGAGTGAAAAAGAGCTTAATGAAATCTTATTTCATGGCGGTGACTATAAAGAATTCGGCCTAGGATGTGATGCCATGAAGTTTAGTAAAATTTACGGACGTTGCATGGAAGACATCTCAGTTTACCTTGCAGCTAGAAGCATTAGTTTTCCCCGAAACATCGGCAGACTTCTACTAGACTACACGGCGTCGCATCCCAGAAGAAGACAGAATTCTTCATCGTAGTGAGCTTCGTGTTACATAAAGGGCGTTGGATTGCATGAGAATTTAAGTGGTTTAGCGTCTGAGGCACTAGGCTGCATAGAGTTTGTTAGTTAATTAATTACTTCATTAGCTGTTATGTAACCTGTATAATCGATAAAGGATCGGTAGAGGAACTGGCGCACATAGAATTAAAAGAAACTCTTGGAACACTGTAAGTGTCAATAAAGAAAGGTTCATGGCGCTTTGATATATTCATTCTTCATTCGTGTGTATGTTCCGCAGGAAAACAAACTCTAACTGCAACATTGGCATGCAGAAACTTCAATTCGGCGCGAAGTAACCGGGAAAGTGTGTTGGGTGAAACGACCTTACAGATGTGAAAGGTTGTCTGTCCTTTATTGATTTCTGGAAGTTTCAAATGACATTACCTTTATAAATGCAGTTATAGCAAGTTCTTCTATAAAACTTTTTTTGGGGAAAGAAAAATAGTATCAATTGAAGGAAGTTGAGTATCAATTTTTTTTTTTTTAAGAAAGTAATTCAGAATGTAAAGGTCAAACATGCGTCTCTTTCCCATGTTGTTGGAGTATCTGAAGAATAACTGTCGCGTGATTCGGGTGCGCGCGTGGAACGTGTTAACTTGTCTTTTGCTAGAACGTACAGCTGAAGACAGATTTATCAAAATTATGAGTGTAGGAAGGCTATCACAGAGCGCTACACTCTGTAACAACTTCTTTTAGATTAGTGTATACGAATTCACTTATTAACCAGGTAAGCATACTTTGGTAACAATATCCATGACTCTGGATAACACCACACAGAAGGAGGGCACGGATCATCTACCACAGGCGAGCTGCAAGTGAAGCCCGTTTCATCCTTCTTGGTTTGATCGGTCTGATAATGTTTGGTGTAGAGTACAAATTACGAACTCCACGTTATGAAGTATTTTCAGTCCGCTTTGTAATTTCCCTTCTCTTTGGTCCAGACACTGTCCTCAGCATCTGTGCATCGTGTACTCAGTATACCAAATGTTCTTCCCTAAATGTAAGAAGCCAAAATTATTAAAATGAACAAGTAGAATTCTGAATCACGAAGATGGTCTTAAATTCCTTACTGGCTCATTGAGAAACGCGTTACCTCTCTGATAGAGACAGGAGGTACATAAGAAACTTCGTTAAATTGCTACCTGCGTACATGGCGTCGCATTCTGTGAGATATTTTTCATATTCGCCACATTAAAACCTCAAGTCTGACGCACAATTACAGTCTCCATAATTTTCCAATGTTTTTTCTTTTGTCTTTAGAGAGATATGAAAGATTCTAAACCGAAGGATAGCCGGGATCCTCTGAAATTAATATGCTCTTAATGTATTGATAAACGTTCCTTTATTGCTGTTCTTTCCAAATATTTCAACTTGTCATATTTTTCTAACATTTTAATAGTTGTCTTTATTTTATGACTCTCTGTGCATTATGGTTACGAGATATGAACTTGTAAATTCTTATAAACGTCTAGTAGAATTTATGTATTTTACCTTATTATACTTCTCGATAACCTTGATTGAATCTTTTTTATTTTTCAGAATCAAAACGTTTGAATAATTTTTACAACTGTTAGCTGACTAGGGAATAGTTATACAGCGTCATATTGACGTTAGACAGCCAGATGAAAGTTGGCCCTGGTGGATTTCAGTTCAACCTGATGCAGAAATACAACAATGGGACATTGCTTTACGTTTTGTTGTCAGATGTTTTCGCGTAGTGGCGAAAAAACGCATGTTACCTTCGTCATATCCCTCTGTCTGTCTATCCTATTGTTATCAGCCCGGCTGCCATTGGTCAGATTTCCGTGAAATGTTGTTTTTCGGGACCTTTATAAAAATCCAAATTTGGTTAAAGTGGGGTAAAATTTGAGGAACTTTACTTGTAGATCTAAGTACCTCATGTTTTTGCCGGTGGCATTAAATCACAACAGAAGCGCTCTCTTAGAGTGAAATGGTATCAAGCTGTTAGGATAGTCGAGGAAATGTTACATTATTCGTACATTGCCCATCATCCTTTATATACGGGCAACAATGATGTGTTCAAAGTTGAAATGAATTAGTGTAACTGTATTTTGATTCCAGTATATGTGGTAACTGACGTACATCCTTCAACAGTTAAAGAATCTTTTATAGTAATACCTTGCCTTGTGTTTCTTGTACACCCCTGTTGAACAGTTACATGTTATCAGTCACTATACGCTGTCTTCTAGTCGGTGTACAATATAGTTTCCGCTCATAAGCAGTAATTAATATTTCATGAATAATATTGTCATAACTTGGCGACTTGCAAGGTACATCGACAGCTTCGTGGGAGAAGGTGCTCTGCTTTATACACTCACCAACCTCTACCCATAATTTTCCTGCTACAGGCTACTATACTGTTGCAAGCACTTCTCTAATAACGATTGCCTTTTGAAAAATTGATAACAACATGCTCTGTTGTTCCTCGGGAACGTCAATACACCCCGCCACACAGTACTCGGTATCCCATCCCTTTAGAACGTCGCCGCCATGAGAACCTAAAATCTCACAAGTTGTTTTGTTATAGAAATCAAAATATACGTATATTTACTTATGACATACATTTTATTAGTGTCAGTTTATCGGTTTATGCCTTTCATAGCCTTGAATGCTGATTGGTGATTGGTGTTGATTGGTGAGTGCTGATCACTAGAGTATTAGGAAGGAATATTCGGTGGCCTACTTGAGGTACTGCCCAACAGTTTGCCTTCAGAAACTGAGGGAATGACGAAGAACGTCAGTGAAGATTGCCATTGTCTTGGTGGAGAGTTGGTGTCGCAACGTCGGCCTGTACAAACATTGTTAGTAGCATGAATAGCTGTACCATAGCAGGCGGGAAAGCGCGACGTTTATAGGAACCAGCCTCAGAAATAGAAAATTCTACGCAGTTGCAGAGTAAGTAGGTGCCAAGATTGTGTAACAAAACGGTTGGTGACAGCGCTTTAAACCATTGAAAGAGGAGGATATAAGTCTCCATTATGGCTCACAAGCAGCAAGAGATGGATACGATATTTGTACATGTAAATCAATAGAATATCTATAGCTTTTATGGTTCGGCTTTAGCTGGAATTCATTTACCTCTGTAAAATTACTGGAATTCAAGGACGCGTGTAATCTGTTTAGTAGGTATTCTCACAATTTAATACAATGCATGTGAAAACCATGTATAATATTTCTGGAATGGTACTAACCGTAGAATTGCATTCAGTTCAGTGATCATTACAATTATACAGTGATGAAATACAGCCTACACAGCTTGGATTTCAGATATAAGAAGTCTGAAGCGTGTGTTAGAGAATGAACAAATGAATAATGGACTTAAGATAAATTGGAGGGTGTGCCTCACATGCTTAGAGAAACTGCGGAAGTGAGTTTCCCACGCCGAAGCAAGAAACAATGCTAGATATCCGGTTTTTGCCACGAGGTAGATGAGAACTGGGCCATTCTGGGCTATTACTGAGCATGTAGTGGTAATTCCTCACCGACGTTTCGGGACAACCTATCGCTTTCATCTTCAAGGGTCAAAAATCCAAGAAGAAAACCGGCCATAGAGCTAACTAAAGACGGAGACTTGCGAGAGGCGCAAGTCGACGTCTCTCCATCTGTTTAGCCATCCTGCGTTTGACAATCGCTTGGTACAATAACAGACACTATATATCCTAGCCATTTACGCTAACCAATTTGGAGTCTATTTGAAGATCTTGACATGAGCCTACTAAAGAATAGTGCTCAAGTAGCACACGACTTTCTCTATTTGGGGACGGTATGCTTTGGCTCGATGGCTGTATGGGTTTTGAGCCCAAACTGGCGTAGGTGAAAGCCGTAATCTTGAGACTGTGGACATATAACTTTGGTGAAGCTGCCGTGCCTGAGGTGGAGTGCGGGCCGTGTTCCTTGTTTGCATTATATCCTGACATCCACCCTACAAATGAGGAAAATCACGGTCAAACCTATCATGGTACCCGAAAAGTGCCTAGCTGAACCGTGCCAGGCATGATTGTTTGGTCGAATTGGCCGCCGATTGCACTGGTCTTGAGTGGCCGCTTGATCGCAGTTGCCCTCAAGCGACATGGGTCAACCCTCACTCAGCGTAAATATCTGCCGAGTTGCCGAAATAAGTGGTTGCCCACACCACCTAACTTGAAGTCGAAACTCTCAGTCCAGGCTGTGATGTGATCGGCGAAGAATAGACCTCCCAGATCCTCGTGAATATTCGTGTTACCAATTTACGGTAAAAGATTTATTGGTAGCAGAGCGAAGACACTTGGATTGAAACAACTGCCGCTTCCTGACATGGGAGCGAACGACGGACCTTCGGATGGGGCATGCTTCATTCATCATTAGATGGACGAGCCTCTTATAAAGCAGAATTCCGCTTCTGATGGAGAGACTACTTCTCGTGTTCAGGATAGGACACAACCTCCCAGGCTCTGGGCCACTTCATTTCTCTTCTGGTCGATATGAGGCAACCAGGTCAGCAGTGTTTCGAGGGTCACCCCCAGGTAACTGTCGGTGTCGACACAGTGTATTGGTTCCCTGAAGAGCTATACTGTTCGGGTTTCGGGAAGCGCCTATAGGTCTTTGCGAAGAGCATCGCATTTCTCTTCGAGACATTGACGACGATCTTTCATTCTCTCGGCCACCGCTCGAGGTCGTTGAGATACGACTCTAGGTAGCTGATGAGCGGCGTTGGCTTGCTGAGCGTGGCTATGATGGCCGTGTCCCCGTAGAGAGCCAACTCTGCGTTGTGGAATGGTGTGGGAAAGACCTTTACATACAGACTGAACAGGACGGTGGAGCTTATTACACCCGAGCCACGCCAGTCTGCATACCACGGCGAGCGAATGAGTGTATTTGGAAGGACGCTTCGAACGTCCTACCCTGGAAGTAGGATGGGGTGATTAAACCAGGTAAAACGGGGAATTACGGATCGTTAGCTTCTAAAAGAGAGCATCAATCCAACCTGTATCGAAGGCTTTAGCCACATCGAATAACACAGCGCCTGTTAGCCTCCCTGCACCAAATTTCCTGGTCACTTTCAGCGAGGCGGGCCAGTTGCAAAGACGTGCTGTGCTTGGATCTGAAGCCAAACAGCTCGCCGCGGAGTAGCCCACGCCCGCCTGCTTCGCCTAAAATTCTGTCAAGTAGGATTTTTTCAAAAACTTGCCAATCTTATACAGCAGACTTATGGGACGATAGGACCAGGACAGCGCTGGGTCCTTCCCCTTTTTAGGGATGAAGATTACGCGGGCGTACCTCCATATTGTTGGGAAGTGTGATCAGGGGGTTGAGGGAGTTGGAACTCTTCATCACCCGTTTAGTCATCTTCCACAAGACTGGTCTTCGGGAACAAGTGATTTCAGCAACACGCTCCACTGGTCATTCCAACAGTCTTTCGTCTTGCGGGTTACCGACTTCTGGAGGCGGTTGTCTTCAGCCTTCAAAGCGGGGTCCCTAGAGACATTCAACTGCCTTCTCAACCTGTTCTTCAGGGGTACTTTAGCGGTGATGAGTTCCGGCATGGGAGGCCGTGGGTCGTTCCTGGAGCGAGTTTGTTTCAGAAGACATTACAAGGAACACTCACTATTATTTAGGAGTCGTGGAACATCTGTACGCGCGCATGCTCCTTGACAGAAACGATCGGCCGAAAAACAGCTGGTTGCTTTGAATGACAACACGCCCGCTTTCTGCGCGTTGAATGTGAAACAATTTCTTGCTTCCAAATCGATCTGTGTGATTCAGCATCTCCCCTACTCGACAGATTTGGCACTGGCGAACCTTTTTTCTCTTCCCGAAATCGAATTGGCCCTAAAAAGAGTGTGTTTCAGCGACATTTGCGACACCCAATGTGGTGTGACCGAGCTACTGAAAGGTGTTTCGTTGCAGGTTTTTCAGCGCGCCCTCGAAGAACTGCATGAGAACATACCAGCGTTGTGTGGATTTTTTTTGGGGGGGGGGTATTATTTTGCAAGTTCTTTTTAACAAGAACTTCTAAATATGTTTATTCGTTGTTTCGTAATAAATGCAATCTCATTATTTCCTTTCAAACTTTGAATACCCGCATACACTTAGTTTGGACAGTACAGCCTCATAGTTGGCCTGGCCTCAGTACTGTGTGTTTTTGTCTGTGGGGATACTTAAAAATCTTATTTTATTCAGCTTCAATTTAAAATGAAGAGACACATCACCAACTCATATGTGATTCGTATCAAACCATACACAATAGCTTCAGGAGCTTTGAAAGATGGCAGTCGATGATAAGTATACACACATCCACTGATTCAGGTGGAGATTATTTTAAGCATTCGTCGTGAATCGTTACTTGATAAAGAATAAGAACCCAATTGGTTACATACTGCAAATTTATTATGTCTGTTGTAAGTAAATTATCACATGCTTATGATATTTATAATTGAATGTATTCTTTCAGTTAAACTCAAAAGTCGTTTATTTTTGGACATATATGTCTGTTTTCTTTTACTGTGAAGAACTCATTCTCGAAGTTTGTCCAGACACGTGTGATACAAGCTATATATAATGAATTTATTATAGTGAAACTGATTGAAAGCTCTTAAGTTTCCTAGACATTGCCTGCTCGTCCTTCTAGTAAAGGTGCGTTGGAGGGAAGGTAAGACGTTGGGAAGTGTAGAAGGTAAAGCGATGGGATGTGTAGATCGAATATGCAGCAGAGGAGCATAATTTTTCCTGTAGGCCGTATCATTTCGGAATTGTGCTACTAATATTGGGAGGGTTGCATTAAGATTGGTTCTGAAAATCACGGCTATCTGTATGGTACACAGAGATTTATTTTTTCCATTCAGTAGACACACTGCATCCGCTTTACAAAAAAGGAACTCTTACAACGGCTTGGTAAAAAGAAAGTGACTGTATCTTGTAAGAATCTTATTACACGCATAAGTACGTTGCAGACACAGTACAGCGTTCCTGAATATTAAAGTGATCTTATATACAGGGTGGCGCTAAAGCTACCGATGTTTAACATTTTTTAATTAACGGCATCATGTATATATACCTGTATGCTGTAAAAGGTTAAGCACCCATATTATGTCAGCAAATGCAACATACACGCTAAATGTTTAGACATTCCACTCCATTGAAAGATTTGAGAGTTGGTAGATTCCATCACATTTTTTTCACATTATATTTTAAATAGTGAGGCTAATCAGACTGGTAAAAAGTACTTTTTTTATAAACGACATTTCTGACGATGTTCTGTGACGTCACCATGAGTGCACGTGTTCTGTTCAAGTAGCTGTTGACCCTCTGAGCAATGAGGCGGCTCATCATTGCTGTGGCATTTTATTTGTGCGACTACGCTCCCAGCACACAGCGCGTTTCGCAAATTGCCGTGACAAGAGTTTTGGGAGCTTTAAGCAATTACAGATGCAGTAATTCCACTTATCCGGACGCTGGTTATCAGGATCACAAATTCCGAGTAAATTTGTGGAGAATTCTACAAAAGTAACGTGCCTTGAAATTACCGGTTATTGGATTAGTGCAGTACAGTGTTATGGATTCTAGAACTTCAAATTTGGCGTGGTCGACGGGTTTAGACGCGAGTACATATTGTAAGTAGTAACAGCCGAACTTCAAATTGCCATTGTAGCCTATTTTCAAAGAAAAATCCAATTATCCGGATTGTCTGCAAATCCGAATGGCTTCACCGTCCAAATTAATCCGGATAAGTGGAATTCTACTGTATTTTTATATATGGTTACCAACTTGTCAGAGACAGATACTGCCACCACCTTCAAGCTTGATGTTAGCCAATTTGGGAACCTGAAAGATTAAACAGAGTGAAAAATGGAATGGGTCAGGGAGGATAGGAGTGGCCGGTTTTGAGTCAGGAATGGGTGAAGAAGAAAGTTGCCTAAGTGGTCCAGTGGGATTTGTAGGTATTGAAAACGGCAAGCACTCCAAGCGAGAGACAGGACTTACGGGTACCCTACAGATGGTGGCAGTATTTTCCCTCGAAACGTTGGTACATACCCCACTATACGGTAAAATGACGCGTAAGATGACGTGAATAATGGCGCCGTGAAAACCTGGCACTTATTTTGTAGAGAAGATGCCAGTAAGACTCTCAGTATGAGCTATGAGCTGACCTCTGAATGCAGTTCAAATCATTCCACGTGTCTCTTTTGCAGTGATGTGCTAGCGTTGACAAGAAACGTTGCTCTTGATAGTTACTATGTGACTGGGAATACATGGTTATGAGTTATAATTCAACTTGTTCCACGAATTAGCATTCTAGTACCAATGTTACGAATAAGTGGAACTATACCTGTACTCCCCCCTATGCCTTCGTGGCTTGTGCAGGGATGACTTTATCTTTACGCTGTCTAACTAAACCCTTGAAGCAGAAATTTGACGTAACTAGCTTCTAACATTCAGTTCCTACCTCACAGAGAAGAAAGCCCTTCTCCATTATGAAGAGCAGTCGGTTAATGGAATTAAATCTTTTCAGATCCAGTGTTTAGTTCATGTTTCACCAGTTTTAACACTAAGGAGCTCCATATTTGCTTCACGGATCACATTTCTGTGGTTTTATGATTTCTGGAAAACAGCGATTATTTTTGTATACTTCATTACCTAGTTGATTTCTGTGTTCAAGAAGGAATGTGTAAAACATGTAAAATCTTCAGATAAAATTGAAGTTAGTATTGATGCTAGAATTGTTAAGGAAATAATCAGTGTTGGCTCTGAGACTCAAACGTAATGCACAAATACACGATGTTGGGAAGAATGCAGAGATTTATATGTTACTGGGGGGGGGGGGGGAAAAAAGGGTGGCCAAATTTTTTTAAAGGTAAAATTCCGGAAAGAAAAACCCCTTTTTAAAACATAACGCTTTTATTTTAAAAAAAAAAATCAAACCCCTTT
>Ga0136643_10020281_pt1 | contig 10055 bp, 6 predicted proteins | sample TergutLab28metaG_FD_96883 | JGI IMG/M metagenome (GOLD analysis project Ga0136643, IMG submission 96883) | Labiotermes labralis P1 segment gut microbial communities from Petit-Saut dam, French Guiana - Lab288 P1 (version 3) (version 3) | ecosystem: Host-associated > Arthropoda: Insects >... | reverse complement strand
CTACCCCGATTCGATAGGCGTAACATCACTATTTTCTCTCGTCCCCCCCCCACCCCCCACCACCACCCGAAACTGCTTCATCACTGCACGTACGTGCATAAAAGTATCAAGCAAATGCTTGTTCTCACAGTAAACGCTCTCCCCAGTCTGCACGATCATATTAATGTAGAACTACCCTTGAAATGCAACTCGGATGAACACAGACCCAAAAGCGTACAGCCTGTTTCACCATACTGCGTTAAAAATGGCCTGAACGTGCAACAGATTTTGGTTTAATATCACTATAGGCGCCACATCTTTACACAACGAAAAATGAATCACATGTCCCAGATAATGAAAGATGAGCAGTAAAACATGTAATAATAACAGGCCAGGCAATGACAGAACAAGCGTAACATTTACAAGCGTTTATGGAACCGCTGTTGCCGTGATAAAGCAATAAGTATTACAGTGTGTCTGTAGCCTTAGTTATCCAGAATGCAATGCGCATGCGCTATATTATATTGTCATCTGTTGCCTGTCTGGCTCTACCACGTTTTTCCACATTATTTCGTAAACGACACGAATTTCGGAGAAACTTTATTGAAGAAAAAATTTTTGTTTTGATTTTCTGTACAATTTTGTATCAAACACTGCTCAGTCTAAGAATTCAGTCAGATATGCATGTATACTGATCTTCACGTAAAGTAACGGTAACTCTTGTCAAATTTTAACAAAGCCTTAATATTTTCGACGGACTTTCGAAAAACATTAATATCAAATTTAATTAAAACTCGTCCAGTGGGAGGCGAGTTGCTCCATGGGGACAGGCGGACTGACGGACGGACAGAAAGACATGGCGAAGCTAATAGTCGCTTTTCGCAATTTTTCAAACGCGCATTAAAAACCCCGATGTTTCAAACATGTTGGCAGCTATCCGCACAACGTAACACCTCTGGACCGCTAGGCTCCGTTATGATCCCTTGATCCGAAATTCGGAGTTATTCACACGAAAAACCCTGAAAATGCGAACATTCTAAAGGCGCCTTTCCATGTTTTACGTAACACATACTACAAGGCGTCTCCTATGTCAGCAAGAACTTTAACATAATTTATACCTTGTGAACGATTACATATCGTATTTACTGCACATACCTCGAACTTTTTCCTCGACCTCATTTTGTAATTCACATAGAGCACTGTCTTCGTTACAAAGAGTAACCACGGCCTCGAGATATTGTCTTAAACATATTCATTTGAACCCATTCTTACATTCCTCCTATCTTAACTAACAACCAAACGTGTGGACAAACCAGCAGAAGTCCTAAGTATGACACTTCACGAAACTCCGTCTGGTGAGATTCGCACCGTTCCACGCGGACAGAGAGGCAGACGGACGAGGAAACACAAATCAAACAGTCGCTTGTTGCAACTGTCCTGGAAAGGTGCCTAATAAATGTTTAGAATTAAGCGTCAGTTAATATGTCTCAGAGCAGGGTTTTCAGCACGGCATTTCAAAATATTAACACTCCAACAAACCACTTAGCCGAATCTTGCTTGGAATGACACTGAACGCATCTTAAATACCATGAAATTAACACCGATAGCCCTTTTCAAAAAGATGCTAGGGGAGACAGGCTAATAAGTGTCCGTGAAAGTAAGCCCAATCCCGGAAGGCAATCATGAAACACGCAATATTTAGTGGCTACCGTCAGAAAACAGCGCGTACAAAGCTACGTGTTCCGTGCATCAGCACAAATATAAAACACGTACGCACTCTCCCACACTGCAATATCCGGTAAGTAACTTGATTTAATCGAACCGTATTCCTAAGTCGCTACGTACTACACAAGAAGGGCAAAGATGCGTAGCCTAAAGTGTCAGCCTATAACATAAGGTATTCCGCCAATAATATACAAGTTGGAATAATAAATCGAAGATTCATTAATAAGCAACAATACCCATTCATGTTACTACATTATTGCTTGCAATCTAAACATTTTTCGCTTTTCGATAATTTCCAAATACACCGAAACTGCGTTGAGTACAACATGCGATTAGGCAGGCGCGTTTTACAAGATACCATCCATAATGAGCTGTTATCGGATGCAAAAATAATGTAGTGGTGTATTCAGGAAGTAAGGGACACACGCAGAGAGTTTTATGAAACAGACAGGAACTTCCTCATTCCTGTTTTGAAAAAGAAAAGTAATGAAAGAAAAATAACAATCGATTCCCTAGATATAAATAATAGGATTAAGGCCTACCTATATACACTTTGAAAAAACAGACCGCTTTTATGGTACGTCTGTACTATGCTTATGATGGAAATATTGTGCAGAATAACAAAGCTTCGGTTTCATCGAAGCTCGTACTTCCACGGTTTATCTTCCCCCATAATGCTGTGCACTAATTCCATGAAAAAAGCAAGCGTACAGTATCAGCCAAAAATACACTGACGGGTGATTACAGAATAAATAAAGCATTGAATATATTATCTGAACGTAGACTAGGGTGACAGAGAGCCCGCTTGGACTTTGATGGTATATGAAAAGGCTTTAAATAAAAGTACGTGGCTTTAAGGACTGTCATCCCGTTCTGTTATTTAAAATATGCACAATTGTTTCCTTATAAGTAAGTGGTTTTATAGAGAACAAAACAATAAAAACTACAAATAGACATCAGCCACAGTCTTAACCATGGAAATGTGGTGAGCCTAGCGCTGCCTTGTCACAGAGCTTGTGTAAATGAATGAGAAAATTTTGATGTTTTGCTGACCGTGCATCTCAGTATAATCTTAGTAATTAACTAACTTGATGCATAAAAATCTTGTTTTATAAAACGTTTATTATATGCCTCTACATGTTTCGAGCACTGTGTGCTCGAAACATGTAGAGGCATATAATAAACTTATAATAAAATAAGATTTTGTGCATCAAGTTGGCTAATTACTAAGAATGAGAAAATGTTATTGTTAAAACCATTAAATGAAATTTTAATTGAATTCGGGATCTGAAATTTCAATTCATAACTGAATTTCAAGACATATGTGTAGACTACATACACATACATATTATTTGTTCGAACCTCCATTTTACGGGAGATTTTTCACAAGTATTTGTACTTTGTACATGGTCCTGTTTAAGCCCTTATCCTGTGTTGTGTATAGTCCTTTCACCTAGTTTTCTCCCTTTGCATCGGCATGTGATCGTCCTTTTATCCGACCACAAAAAATTCACTACTGCTGTTTTATTACCAGGTAGAAGTGTAAATCTGGAAACAGCCACTGTGTGCGGACGCGGTTTTAAGTAACAAAATATCTGTCAGTAGGTCAGTAGTAGAGATAGATAAATTATTATTTAAAGGCAGTGTCCATGGCTACGATTATTTAACGTGGAAGGTAAGTAAAAAAATACGAGTGTGGAGCATAGGTGGAATGATACTGAAAGGGAAGGCCGAAGTATTCCGTGAAAAAATACGTCCCAGTGCGACTTCGACCACCACATATCCCACACGGAATGTCGTCGACGGAAATATATACTATGTCCCATAAGAGTGACTGTACAAGCGGCCTACCTACATGAAACTAGATGTCAATGGAGAAGTAAATTCAGTACGGCAGTAACCATATGGCAGTTCACAAGAGAACAAAACCGGAAACATACAGTTCTGTCACGAATGCGGTTATTTATGTACCAGTACAGTCAGACGACAAGGATGGGGATAAAGATGATCACACTCCTCGTTTCCTTTCACAACTCTGTGTGTGCGCGAGCGTGTGAACAAGTTTGTGCGTGCTTATGTATTGAAATAATAATAGAATGTTGTTACTATTATTATAATCTGTTATACTTTTTTGAGAACTTATTACTAATGCTTACTTTTTTATGTGTTTTCCACAGTGCATTTTGATACAATTATGCGACATAAACCAACGAGATGCACGCTTTTAAAATTAAAGCATTAATTTGAAAAGTGTGCATTTCCTTGGTTTATGTTGTATACTTAAGTTTACCTCGAACTTTTGTTACATACATCAGCTTCGTATAAACTCTAAGATTCAGTATGCGAGATATTATGTAATATCTGATCTACAATGAATATTTCGTACACAATTGGTAGGAATACTCATAATATATGTACTTACCAAATTAAGTACTCTTAAATATAAGCAATTAAAGAGGAAAATTAAATATGTCTAACTTTCTTAATTGTTGCACCATGCATTTCGTAGAGTCATTTAATTAGCATACCAACTAATGCACATACATAAAATTTCACATTAAAACACTTAAAATCGCCCCAACATGTTTCCATCATAAGATCATCTTCAGGGAGCTACACTGTTCCTTGCTAAAGTCACATTTTAAAAACACTCACTGATTAAATTCCACTTATAAACAGGGTGCTGTGGCAGCATGTCGTATTGTGTAAGAGTACGTTGCTGGGAATGCGCCTGACTATGGGTATGCGTCGCAAACCCATAGTCAGGCGCATTCTCAGCAACGTACTCTTATATAATACATGCTACCACAGCACCCTGTTTATAAATGGAAATTAATCAGTGAGTGTTTTTAAAATGTGACTTTAGCAAGGAACAGTGTAGCTCTCTGAAGATGATCTTATGATGGAAACATGTTGGGGCGATTTTAAGTGTTTTAATGTGAAATTTTATGTATGTGCGTTAGTTGGTATGCTAATTAAGTGTCTAGCTTTTTTTTTAATCGCACGGCATACATTCACATCTATGTGTGCTTTACATTATGTTACATAAAATACATGTTTCGATGTTTTACGGTTTTTACATAAAACTTCTCTCATTCAGGCAAGAGTTCAGGGTTATATTAATGAAAATATCCTTTGGTCTTCAAGTAATATGCCTTACATTTATGTCCGATTTTAACCGAACTGAAACTGTCTGGACAGATTTTAATAAAAGTCCCCAATATAAATCTTCACTAAATTCCTTCCAATGGCAGCCGCGTTTCTGCGTGCAGGCGGAAGTAAAGAAAGAAGGACGGGCAGGTATTACGAAGCTAAGAGTCCCTTCCTGTAACTTCGTTGTCCTTCATAAAAAGTACACGTAGATTCAGTTCTGAAACAGAACAAAGAATTGTATTTCCTTCAATGTAAAGAAGAAGAACAAGGGAGAAAAAAACAAAAAACAGGCATAAATGTAAAATTTTGCTGCATACGTCATTTTACCAAGCCTTCTCGCCTGCATTAGTTAAAATTCTTAGGCTTTCTTATATTCCCCTTCTTCAAATCTTCATGACGTGTATCCTAAACAATGCAAAAATTTTATGTTTATAATCGTACGGCGTCAAATACGGGGATGAATGAAGATCTAACCTGGGTTTGAAACAAATAATTGTGGCCTACTCTATACGGTCCCCACATTTCCTAGTCCTCTCTCATTCAGGTCAAAAATACTCTTCCAAGCACTTTATTGTCTACCGTTTTTGATTGACCTTACTAGCTCAAAGAAAACGCCAGATTCAAAAACTGTACAAAATAGGCTAAACGGAAAGCGTAACGCTCTAGAGCTACAATTTATCTTCTGTGTTAGAGAAAGCAAAATGAATTATAACATTAAGTGAATTTAATACGATTCACGAAAATCAGTCATTTATGCAGTGGAAACTGGAGGGGGTATGCAGATAATAGGGCGGTTTCTGTAGGGGGTCGAGGAGCGGGGGCAAAAATAAACTAAAACCAATATATCAGCCGTGTGTAAGTAAAGTTAAGAATTCTCTTTGAAACCGCCTTCTACAAAACAGAAACAAGAAAGAAGGAAAAACCTTTCGATAGGCAGAACATTTAAGTCTCTGCATGATGAGGAGGACGATGACAGTGGAGAGGGTAAAATATTGAGAGGCGTGGCTGCAGGAAACGGAAATAGACTTCACATCGAACGAGGAGAGAAAAAATTGAAAAAAAAGAGAGAAATGAAATGAACGGGAAGAAAGGAGGGAGTAAAGAAGAGGAAAACTCTTAGGAAAACGAATAGTCTTTTAAAAATATATGAGCTAACTTTCCCGTATCCATCCACTTACAACAGAAAAGGGGAGGTGACGGGTTAAATAATAACCTGGCCGAAAGCATCGATCTCGTATATGAAATGGAAAAACATACAAGGTCTATGTATAAAAACATTATGTCAGTACAAACTCGTAGAAGTAACTTGAGGCAATTCAATCCTGTGATCTTATTATTCCTGTCTTATGTTCCCAGAAGTATTCCCCGAAATTCTCTCTATACCAACAAATAACTTCGGTAATTTTACCGGACGTAAAGGACAAATCGTATCGGTCGTCTGAAGCTACTTATCAATTCGACGTGGCGATTTGATTTAGACACAACTGCCTCGCAAAGAAAACTGTCACGTTCTGTGATGACAGAGACGAAGGTCAGTATCCGTTAAACAAGTACAGCTCTGCAGTATTTGTGTAGCAAAGTACCTACTGCTCAGAGAAAGGCACGAGCACACTGAAGACAGCTTTTGTAGCGTAACAGATACACTGAGAAGTAAAACAATAAAGCAGAGGCAACGTAGTACAAAATAAAGTTAGGAAGGGCGAGATGGACCGATATGTGGACTCGCGGGAAACGTGAAATGCATAAAAGATTCCCGTCGCAGGACACGAGAGAAGAAAGTACAGGAAGTACACTTTGCAGCATAGGATTAGAGTTGAGAGAAATATTTCTTCTTCTTCTGATTATTATTGTTATTGTTATCATCATCATCATCATCACCACCACCAGCACCATTATTATTATTATTATTACTAGTACTACTACCACTACTACTACTGTGGCGGAAGCTTGTGAGTGCGGTAATGAGCCTTCGTTTTCCGTGAAATGCGGGGAATTTCTTGACTAGCTGCAAACCAGTTAGCATCTCAAGGACTCTGCACCATGGAGTAAGTACTACTACTACTATTAATAGATGGCACTAAAATCCGTTGCGGACCTTCGCCTCTTTAATAGACTTCTCTCAGCCAGCTCGTTTTTCAACCTCTCTTCCCAATTTGTAATTTTGTACCTATTAACATCTGTTTGTACACAATTCCACCATCTGTTTTTGGGAGGACAAAATTAAGACGATTTAAGAAAAGAAAGGCATTGTACGTATAATGTAACATTGAGGCGCGCTTGCGGAAACATTGTGGCAGTGAAAAAGAAATATATATTACACATTGTGAGCATGTTTCTAGCCTTAGTTCTCCAACATGGAATCCACATGCGCCATATTGTCATCTGTGGCCTGCCTGGCTCAACGATATTTTCCCACGTTATCTCATAAACGGCATGATTTTCGCAAAAAATTTGTTGAACATAAAATGTGTTTTCCGATTTTCTCTACAAATTTTTCCCAAATATTTCTTATTCTAAGAAGAACTGAGCAAGGTATGATAAAAATGTATACTGGTCTTGACGTAAAGTACCAATTATTATTTTTCAATTTCAATGAAACTTGAATTTCCTCTCCAGATGTTCGAAAAATAATCAAATGTCAGATTTCATTAAAATCGGTCTAGTGGGAGACGAGTTGATCCGTGTGGAAAGACGGACAGACATGACGAAGCTAATGGTCACTTGTCGCAATTTTGCGAAAGCGCCTATAAATGGCGTAAGAGTAGAGTGCATTCAGTGAGTTGAAGATACAATCAGTGGCGCGAGGTGTAAACACAGTAATTAAATTCGTGACACATAAAAGTTATTATATAGTTTTTATTAGAGTACAAATTACTTTCTCAAGGAGGACTCTATTCCACGGATTGTTTTTCGCACGGATATTAAACAGAAGAGATCTGCGCTCTTTTATAATTCTACGCAGCGTAGAACGGTAACTTCTAACCGAGGTGTCGGAAATACCTATCGGTCCTATTTCGATGGCCTTCTACTGCTTGACCCTTGAAAATGGGACCTAATGCTTGTCCCGAAACGTCGGTAACAAACTACCAATCTACGCTGCGTAAAATCCCACAACATCGCAGATCTCATTTTCACCGAGGCGGAAGCCTGAAATCACGCGTAAAATACATCCTTTGTAGGCCTACCAGACACCATCAAAACTGTCCCATAGGAAGAAGTGTTACTGGATGCACACGGAAAAATAGACAGGCAGGCCCTGAGCTTATGAATCGTTCTGGAAATTGTGTACACAATGCCATGAATCTGATATCCCAAAATTCCGCCAGTCGTACGAACTTGTGACAGTGTTCTTGCTTCTGGGGTATCAGCTACAGGTGCATCTTAATCCTCGCGCAATTCTAACATTGTGATTGGACTTGGTCATGGAATGACGGAGTGACAGTCGGATTTGGCAAAGTCGTGTGGCTCCTGTTCCAAGGCCTCTCAGACAGCGGGTTGCTATTTGTGAAGTCGGCTTATTGGAATCTGCCCTTTGTCTGGCTTCTAATTAAAAGCAGACACTTCCCCGAAAAGTTGTCAGTCTTTGTCTCTAGGGAGTTCAATCTCGGTTGTCCGCCAAGGAGATACGCCAAATCAATACAATCAGTCTAACGGACCAAAAGCAAATAGTTTTTCGTTCTCTCCCCCACAATGGTTAAATTATTGCTTCCCAAAAGTGCAGTATACCTCTGGAAGTGTGGATCTTCAACACTCCATATACTTAGTGCGCTCCGCTAGAAGCCCTCCACTAGATCCGCCATTTGTGTGCGCGTACTGGCTTGCAAACAGACAACTTTGAGGTTGTCGCAAAATAAAATATTAATTTTAAATTTATATCTGCGTCTCATACACAGACCCAAAATATAGACTGTTTCAAATTAATTACCATTAACACTTCGAATTACACAGATAACTGTAAATACCACCTGTCATGCCACTTAAGAGCAGCACTTCACCCACACAGTGTACGTACAAGTTTCTTACAATTATAAGAACAAACCGTGAGCATTTGCCTACAGCCTTAGTTAAATGGTCGGCCTATGTAGCAGAGATGGAGGTTTTCCTCTATCAGGATGCACTGGACATTTTATGTGATTTAGCTTAAACTTTTGTTTAAAATATTTAAAAACTATACGAAAGAAAGTTTGCCATTAATACGAGTAGCTGTATCTTGCCATCGTTAGAGAATTAGTGATGCCAAGTGACAACCTCAGAACTCGAGAAAAACAGCCCCAATATGCATACGTGCACATGCGTACATTCAGCACATTCCGTAGATGCATTACACGCACACACACACACACACATATGTGTGCCCGCGCAACCTACACACAGCGTGACACGATTTTCACAGATTTAGGTTGCCTGAAAACCGATGAAATATTTAAATGTAGAATTCAAATTTTGGTTTCATGAATACGTTTCTGCTTTAATTTATTGTCATCAGAAAGTGATAATTTTCTAAAATGAATGTCCATGAAATTCGAAGAACCAGGTGTTTTACCCTCCCTACCTTTGACTGAACTTTCCTTCATCTTCTTTTGCATATATCAGACGGCTTAGGACGTCTGGGATATGCGCGCCACGCCTTAGCACACCTAATGTCCTTACATTTAACAGTTACGTTTTATTAAAGGCTTCAAAAATCAGAGTCAAGGAATGCCGGATTTCATCCTACAGCCACAAGCCATCATTACTTCGCCTCGTAAATGGCCAACATCCAATCTCCCCGCCTAATAAAAGTAAAGATCAATAGCTGCATGCTTTACAGCAGCAATCACTGTGCCAGATTTTCATTGCAGTCCCGGCAATAGAATAATATAATGATATTGAAGATGATGGCTGACAAAGATGACATAAACTTAACCTGATATCCGAACCAAGGAAGGGCCTGCAAGCACATGCATGTGGAAAAGTTACCACAAGATCCAGCTGGTATATCATCTCAGGCCACCCGCCTTATTCCAAAACCAACACGTTCGTTGCCCGAACTATATATAATTAAACGTGAATTTCATGATTTTAAAATAACTCTGATGATTAATTTATCTCAGTATTTAACCAACTTGATGCACAAAATTTGTTTCACAATAAGTTTTATTTCATGCCTCTACATGTTTCGAGCAAATGTGCTCATCATCAGGAGGTCAAAATTGCAT
>Ga0136643_10020279_pt1 | contig 10055 bp, 6 predicted proteins | sample TergutLab28metaG_FD_96883 | JGI IMG/M metagenome (GOLD analysis project Ga0136643, IMG submission 96883) | Labiotermes labralis P1 segment gut microbial communities from Petit-Saut dam, French Guiana - Lab288 P1 (version 3) (version 3) | ecosystem: Host-associated > Arthropoda: Insects >... | reverse complement strand
TGGAGTACAGATACAGGTATACTGGTGGAGTACAGATACAGGTATACAGGTGGAGTACAGATACAGGTATACAGGTGGAGTACAGATACAAGTATACTGGTGGAGTAGGGATACAGGTTCCACCCCTGGTTAAACTCGGCATTAGTTGTGAATAAATGACCAAATTCACGTCCCTGCCGCTTCACCCACAAGGCAAACAAACGTGTACACATTTAGTGGGAAGATGGGTAGTCCTTAGAGCCGGTCTGGATGAGAGTGCAGAAGAAAAAAATCTCTTGCCTCAGCAGGCATTCAAACCCCGAATCTTCCAGCCCCTAGCCTAGTCACTATACTGACCTCGTATACCGGCTGATGTCTATATATATATATATATATGATTATGTAATGACGCTGCCATTAGCTTAAACGTCACGATGATAAAATAAACAGTGAAAGGAAGAGAAACGGACAAAGACGGGTTCAGCGTAATTTGATGTACTTTCTAGGTATTTGCCTGGAGAATATGAGGATAAGCATGGGAATCCCGTCACGATAGCCTTTGCACCAGACGAGACTCCAGCCGAATAAATTATGTATACAAGTCAAAGGCGACACTGCCTCAGCTGGCTGGCTACGTCATTTGTCAGAGCTAACTTTCGTTCGCAAATATAATGAGTGCGCATTATATTCCAGTCAATGTTATACTGTTCAGTAATATGAATGAGGAGCTTGTTCTAAACGAAGTTCATATATCTGTGCCATTTTTGTACTTAAGCAAAATGATTCTTAACCCAAAAAGTTACGACTTCGCAACAGAAAAACTACTGTTTATTTCGTTCATACAGATTGATAAGCTACGTGTAAATGATCCAGGATAATGTGTTTTTAAACATATTAAAAATAAACATACCTTCGTACAAAAAACACACCGTGTTTGAATGACAAAGTTCTCTGACAATCGCACCAAACACACAAGTAAACTGTAGGAGTAAAATACAGTTTTATTTTCTGTGATTTACTTTACCGTACCTACAGTCACTCAGAACTAATGTGGGATGGTTGGTAAATAGTGAATTGGAAGGGGTTTAAAATGAAGGGCTATACCAGTTATATGTAATTATCCCCATTTTTGCCACAAGGAATTCACGAAACAAAAGGAAAGCTGAATCACAACAGGGGGTTTTTCCGGCTGGGACTCGAACCACACACCTATCGAACTCTGATGCGTTAACAGGATTTTAATATCACAGCAGGCGGTACATATACTAAGTACAGTTGTTTAAACTGTTAAACCTTTTTTTTTCCTGTGGCGCTGCGGCCCATCGCGGGCCATGACCTCCACATTCTTGAGGTTTCTAGATCACACACAACGACGCATCGCAGTCGGTAGGACTCCTCTGGACGCGTGATCAGTGCGTCGCAGAGACCTCTACCTTGCAACTCACAACAGACAGACTTCCACGCCCCTGGTGGGATTCGAACCCACAGTCTCAGCAGGCGAACGGCCGCACCTAAGCCTTAGACCGCGCGGCCACCGGGACCGGCGGGTTAAACCTTAGTTATCACACTTCTGCGTTGTTCAACCCAACAAATTAACACTCAAAGAAACGAAAAATATCTAATGATTTTCCTAACTTCAAAATATCCCTAAACAGAAGGAGCCGATACTATAACAGTCTATCACCCTTAAAGTTTCCAGTGCGTTTTCTCCGTCTCGCTCTAAAGCTGTTGTAAGCTGACACATGAAAGGAGCCAGCCTCGCATGGTCTGCGCGGCTTCATTTTGAAGGATTTCTGAGTGCAGGGCAGGGTCCCGAAATCTTTTCAGCAGGGCATATAAAAAGCAGTTACCACTTTCAAAGCAGATGTATACATTTCCTAAACTTTCTTCAATAACACAAAGTACACTTGCATGCACGTGGTCGCTCGTGTGCTGCGACTGGGATTCTGGTTTGAATTCAGACTTAGTAATTCGAAATTCACAATGCATTCACAAGATCGTGGCACATTTCATCGAATAAGTTGTACAGTGATAATGTTCCAGGTCAGAGTTTCCTTACTTTTCGAACTTCGCGACCTACCTGGGCAAACCCGCTGCAACCCTTCCTGGTACTTCGAGTCACCAAACTGGAGCACCTATCTGCTTACCGAATTTACGTTTAATAAAACAGTTTTATTGGGTACGTGGGAAAAGAAATGTTAAATGGTATGGACATGTGTAACACATGGGAGATAAAAGATGGCCTAAGCGAATAGTGACCTGGTGGGCGGAATAAAAAAAAAGGAAGAGGAATGCCAGAAATTTAGTGGGAAAGGGAAGTGTAAAAAAGCGATGAAGCAGAATGTAAAGCGTCAAATATGGCGAAAAGCAACTGAGAAACAGTAGCCAGTGCAACAATGGACAATTGTTATAAGTAAACAGTAGGTTACGCTTTCAAAAATCAACGCCAATTTTTTTCAAGAACCTCATACCACCAGAAAAGTTCGGCTTTTAATAAAAATATGCGAAAGTGGATTTGTCTCTGTGTAATCGATGCTGGCGTGTGAGCAGCCCCAGACATTCATAACCTCGGTATTAGGTTGAGACGAGTAATCAGAATCACACTCCGGCCGCTTTGCACCCGGTACCCTATTCAACACAGGAAATCTTTTGCGAATATCAGAAATCGAACAGCGAATCCTCGGTTGTCCACCCTGTAGCCTAGTCATTAAACACACTCAGCTACGCCGGATTCACAGATTTAAAAAAATACAATTTTTAACGCCCAACTTAAGAGTTTCCGGAAAATGAATGGAAGCAGTATTTGAGATCTGAGTTTACATCGAGGGTAAATATTAAAAATTCGTGTAGATCAGTGTGTTGTGTGATCGTAGCTGTGGGGTTGCTAGTATTCGTCTGCTTACGTAGGAGCTGCGATCATGTGACTGAGGTAGGAGGACCCTAAGGTTTGCTGAGACTCGCGCTGAAGCTGAGATATTTGTTCATGAAAAATGACGGGACTTCGTGGATGTAATCCTACTACACATGCGGTGTGTATACCGCACTGCACTCCCTGGTACTCCAGAAGGGCAACAGAGTTCTTGCGTTACAAAAGCGTTGTGTTTGTGCACACAACATCAACAGGATTAAAATCTCCTTTTCAACAGAAGGGAGTTCCCCTGAATAGAGCTAAGGCAATATAAAATACGATCACCAGACTCCGTAAGGGAAATGACCACGCTGAACTTATTCCTTTAAACAATGTTATTAAATATTCCAGTCTCCTGGTACGTTACGCCTTGTCGACTGGTGCCAATTTCGACGGCTTGTAACTGCATGTGGAGTCACGACGCTATGCCGTAACGTCGGTAACTACTTACCAGTCCAAAAGACGTAATATACCAGAAGACAACTTTTCAGGGATAATTACGAGAACAGACAGAAATACTGCTCTTCCCCGTCAGCTGCAAAAATCTAACGTGTTTCATTTTCTCCGTGATATAAAACTGAAAGTGGTTTCGCAACAATTAATAATGGAGGTGAGCCCACTGCATTTGATGATTAAACCTAAATGTGCTGTTAGTTATTAAATGTAATGGGGTTTGTTTCGAACACCATAACATTTGCAAATTACTGTATCTAATCGCACACAGAAGAGTAGAAGAAGAGAAAAGCGACGGGCGAAGTCACACTAATTCGGGGGGGGGATTTGAAAAATATCACATTGAGCTTCGCACACTAACCCTTCCGATAAGGAAATCATGCGTGACAATGCAGGCTTTACAGGGGCGAGAAGTATGGCTACAAATTAAGGGCTGCTGAATTTTTATTTACTTGCTAAAGCAAACGGGCAAAGTTATTTGGTGGTGTTCAGACCAATAGGATTAATTCGGATGACATTAATTCGAGCAGCGTGAAGGGTGCCTGAGAAGATTGTGGTAGCAATTTGGGAACCACACCGGCAGCTGCTTAGGGACACAGGGAGGACGACAAAACCCGCGTCAAGATGGCCGAAAGCAGTACCTCCATATACTGACTTCTAGCCACCAGTTTGAAGAGAGGAACTTGTACAAGTAGCACATACAATGGTCGCCTGACAACAGATAAAATCCTTTTCCAGAAAAAAATTGGTTAATATTGTTTTGGTGGAAAAAAAATGTGTTTATTGTGGGAATCATGCGAAGAAAGGATGTACAGTGTGGGCAAATTGAAGTATCTCTCGATCTTACAGCATGTGGAAAAGGTACTTACCATTGGACTCCAAGCAGTAAATTAGTATTTGGCAAATACGCAAGGTTATGTAAATTACTGTAATGACTCTCTCTAGTCCATACTAGGCCATTATTTGGAATCCTGATTAACATTACCTAAAAGGTAAAGTGATCCCGTTACAGGCCCGGTGTGGCCCACAGGGTGGGTAGAGGTATAGCTCTACTCTTCCGTGACAGCGGCACTAGAAGGGGGTGAGTGGTCAGCAGCACGCCCCGGCCGCACTTTACCCCCGGGAAAGACCCGGTACCTATTTTACAGGAGGCTGGATGGGCCAAAGGGCCGGTCTGGACGGGCTGAAAATCTCGTCCCAACCGGGATTCGATCCCGGACCGTCCAGCCCGTAGTCAGTCAATATACCGACTGAGCTACCCGGCCCACAATTAACATTAGGTATTTAAGTAAAAATAAAAATAAAGAAGACATGGCAGTAATGATTCGAACGTTGAAGAGAAGAGGTTGGCAACGGATGAGGCCCAGTTTAAAGTATAAACTCAGTACTGCCAAAGTGACCCAGTAAACAACGAGACAACAACTGCGGACCAACGTTGCAGCAAAGGATTTCAGAATACACAGCTAGAATATTGCGAGGTTTCAATCCGAACAGAGACGTGGCTACATTATTTGGGAACACACATAAAAGATCAGATGGAGATCAGTTGGACCGATCGTGGGAAAAACGAAGGGGTGTTACTGACAGTCAAGGAGGCAGGGGAAATCCTGCATGCCATAAAACAACAAAAAGAGTATCTAGCTGGGCTAACCATATCTTGTGTAGAAACTGCCTTCTAACACACGTGATTGGAGGAGAGATAGAATGGAGAGGAAGACGAGGGAGAAGACGGAAGCAGCTACTGGGTGACTACTGAAAAGTGACGATACTGGAAATTGAAGGAGGAAGCACTATTCACGTAGATCGCACTGTCTGGAGACCTCGGTTTCGGAGAGGCTACGAATCTACCGTATACAGACTACGTTATGATGACTGTGTATATCTAACCTTCCCATAATCGCGCTTTTATTACAAACCCGCAACATTCCGGAAGATTACTCTGCTTCCGCCACGACGTAGAAAAATTCATAAAACTTACACTGTTGCGTGCTCTGGATGGAACTGTCAACGGACAGCAGGAACGGCTGTAATATGGCTACATAAACTGTACGTGTCGAATGAAATCAGCCAGAGATCAGAGAAACTGACTCCAAGAAACTGTAAAATTATTCACGTAACTTTAAACTTATTTCTTTGGCTAAAACCAAAAGCCACAAGCCACAGCCATATTAAGATGAGGGACCAAACCAAACGACGATTTCTGAAAGACACTTCCAATAAAATTCCAAGAACTGTTGCTAATAGGTATGAAATAAAAGCCACTCCATTACTGAAGCATGGTAGAACAGTTCCGGATTCTAAGAAGAGATTGGTAATAATATTAACACAAATCCATTTAGAAATATAACAACTATACTACGATACAGACATGTAATGTCTCGTGTCACACACATCCTTACGGTAGGACGTTTGTGGTCGGTCGCCAGCGGTGTCAGTCATCACACTGCAGATAGGCCTGTGTGCTGACTCGCTGCTAGTTATCCAGTTTCGGATCAATAATGATGGATCCCGGCCATGAAAAACAGCAGATGAAGTTTTATCAAAAAGGAAAAAAGTTTCGCCTCTGATCTGACGTCGCAGGTCAAACTGAACTACGTTATGTGTGCGGGGCCCATGTTCTCAAACGTTACATTTCCAGTATTGTGACGTATCCCTGATTTTTTTAAACTGTACTTCTTAATTATATATTTTTGTACATAACTACATGGAAAACAAGCCTTTTTGAGGATCTGACAGCCAGTCAACTGATAAATAACCGAGTGGCATATGCAACATGAGAATTCATTACGCTCTCCTCAAGAGCCCGCTAATTAGCCTCACTCACAACCACATGACACCAGTTCACACACACACACACAAACACACACACACACTAATCATATTTAGTTAACAGATGAAACAAAAACCGCTGACACAACTAAAACTCTGGTATTCTTTAATGTAGCTATATATTTCGACCTTGTAAGGTCATCTTCAGGCTAACATTCTGTGACACGAATACCAGAGTGTTAGTTGTGTTAACGGTTTTTGTTTTATCTATTAAATAGTCTCACGAAAACACAACGGGATGTGTAACTTTAACACTATTCACAGCAGCCAACCACCAGACCCGCTAAGAACGGGATAACAGTCGTCCAGACACACTATATTCTATTTCATTAGGATTCATTTTAGTATTATCCGGCCGATTCTCACTACACTCCCCAAAAGCTTCCCAACTAAGCTATCGTGTACATTTCCGACGTCCGCCATTTCAGTAACATGACACAGCTACACCTACACTAGGATATGACGGTCGTAATAATGTTTACTGTGAAAGAAGTCGTGTAATTTGCAACAGACGAGGGTCTCATGCGCTCTGAGGGAACAGGATAGACGGCGAAGAGTCTTCCACTCATTTCAACTTTACTTTTGTTACACAAAATAAAGTTTGAGCATTACAATTCATACGATGTTGATGTTACCCAGCAGAAGTACAGATGTCATTCTAGATAAGAAAAGTTACTGAAATGTCTCCTCTATTGTTGGGAGATACAAAAAATGCGTGCTAAATTTCCATTCTAGTTCCAATGATAATAGAAACATTATCATGTTTCTATCCAAAACCACCATGTCCGTCCACCCAAAATAAAAATAATCATTTCAAATACAGAGAATTTCGTCCAGAATTTCTTAATGGGATTCCTTGTTAAACAAGGCAAGTCGAAAATGTTAAACAACACATGTTTGAAATGTAAAGTTTTTAGTTCGTCGTCAAATGTGAGCAGTAACACATGTTTCGGAATTCTTCTTTATCACGACGAAAAAGGCGGAGTCAGGTTGACAACGTTGACGCTACTGTGCTTCGGTAATAGCACCATCTTCTCCGTTAAGATAAGAAGTGCAACACGCAGGGTACTGGTGAACGAAGTTCACTCACGAATTGTACGTAAATGAGCTAGTAACGATGCCATAATTACAGCCGTGGAACGAAATCGGGTAGTCTAACATTCTGTTTAATAAGTATCTGATTCCAGATATTTTACGTTGGGTAAGGTAGCAACAATCGTGAGGGATTATACGGTCGGTGGTTGTGAGTTTTCTGTTGGTAGCAGTTTCTATTTAATTTTGTAATTTAATGACAGTGATATCTAAGAAATTAATTTTACCATTTTCTTCTAGTACTGATGTGAACTTTATATTTGGTAACAGAATATTGAATTCAGATAACATGTTTTCGATGTTTGTAGCTTTTCCATTGTAGATGATGGATATATCGTCCACATAACTATAGCATCCTAGAATTCTGTACTTTCTTAGGATAGGTGTACCAACCGAAAGACAGGGACAGGGAGAGAGCTACCTTCCCCAAAACAGGCCCGCAACAGAGTAAAATTCCAAGCCGGAAACAACATGACAAAATACTAGTTACTACCCGCCCTTTCCTAGGTACGACAAATCACTGTGCTTATGTTCAAAGAGAATCGAATGGCAAGGAAATATCGATCCAGGAACATATTCTGTTCCACAGAGAAGCGGCTCACCTCTATCAGTAATAGGTAAAGTGATCTCATTACAGGCCCGGTGTGGCCCAGAGGGTGGGTAGAGGTATAGCTCTACTCTTCCATGATTGCGGCACTAGAGAGGGGTGAGTGGTCAGCAGCACGCCCTGGCCGCAATTTACCCCCTGGAAAAAACCGGTACCCATTTTACAGAAGGCTAGATAGGCCCCAGGGCCGGTCTGGAAGGGCGGAAAATTTCGTCCCCACCGGGATTCAATCCCGGACCGTCCAGCCCGTAGCTCAGTCGCTATACCGACTGAGCTACACGGCCCACCACCTCTATCGGTACCTTATACGTAACAAAGGAACACAAAAAAAAAGGATGAATACAGATTCAGTGAAAGAAACACAAATCACCTCAGAGGAGAAGTTGAGACTATGGCCTATGGAGAAGAAAGAGATCAGTAGGAACAACTCACCACATATATGGTGGGTAATACATAATTATCCTCACCTTGAACTCCCATTTCCCAATCTTAAGATGTAGAAGCGTGTAGAAACAAACATAACACTTCAAATTATATGTGAGGTATGGCGTGACAACTTAGACTGGCAAATGAGTTTACGTTTCACTAACAGTCACTGTTTGCATTATTAATAATAATAGCAGAACATGTTAGCAGTAAATAGCAGTAGGTACACCCAGAATCCAACACTGACAAATAGTAGTTCACAGTAATCAACTAGATAGTAATAAAAATTAGTACATATTATTATTTTAAAACAACTGGTATGTTTATATACAGCATCCATTTTTGCTCAAATTTTTAGATCCCAGGCTGGTAAAATACTCATCAAAGTGTCCCACAAGGTCTAGTGAATCATTCTAAATGTGGACAGTATTTACTGTGTACTTACTATTAAGAATACGGAAGTAATTACCAACACTGAGTGTTTATTATACCATATTAATGAAGGTACACATTTCCTAAATGTTTTGATCGAGCAAAAACATCAGGGAATAAACGTACGTGGGACAGAAGACATACATTTGGCTACTGACTATGAGGTCCATATCCTAAGGTATCTGAGGTACACGGCAGTAGACAAAATGTATAATCTTACTGCAAATAAAACAACACACACACAAAACAACAATTCCTTAATTATATAGCTCAATTGAGTTATTTTTGAGTAAGGCTTCGTGGATCACAAAGCATGTATGGACTATGCCGTAGCTGGTAATAGAAACAAATATCCTTCTAGAGTTGCAATTTTTACAAATTTTGCACTTAGCATTTTATGTCCCTATTTTAAATAAAATCAAATTTTTCAAGTTTAATATAACCTACTTTCAACTTGCATGCACATCCAGATATTAATCACGTTTAGAAGCAAATAGTAACATTTCCACGTTATGTAATTGCGAGTACTGCCTGAGCATTGTGGAATTCGACCGAAAACTTTAGGCAGTATCTAAGTGAGTATACATAATCTCATGAACGCCCATTTGTGTACAGCTGTACAATTGACGGTGAGAGAGAGAGGGAGAGAGTTTCTTAACACAGGATTCCTTTCACTGCGAAGCGGTGTCCGCCCTTGTACGGCTTCTAGAAACAACTCCTGTGGGCCGTCTACAATTGCTTATTCAACATCTACGTAACTACACTCGATATTTCGATGCGGTCTCCTACATCTGCAAACCAAAGACGCGTTCTGGTGACAAGGGACCCACTTAACATGCAGTACAGATCACCCAGACAGCAAATACAGGAAATGCATACTGAATGCTACTGTGGACACATATTGCAAGGTGCATAAGGAAAAGGGGTGACAGTATTAGAATGCGTTTTAGATCAATAAGCTATAAATATGGTGGGTCGATGTAAATGACTCGACCTTGAAGCACATTAGATAACAAGCATGCGCAGAAGTATTCTATTACGCGAAGAAAATCATCGTCCTATCTAAGATGTTATATTTCATTACTACAGGGAACGAACAAGACGACGTACTGGCCAAAAATTGCGCCAAAATTACACAAACATATATCAGAGAGACACCCTACCACTCTATTAAACTACATTTAAAGCAGGCATTCCGAAGCGTATACAGACACGAATTAGAGACAAGACTATCCCATAAACCGTGGACGCAAGAAATATCCAAGGTAACAGACTGGCCTAGAAGAAGGGCAGTTGCAGAGTTCCGACTGTGCGTTGGGCATGATTGCT
>Ga0136643_10020278_pt1 | contig 10055 bp, 5 predicted proteins | sample TergutLab28metaG_FD_96883 | JGI IMG/M metagenome (GOLD analysis project Ga0136643, IMG submission 96883) | Labiotermes labralis P1 segment gut microbial communities from Petit-Saut dam, French Guiana - Lab288 P1 (version 3) (version 3) | ecosystem: Host-associated > Arthropoda: Insects >... | reverse complement strand
TTATGTGTTTTGTATTTATCTGAGAACAAACAGCGACTTGTGCCACTTACAGCATAAACTGGTTGGTTTTTATAACCGAGATGAAAAGTGTTTACAGCGCGGTACGGACTGGGTCTTTAAATAGAGCGGTCTGTGCTTCGTCTATAAAGGGTTAAATAAATAATTTAGTCCAAAAACTGTGCATTAATAAAGTAGTCTATTGCATGGTACACTGATAGTTTTAAATATTAAATACAGAATTTATTTCGAACATTGTCGTTTACGTACTGTATTTGTTACAAAAGTCACACTCCCAACTGTTACTGTATATACTACGAACATGCAATTCTCAGACAGCATTTTTCACTATCACTTCATTACGATTCATTGCCATTCTGTAAAGTCCAGGGCTTGGACAGACCATCAGCATTGAAATGTTGAGACAAAAGTTTTGTAACCATGACAATTTTTCTATTGCATGCTACATGCTTTTCACATCTCCTGCCAACACCCTATTGAGAATTTCGATTCTTCCGCAATATGACGTTTAGTTTGTGGGTAATTCGTTCGCTCCATGTCCCAGAAGAAGGATGACCTCAGCTGAACCGTTGCAAACGCCTCAAAACTCGCAAGTCAACTGACTATTCAGTAAGCATTCCTCCCGAGTTCGATACGGTGATGGTTACCTCCAACATAAATCATATTCTGTGTTGCATATTGTTTCATGCAGATCAATAAGCTGACGGCGAATGTCCTCGGCCTGAGGCTTTCATAAAGTAAAAGCGCATTTGCATGTGGAATATACCAAGCCAGACAGGGATGTCATGATTTACCGTCACGTCTCACAATATGTCGCCGTCATTCGTCTGACACTTCCGTAGCGGAATCTTTGTAACTGTAAACCCAACACTAAGTCTAGAACATTAAGGTCTAAACATTCCAATTTTTTTGTGTATCACCTTGTATATCACCAAGTTAATTCAAGTGACTTCGCCACTGGAGTGTGAAACTGAGAGATTTTGAGGCCTTTCTATTGTATCATAGCTTGGGCCAAGTATCACTTTTGTCACTACTGATATTGTTTTAAATTCATCCCTGTCTTTCGTTCCGTTGTAGATAAAAAATTCTGTACCCCGCACTATAAAACGCTGTTGGAAACACAACTACTTCAGTCTCGCGGGACTTTTACAACAAAAAATTACAATATTTAAATGTCGATTAAATGTTCCGTACAGGCTAACAACAAAGACATCCGAACCTAAACCCACATGGAGCACATATGCATGCAACCAAGTTTCGGCAAAAACACGAGAAGTGTTTTAATTTTTTCTACAATCAAGACATTCGTATTGCTTATGACAGCTTATATTATGAGGCATTACTTAATAAGGTCTTGTAGTTTGCGGGCTATTACGTTATCTTTGGGCCGCGATAGCTCAGTCGGTACAGCGACTGGCTACGGGTTGGACGGTCCGGGGATCGAATCCCGGTGGCGGGGAGATTTTCCGCACCTGTCCAGACCGGCCCTAGGGTCCACCCAGTCTCCTGTACAATGGGTACCGGGACTTTAGCGGGGTAAAGAGCGGTCGGGGCTTGACGCTGACCCTTCACCCCTTTTAGTGCCGTGTTCAAGAAAGAGTACGGCTAAACCTCTACTCCCCCTGTGGGCCGTACGGCCTATACAGAGCCTCAGTGCCTGTACAGGGGTGTACTTTTTACTATATTATCTTTCCGTCTTGCTTGGCATCAGAAATAGTAAACCAATGTTATGTAGTAAGATAGCTATATTATGGAGGAATATTCAGGAGCCCTCAAAATAAGGTTGGCTCACTTATTACAAAACCGGGCGCTACATTTGTATTCTAACCATCGATACGTGAATAACGCTTCCGCAAATCCTTTAACAGAAGCTTCGCCGAAAGATGAGTAGCCTTAAACCTTCAGTTGCTGTACGTCTAAAAAGGTGGGATATCTGCGGCTTTAGCTGTAAGGTTGGCAGAAGTGAAGGGGCTCAGACGGTAATCCATGTACGTACCGTTAGCAAAGAATACAATGGTAGACTACTGCTTCAACAGTGCGAACACCTGTTTACCGTGGTACACAGGCGTGGGTTTGGGGTAGATTTACCGGCGCCCAGGGCGTGCTTCCAGTATGAAGCATAACGACCCGACGTACGGACAGTAACCCAGGATTATTCAAAACCGAGCTGCAATGGGCCGTCAGCAGGTATTGTGCGATACTACCAGACTACGGATTAAGTTGTACAGCTACGTTCCCTCTTCTCCAATATGACAGCGATTTAAAAATACAGAATTTTCCAAACAAACTCTATGACGTGTTTGGCAACCAGTGAGTCGTGACATCGTTGAAGGGTAAAGCGAATATCTGGAATACTTGATGATTAAAATGCATAATTAAAGTTTACAGCGTAATTATAGCGTAAATATTACATAACTAGAGTGGGCCCGGTAGCTCAGTCGGTATAGCGACTGACTACGGCCTGGACGGTCCGGGATCGAATCTCGGTTGGTACGTGATTTTCCGCCCTTCCACACCAGCCCTGGGGCCAACCCAGCCTCCTGTAAAATGGGTACCGGGTCTTTCCCTGGGGTAAAGTGCGGCCGGGGCGTGCTGCTGACCACTCACCCCCTTCTTGTGCCGCGGTCATGGAAGAGTAGATCTATAACTCTACCCACCCTCTGGGCCACACCGGGCCTGTAACGGGATCACTTTACCTTTTTACATAATCAGAACATATGAAGCTGATGAACTGGAAAGACGTCTGGGAAATTGTTGAGGGAATAAGAATAAATAAAATGATTTCGAAAATGAATTACTTTTAAAAAATGTTTGAGTCCTCTCAAAAATGAAAATACAATTTATAAATATGTGTGATTCTAACGATTCTTGCTGGAAACAACCGACAGTAAATTACAGAACGTTTCAACAAATTCGATACATACCATAATATATTAAATGAAGAGAAATGATACCACGCAAAATTACTACTCATCCATAACATCACGAAGACATTTCACTATACGAAACCAGACCGAAAACACTTACTTACTTACTTACTTACTTACTTACTCCATGGTGCAGAGTCCTTCTTGAGAAGCTAACTGGTTTGCAGCTAGTCAAGAAATTCCCAGCATTTCACGGAACCCGAAGTTTCATTACCGCACTCACAAGCGTCCGCCACCTGTCTCTATCCTAGGCCAGCCCAATCCAGTCCATATACCCACATCCCACCTCCTGTACATCTATCCAAATATTATCCACCCATCTACGCCTAAGACTGAAAACACACGGCAGGGAATATAACACAATCAAATCCTAAATTTTCATTTTCCTTAGTGCATGACGGAAGAAGTAAAAAGAGGAAGAGAATGAGTAAGACAGGAGAAGAAGCAGGAGGTAGAGAAGAAACACGAGACGGGATAAAAATGCTGTTGTGACTTGTGTAGTCGTATTTGTCAGAGCGAACGGAAACCTCGGATCGCAAGTTAAACACATCATATTATGCTACTGCACTATGTTTACGCTGTCAGCCCTTGCAGTTCACTTAGCGTACGGTACATTTCGCTGTGGTTCTAGCAGACCTAAAGCTGTTGCAAGGACTGCTGACGTAACCTGAAATTAATGCTCAAAGCAGGCCGCTTCCAATATTAAATCCAGCCACAAATGAAACCAGTATCATACGTCAGAACTTTCATGACAATTATCAATGAAAGTGAAGTAAGTTAATTGGTAGGGTTGTCTAACAGACGCACGAATTGAACACAACCACACTAAAACAGTATATAGGAGAATCGCTCATTTATATCTACAAATTTATCATAATAAAGTGGGCCCGGTAGCTCAGTCGGCATAGCGACTGACCACGGGCTGGACGGTCCGGGATTGAATCCCGGTGGAGACGTGATTTTCCGTCGAGACCGGCCCTGGGGCCCAACCAGCCTCCTGTGCAATGGATACCGGGTCTTTCCCGGGGGTAAAGTGCGGCCGGGGCGTGCTGTTGACCACTCACTCCCTTCTAGTGCTGGTCATGGAAGAGTAGAGCTATACCTGTACCAACCCTCTGGGCCACACCGGGCCTGTAACGGGATCACTTTACCTTTTTTAATATTATAACAAAACAATGAACAAGCCTAATGGATAATCACGCAATACTGTACAGTCCATATTGAAAATATCATCATAGGTAACTTACAATACTTCAAGAAGCCGTTATAGATTAGGCAACGTTCACAATAAATGTTTCCCTACGTTTAGGGAAAAACTACGCTACTCATTTCGCCATGAAAATAATAATTGCAGTATTTTCCCCAACGTCGGGGAATACTACGTTCTCCTTAGTCCTCCTAGCGCCGAAAGTCTACTTGACCGCACTGAACACGAATGGCGAAAGCATGTGGATTAGAGTCACTCATTATTTAGTCTGTAATTAACAGACGTGAACTGCTCAACTCATATGTTGCGTTATGAATATGTGCGACAGAGTAAGAAATTTTAATTTTCATTATTGTTTAAAATGCAATAAAAAAAATTTTGAATTGAAGGATTTTTAGCGCCACTACTTTTTGTTCGATGGACACAGAAAATTTCTGCTACTAATGAAATATCAACTTGTGTCACAAACAAACGCGCTTACCCGGTAAGACATATCAGCCAATACTCTGCCTGGTAGGTAAAGAATAGGAAGTTTCAACGGCCGATGTATAAAGCAAAACAAAATGATCACAGCGGAAAATCAGAATGAGAAGAAACGAAGATTTCAAACAGCCGAGTCAAATAAAAAATATATATATATATATATATTCGCTTCTCAATTCTACATTTTACTACTTCAGTTGCATAATACGAACCAATGTACCAGTACTAAAGTGCACTTTCTCACACAGTCCACTAACACTGCGACATGTTTCGATCTGCTTCAGATCATCTTCAGCAATACTGCTTCAAACAAGCATGTTTGTTTCATATAATAACCAATGTACAGTGAGTGTACTCGCCTAACACAACTATATTTATTGGCAGAATATAAAGTATATTCTACATAAGGTACAACTACATGTTTCGGCGCTTGATAATGGCCAGCTTCAGGTTGTACATGAAATACTTATTAAGCAGTTATAGAAAACATACATAGGCTGTTTATATGGGGTAGGGAGGGGGTAAAGATAAGAGATCTCATATAATGTTAGCCGGTCCCAGTGGCCGCGCGGTCTAAGGCGTAGGTCTACGGCCACTCGCCTGCTGAGATTGTGGGTTCGAATCCCACCGTGGGGCATGGATATTTGTCTGTTGTGATTGTTGTGTGTTGTCAGGTATAGGTCTCTGCGACGAGCTGATCACTCATCCAGAGGAGTCCTATCGATTGTGACGCGTCGTTGTGTGTTAACTAGAAACCTGATATATGAGGAGGCCATGGCCCACTGGGGGCTGTTGCGCCAAAAGCAAGCAAACAAGCATGGTATAACGTTATGTCCCAGTAAATTTTCTACTGCGATGAATCATCAATGTGTGTTTTATATATAGTAAAGATTCACCATAGTACCATAACACTACACTATAATGCTTGTACTCTACAACTGGCTTCCTGATGACAGACATTCATGGCCCGGAAAGTTTAAAGAGAACTTTTGCGTAATTAATGTCACAGCAGGAATGCATTTTGTTGGTTTTTAATTACGAAAACCTTAATTTATTAATATTATATCAGTTCCAATTCGAAAATCAGATATAAAAATATTCTCAAACCATCCCTCGGAACATAATTTTAAAAACAGAACTGTTTGTATCGGCACATATCACAATTAATTCCTACCGACAAACCATATCATTTGCTCATTAAGTGACGTGGACACAATACTAAATGCGTTTCACACAAACACAACTGCAGCCAAACAAGTATGACAACCTGTAAGTTATTTCGCGGTAAAAAAATATTTTCTTTCCAATTTTCATATCTCCTTTTTTATATTTCCATTTCGTTGCGGTTCTATGGTAATTCATCGTCCATTAAAGTTTTCTAAAACTCATTTTGGTGCGCTACCTGTTGGCGACAGGTTGGAAATTAGCATCCCGGGTGCCGCTCACCAGGGGGCACCACGAGCAAAGCAGCACAAAGGATTGGCCCGCCTGGCTTTTTAATAGACTTCAACTGCTGCTGCCTGCCAGTTGTATACAGTACAAGCAAAAACATCAGCAGTAGTTTTCAATGAAAAGTGAAAAACATATCCTGAACGACATAAAAATACATGTATGGCTGTTAAGTGCTTACTCAGAAAGTACGTTTCAGAAAGGCGCCGAATTAATTCGGAGCAATATATGCTTCCTTTCGTAGCAAAACATGAGACATATAATCTTAACCAATGTGCTGACTGTATTGAGAGTCACGACACTAGAGAAAATGGAGCATTCAATAATAACACTTAAAAATTCAATGATGGTGAAAGACAAAAATACAATAATAAAAATAACCAACTAGACGCAGCAATAACAGATTTTATTGATAATTACAAACAGCTCAGCATGTTTCAGGCGATAATTTCGCCCATCCTCAGGAGTACTAGACTGTGTTTACAGCTTGTGGTATAATGCACCGGCGATGCTGCCTGCAGGTGACCTTGTGACCTGTGACATAGTCACCAGCGGGCAGCATCGTCGGTGTATTATACCACAAGCTGTAAACACAGTCTAGTGCTCCTGAGGATGGGCGAAATTATCGCCTGAAACATGTTGAGCTGATTGCAATTATCAATAAAATCCGTTATTGTTGTATCTAGTTGGCTGTTTATATTATTGTATCAGTGATGCACCGGTCAAACAAATATCAAAAGAAGGTAAAGGCCTATTATTGATGGGAGCTAACACCATTAACATTACGGGCACAAATTATTCGTACCTGAAAATAAAACCAAAAATGAAGAACTAGAAGGTAAAAGAAGAATATGAATTTAAAGAACCAAAATTTCGTTTGTCCACCTTGCTCCATTTCCGATAAATTTATTACCCCAACACGCCTTGCTTTCTGCACTCTGATTTGTGAAGAGGGGCAGCATAATTTGAACTCAGCTTGAACTGTCGCCATGAGCACTGGAGACACTCAGTTCGTTCAAAAGGGGAATTCTGTAGCTTAACAAGCGTGTCGCCGATCCCAGTGGCCGTGCGGTCTAAAGCGTGGTTTTGCGGCTGCTCGCTTTTTGAGATTGCGGGTTCGAATCCCACCGGGGGCATGCATGTTTGTCTGTTGTGAAAGCTGTGTGTTGTCAGGTAGAGGTCTCTGCGCCAGGCCGATTACTCATTCAGAGGAGTCCTACCGAGTGTGGCGTGTCTGAGTACGATCATGAATCCTCGACAATGAGGTGGACTTGGCCCACTGGGAGCTGTTGCACGACCATAAAAAAATAATCTTTTCGCTTTAACTTATTATAATATATACATGGCACACAAAATGAATAAAATAAAACGAAAATTTTCCAAAACAGAACTTAGATTTTCACAAGAGTTTAATACCCACGAAAGCCAAACAATATGCCTATGTAGATGAAGGTGTACTCACCATTCGTAATTCAGTAAGCAGGTCTCAGCGTTTAGGAAGTTGGTAGCTTCTTCGTCTTCAGGGCCAAGCAGTACATTCCCCTTGGACTGTTTATTTCTGAAGATGGACACAACAAAGCCCACCGAAACGCCGTAAACCGCCCATGCAGCAACACAACGCAACATTACTGAAGACGGCAAACTTCACAGACCGCGCTGCGAGGAACTCAAATTTCGCACAATATGTACGTCTAAATCTGCTGACACTAAATGGTGATGTAGGAACCGCTGGGGTAAAGCGAGGTTAGAAATGTCACTGTGGAAGGTGACATGGCAATCAGCTTGTAAGAAGGCGTTCTTAGACCATTTGAGACATTTCCGTCTTCCGCCGAGGTGCAGATGAGGATCAAGACTTAACTACCTTTGAAGACAGGACCGATACGCAATACCGAAACGTCGGTAAATGACTAACAACCAACGCTATGTAATGACCCAGAAGAGCTAAGACCTCTAATCCGGTGCAATCCTCTACAAGGAGAGAAATACAACGAATAATTTTAGAATGTTGCTAGTTACAAATGTCAATACGAAACTAAAAATTCACTGGAACACAAGCCTGGAGTGTTAAGGTTAAAAGCCACTTTGTAAAGTGCTGTATGTGCCGGTGTGAGATGAGATAAAGAGTGAAAACATTACCCAAGCACTTTTAAAAAATTTTATGCTAGAACGCATAAAATATTTCGAACCTCCTGGCTGTAATATCGACTTTATGTTATACTAATAAATTAGGAATACTATTTAATTAACACATCTGCCAGTAGCTCAGACTGTACACAGCCGAACGTTACTACAGTTTGATAATTACCTACTGGAACTGCCGAAGTAAAACAGCATTCGATTTAATTTGAACTGATACCCTGGAGATACTGCAGAAGCCACAAATATCAGGACAGTCGGTATTCGGAATCAAATTGGAACCTCAGACCTCCTGAGAGCGAAGAGGCATTATTACAAAGGTTGTATTTTTATGTAGTAACGTAACCTGGTAAAGAAACATACCGCTCACTGAACAAGTCAGTATATGAAATTTCAGTGGAAATACTATCAATATTGCCAAAAGAAACGAAACAAAAAATGTTGTGGATCCATTATAATGACCCTAAAATTCAATTGCAGTTATCAAAGTTGTATTTATTCACCAACTGATGTACTAGTGAGTTGTCTTTAAAAATAGTATTAAAATTTACAATAAAATTTACATTAAAACAGCTGCGACATATTTCGGTGTAACTGTAGCAACGAAGCATATTGGAACTTTTTAATGTAAATTTTAATGTTTTTTAAGACAACTCACTAGTTCATCAGTTAGTGAATAAATTAAACTTTGATATATCAAGATGCACGGAACGAATGTGAAAATGATTCAGTTGCGGTATTAACACAATTCGATTTTTTTTCTGACAGCAGTCACCGTTCGTTATTAATGACTACCGAGAGAGTGGAGTAAACTGCCTTCATGAGGTAAAAAATACTGCACAGCATTTTATCACAGTGACCTACAGAATGGTATCTGATATAACCGGCAAATAAATTAGAAAACCTCGCCTAACGTACCCTTCATTAGTATATAATTTTCAATAACTTTACGAAATGGAATTAATATTAAGTTTTGTATTTATCATACTTTATCAGAAGCGTAAGTAATAACTTAACAATAATTAATACTAAAGGACATAAAATATCCCTTACTGAAACAGGAATAATTTCCTACTTCAGTTTTTTCTTCCCTGGCCATGAGATTCAAGGCCTTGTATATTGAACCATGATGGATTTTGTGATGACATACCGGCATCTAGACCGCACCGTTCAGTGACGCTCTATAGCGTCACCTGTAACTTCAATCGGCGGGGCGGGGGGGGGGGGGGATGAGACCAACAGGCTCCAGCTGCCTGCAGAATCGACTGCTTTCACTGAGCTTACTGAAGTCCGTTTATATGAGCTCCATAGCAGACAACCGGAACAGCGCCATCAAACTGGCAACTATCTCTTATTCAAAATCCATTAGCATTATCATTACTCTCAATTTATGCTTTACATTTCCTGATGTTAACAAAAACTCATTACTTTCAAATATTTAGAGAAGCATTAACGAATCAATTGTTTTCGATGTTAATACTGCGCCGCATTACAAGATTACTGTGTTGGAAAAAACGACGTAATATGCAAATTGAGACCGTGGGATTGAATGAATTTATGAATCTGTCGGTACACATGCAAGAAAGGTATATATCTATTTTTATTTTTATCGTCGCACCGTGCATTCTGTAGTTTATTTAATTACACGCACACACATACACACATATTTATATTTATATATATATACATTATCTAAGAAGTCCAAAATTTACATTAAAACTTTAAGCTCACGATTCCGTGCATCACAATTCAATGTTAATAAAAATCCAACCAGATGCAGCAGTATGCAGATATTTATTTACTGTAAAGTCACTCTACATGTTTCGGGTGTCACA
>Ga0136643_10020276_pt1 | contig 10056 bp, 8 predicted proteins | sample TergutLab28metaG_FD_96883 | JGI IMG/M metagenome (GOLD analysis project Ga0136643, IMG submission 96883) | Labiotermes labralis P1 segment gut microbial communities from Petit-Saut dam, French Guiana - Lab288 P1 (version 3) (version 3) | ecosystem: Host-associated > Arthropoda: Insects >... | reverse complement strand
TGAATATTTTAAACATAGTATATACTCTCCGTTTTTTTCTCTTCAAAATGCAGTTTGTTTCATAATTCTAATGTATTTGGTTCCTGTATTATTCACATTTTATATACAGGGTGTGCTAAACTTAAAAAAAAATAGTTCCGGCACCAAAAGGTTAATTCAATTTAAACTTACCCACACTCATAATTACTGTAACTTCATCATATTCTTAACTGTGATTGATCTAGCTCTGATCATGTGACATGAAAGCTACAGTTAAATTAAGTGACCCACCACCCAGTCTGATCTGAAATACTTGTACTTGTTAGTGTTTCTTGACCCAGTCTACCTAAACCTCAAGAAATTTCTTACTTGTCAGTCTGGTTTCGGCATCAAACAAGCTAATTTGTCAAAATTTTAATGATACACCACAGAAAACAAAACAATGTACCTTCAAAACCAAGCTGCATACATCTTTTTGCCCTCCAATTCAATATTACAAGCATATCAATATTTGTAAAACTTGTGTACAGCTAGTTGCTTGAGGCTAACAATATCCTAGTATAAATCTTATTGTAGCACCGTGTATTTTTGTAGAATCACTTCAATTTATCAACCAACGAATGCACATATAATTTCACATAAAACACTTTAAAACACTATGACATGTTTCAATCTTGTCAGATCATCATCAGGGAGCTTAGTTCCTTGCTAAAGTTATATTATAGTATTCACAATTCAATGAGTATTTGCAAACAAGGTGTTGTGGCAGCATACCGTGTTGTGGAGCAGTGGCTAGGTGTGTGTCTAAGACGCACACCTAGCCACTGCTCCACAACACATTCCTACACAACACCTGACAAGATCGAAACATGTCCAAGTGTTTTAAAGTGTTTTGAAAGTTTTTTATGTGAAATTATATGTGCATTCGTTGGTTGATAAATTGAAGTGAATATCCTAATACTTTTTAACTTCCAGTCATCAAAAATGTTAACATGGCAGGCAAGTTTCTGAAGAGCCAATATAATTTCTTGTGTTATTTGATGATGCTCTCAATTGCCAAAATCATATAGTGTCAGTACCAGGCGACTAAATAAATATGGAGCATGGATGGAATGATGCTCACACAAAAAAAAAAAAAATGATTTACTTAAAGGAAAACTTGTCTCAGTGCCACTTGACCACCACCAATCACAAATGGACTGGCCAGGCATTGAACCAGGCCTTGTGGATGAGAGGCTGGAAACTAACCACCTCAGGCATAGGATTGCCCCAGTTCAATGTAGGTGTTACATGTTTACTACGGTGACACAGCACTGAAAAGCAGACAACACACACTACTCTAAATCTTATGAAACTTGACAATAACACAAGTGTAACCACACAAAACATTTTGACGTGCTAATAATTGACTAAGCACTATACCCTGAGACAAAAGAAATGTGTACAGCTGCATTAAAAATGTGAATTATACTGCATGCCCGCACACTGGTCTCTTTTATACCATGACTGTAAATTTACAAAATTCAGTAAAATTAGTAAGACTTTCAGTTTCGATGAACCGTAATGACTTTTGTCTCGTGAACACTTCAATGACGACATGCAACTACCACATAAGCTGTGAATTTTGGAGTAACTGCAAAGTGCAATCCTTCAGAAACTTAGAGTGTGGCATCACAAAGGTGAATACTTTTAACGGCTATTCATTTGGATAAACATTTTGTTGATAAAATGAAAATTTAGGAATTTCCACAAGCCTATACATGGTATGAATGGTCATTTCAAGCACACATTTTTCAGACAACTCAATATCAAATCAATGGTTATCCTTCACATTTAAATCTTAACTCTTTTCCAGTCTACCCCACAGATCTCAAGCTCTATCAAAATATGAGAGAGACAATACATCTACCTATGTAAACACTCAATCAACCCCCAAGTTATATATCATTAAAACAACCCACAATTAACTACATGGGAGCACTCCTCTTACAAAAACTAAGATATGCTCAGCTGATCAAAAAATTTCATGCCTTCAATGGAATTATTATGTTCATGAAAGTGGACAACAGGGTGCAAGATGGAGGCAGCAGGTTCCTCAGAAACATTGGATCCTCTCCAACAAAGTCTGCAGCACCACAGTCCAGATGACTGTAATCTTATTCACATTTATTAAACATCAATTTTCATTTATTGATATACTGCTCTAAAACATAAGAAGACCTAAGTCCCTCTAAATGCAAGCAGGTAAGGTGTTACATAAAACAGACACCTACTAACATATTACAATCTGATGGACTTTCATTTGGACATAGATGTTACACCAGCATATTCTCTTTTATCCCAAGCATGTCTGAACAATATTCCTCAGCACTTTACTTAAAGGAAAATATCTGAGTTTGAAGAAGTTAAAATAACAACCAAGAACTTCAGGCAACTAAAGACCACAATTGTCTTTAAATAGTACTTTCTGGTATGCAAATACCAACACCTTTCTTCCAGGAGAAAAAAAAAAGAACTGTAATGAAGTAAATTAACATATCATAATTAACATTTAGGTACCATGTAGACATTCACACCTCCTGACCCACTTGTGCTACATACACAATTTTTCACTTTTCTATGTCAAATTTACTACATTCATAACTAACTTCACAATTTAAACTATTCTGTTAGGCTAGAAGGTTAAACAGTGTAACATCTAAAGCTCACCTTCCAACTCTACAACTTTTCCAGCTCTCTTCAATGCCTTTACTGCTTCATCATGCGTGGCATCTCTCAAGTCTTCACCATTCACTGACAGAATGGCATCACCCACATACAGTTGTTCAGTCTGATCTGCTGCCATTCCTTTAAAAATTTTTGATATGAGGATTGGCATTTTGTTCTCTTTCCCGCCCTTAATTGATATCCCTAAACCATTGTTGTCAGACTTTACCACTCTCACAAGTCTCTTTTGATTAGCCACTGACTCTGGCACATCAACAGCATCCATGAATCCTGTGCCAGAGTCAACATTATTATTGTTGTTGTTATTGTTATTCAAACTCCCATTCAGAGTCGTTGAGTTCTCATAGCTTTCATCTAAACTTATACTTAGATAATCATCTTCCAAAGTCACAAACACCCGATACCACTGTCCCCGTACATGCGTCTCTAACACTCCTGAGCGTCCATACCCCACTCCAGCCATGTCCACCATTGATATGGTTCTTAGTTAATTCTCAAGGAAATATATAAAATATATCACCAGCGTAAAAGAGTTTGTGTTAGTGTAACTCCACTGCGTTGATGCTTGACCTTACAAAACCCACTGTCACTCCAAACGAGGAAGTGACAATTTCTTGATTTATATATTACACATATTATGCTAACAAGCAGCCTGAAAGTAATATCTACTGACATTTAAAAATTAATCAACCCCACGCAACTTTCTCCTTCAAAGATGAGAATTTGGCATGTTGTCGCCAATCAACATTTCAATGACAACATACTTGCTGAACAGTTATTCCAACTTCATGTGAATTTCACTTAATATTTTGTACACGGGTTGTTAGTATGTGCTCTACCTACTATAACTTCACAACACAAGATATTAAAACTTATCTTCTTCACACGAGACGCATTCAAAAGTTCCTGTCGACGGTATCATTCCTAACACTACCGATATGCAACCACAGAGTAAATATCCAGAGTTCGTGCAACCCACTATTACCTTCGGCATCACAGATGGGACACATCGTTCGCACTTGTCATGGATTAGAGGTGGCCCTCTGGTAATCATGACTAACGCCCATACAACTGCCTTTGATTGCCACCTATACTGAAATATGGACACTGGGACAACTTCATCCCATTGACAGATGTCACTACGAATAGACAAATTTCCCGACGTGTCCACATCCGCCCTGGGCAGCACGTGGTTGCCAACGTAAAATACAGATCATGTGCGAAACATTGTGGATGCGGAAGTAAACGCGATAGAGATAGAAGAAATTATAAACAAATTAGAATTTATTGACATCCATGGGATCGCATGATGTCTTCCTTTGAAGTACCTATTTTAAAAGGGCCTAATGTGCCTGCAGGATGTATTCTTGTGAATGAGATATGGAGAGGTAGTAATTTTGAAGCAGGATTGTCAGGTTAGAAACCTCTTTCATGCCTACCCACAAACTTACACAAGTCGTAATGAATGTTTTCATAACTGAAGCCATAAAAAAGGAGTGTATATATACTACACTCATTTATTTCCCCGTAAAACTAGGCTGTGGACGTACCAAAACATTTGTGTGCGTAGAACTGCTAAACTTCGCTAGAATTCTTACCTAACCAAACAGAATTCACTTTCTGTGAAATTAAGGTAACTTGTTGCGGAGTAGGACTGTCACTATTACTTCCTGAAACAACTTCCAGTTTTCATATAATCCTGACTTTTTTGTGAAGAAAAATAAACCACGTTTGACATTTGTGAGCTTCTGACCCATCACATTTTCATTTTACTTCACTTTTAACTCTTCATTTCATAGTATCAATACAAAAAAGAAACTACAGCTACATAGACCATTAGCAAGCCTTGCATCTTTTCAGAAGGGTGTATATTATGTGAGTATAGAGACTCTTAATGCTTCACCAATATCTATTGCTGAATTAGTAACAGACAAGAAGTATTTTATATCAGCTCTGAAAGAGGTACTTAGCAGGTAGATCCTTTTACTCAGTTGATGGATATTTACTTACTGGCATAAGATGAAGATTGAGACACTTAGCATTATGTTTTATGGTTTTTAATTGTTGCAATATTGAGCATTATGTTTTATAGTTTTTAATAGTTGCAATATTGAACACTGCCAATCCCAGTAGCTACACGGTCTAAGGCATGGGTTTGCGGCCGCTCAAATGCTGGGATAGTGGATTCAGATTTTGTGGATGACATGGTTGTTTGTTGTGAGTGTTGCCTGTTGTCAGGTAGAGGTCTCTGTGACGGGCTGATCACTCGTCCAGAGGAGTCCTACCGAGTGTGGTGTGTCTGAGTATGATCATGAATCCTCAATAATAAGGAGGCCTTAGCCCACTAGGGCTGTTGCACCATGATAAAAAAAAATATTGATCACTAATTGTCATTTATCATGTTTAAAGGTACCGTAATAATGATCACTGACTGCAAGAGTGACGTTCAGTATTATGACTTGTAGTTTGTAATTGTAAAATCAATCATTAGTTGTATATTAATTATGTTTTAACTTATTGTAATATTGACCACTGATTGTACATGTTCATATTTTATGCTAAATGACTTGTTTCTTATCCAGTAGCCACTGCAGAAGTATGGTGGATTAACAAAACGTATGTGTATGTAAATGTAAATTAATTCTAAACCAAGGAATATGTAAGGGAATTACCTGAGTGGAGACTGAGAATGATGATTCACTTAACAAGTAGGGAAAAACATAGAGAAATCTTAACTGAAAGTAATTACCTCATAATAATCATGTCACAACACATTGATATAATTTATTATATTTTATTGTAATTTATCAGTATAATAACTGCTTCCTGTTCTAGTTATAATTACACTTTATAATCACACCAAATCCATTCTTAACCTTTATAATCATAAAAGTACAGGGCCTTCCAGAGTAGAAACAAATCATAATGTGCTGAAGTTTTGATTTCTTGCATTCAGATTGTGGAACTGAAGTAGTTTAGTAGCATAATTGAATTATTTTGCAATAGAAAATTATTTAAAATTTTACATGCACAGATACCTCAAAAGACTTTAATCTGTGTAACAGGAGCAACACTAATAGAAAATACACATCTTAACTTGTGGCCTGGAATTTGTGAAGGAATCTGAGAAGAACGAGAGTTTTCAACATAGCGACTGTAACATACATGTGTGTGTGTTTGTGTGTGTGTGTGTGTGTGTGTGTGCGTGCATGTGTGTGTGAAAGAGAGTGAGAGAGAGAGAGAGAGAGAGATATATCTGACACAAGAATGAAATCCGAAAGCTAGACCATGGTAGAATAAACAGTTTTTTGGGGGCTTGAGTTGTACTAATTATGTATACCATCAAAGAATAAGTTTTTTAGTTATGTGAAAGGTCATTTCTTGGAATATTAAGATACATTCTGGAAGTGATGTAGACCCAGTTTATGTCACTAAAATTAAACCTGGACATCTAACCATAGTGGATGCAATGTTCCTGCCATTTTGTGTGTACTGTGCACATTTCACTTAAATGAGTCAACAAACTCTAAACTTGGTGGAATAAATATTTTTGACTTCTCTACATACCATGACATGAGTTCATATAATTCTGTTTTGTTGGCAACCCTGAAATATTGCTACCCTGAAATGCAAGGCATGTTATCTTGCAATTACGAGTACGTGAATCTTAAGCATAAAGAATTTAATAGCTCCTTGAATTGATTGCATTTTGTCAGATAATTTACAGTGAATTTCCCCAGAACTCGGTAATGCTGTGTCCATCTCCACAGTTTGTACAGATAACTGTGAGCTGATTATTTCTGTTCCCATTTCTAGCTGTCAGCAGAGGTATCTTCTGTGATAACTTGGATGTTATAGATTTCTACCTATCAGAATTATGCCCTGTGGTTTATATCAACGAATGTGAACTAGTTTCTGAAGCTCTTTATGAAAGAAAACTAAGGAAGATTCACGAGGTATGTCTTGATTTTGGTGTGTGTGTGTATGCACTTGCATGTGCACATCTGTAAGTAGTATCATCATATTTCATTCCTCACTTAATTTTTTCTTTTCACCTGAAAACATCTTAAATAAACAAATTTAACCATCCTTATTTCTGTCCACAATTTTGCATCTAATAGCCACAATTCACCTCCATATTCAGAATATGATCAACTATAGTGTGGATTTTTTTTTATATCTCTACAGCTCCATTTTATATGTTCAATGTTGTGCGCAGTAATAATATTACAGATTGCTCGGCATCATGGAATGGTTGTAGCAGTCAGGAATAACACAACAATCAAAGAATTCTCAGACCTTCAGGACCGCTGCTTTGCATTGAATCTAACTCTTATTCCTATAGCAAATGTGTCTGAGTTGCCACAATTACTTGTTCATATGGTAGGTAATATTTTTAGTTTATACTTCGGATACTGTGTTACGGAAATTACTATACAAAATATATCATAGTTTGCTTCCTTTAAGATTTTGAAAGAGTAAACATCTTATGAATGTACAAACTAGGAGCATATTGTGAGGCAGACTCAAATTAGTCAAACTAGGATGTTCTGTCTTATATGGGGACTTCATTACAGAAGTTTGCATTGAATGTGGCTTTCTCTGCAGGCATATGTGGAATCCAAGTCACCAAGAAATCCATTCAAACAACGGAAGAAACCTTGTGATGAGCTAGTAGCACATCAATTGAAACTGTTCACATTAATACCAGGAGTTGGTGAGAAAAAGGCTCGCATGTTGCTTGACCACTTTGGACATCCTCAGGGTTTAGCATCAGTGCCAGAAGATATGTTTATTGCAAAATTGACTCCACTCATTGGTGAATCTTCTGCACAAAATGTGTATGATTTCTTTTATACAAAAATTGGATTTGCAAGAACTTGAAAGCCTTACGTCATATGTACTTCACATTATGTATATAAACAGTTGTATGTGTGTGTGTGTGTTTAAAATTGTAACTGATACATCATCAAACATTGCAGTGTATAATAAATTATGACATTTGTGCAACAGCATCCTGTTATGCTACTTAATCAGTAGCAATCCAAACCACACCAACACAACACCCGAATTCTGTATGTTCTTTATCATTATTTCTCTATGGCATGTTTCAGTCATTCATTCAACTATCATCAGGTAAAGTTACAAGTGCAGAAAGGAAAAATGTGCTTTTGAAAGGCCTCCACTTCACAATCAACCTGATAAAATACATGAATATTATTCCAAATAAAGGAATGATGAAAATATAAAATATTTAATAAAATTTGCAACTAAAATGCAATGTGTTAGACAGATGAAGTTAAGAGGTTTCTGTATGTTATACGTCTACTTGTGAGGATGTGAAGATATAAGGAGATGAAGCACGCACAGTGATATTCTGAGTGGAGGTTCTGAATGAAACAACTTTATCTATTTTCGTATATTTCTATTATCAGAAAGTAGCATGATGGACCCAAATTTCCACAGTGTGATCTCCCTGCTTCTCCATCACTGTATTACTTGTTTGTGGTCTGTATATCTTTTTCAATTTGCATCATTGTAGTTCAGAATTCACTGCTGATAATGAAGAGAAGGAAGAACTGTATCTACATGTGTCCACTATAAATCATAAATTAAGTGTATAAACCCATTTGAGTACCTGTCAAAGAGCTTAGTCAGTCATTCAGTCAATGGCCATGTGCCGTACTTGTTGATGAATCTTCATCTATCCTAAGGAGGAAGGCAGCAGTATCCCCTCATATTGCAGGAGACCTGTACCTCAAGACAGAAGTCTGCAAAGTTTAATATTTTTCCACTTATTGGCTTGGATTTCTCAGTCATCATTGAAGAGCAGTCTAGTGGTTTAGTTAAGCCCTGATTATGCTCAACTATGCAATTCTTCCTTTTAAAATTTTATGTTTGCAAATCATGCAGTAGTACAGGTATATTCTGAATTGCATTTCCAATATACGAATATGAATAATCAGCCTTCTGACCATCAAATAAAACTACAGTGATACCTGTCAATATTAGCCACCTTTTGTTCCATTCAAAGCTGTCCAACTCATGCAGGTGGTCAACTGATGGAAACCACTTATCACTGAAAATTGAATTGTGCATTATCACTTGTGCAAATGTACAGTTCAGAGCGCAGAAATAGGTGGTCAAGTTGGAAAACAGGTACATAACCATACCAATGTATAAGAACTGGAAGTGCATTAATTAGTTGCCGCTAGAAAATTCCAGTCTATTGTCCATACTTGTCATGAAAATACGGAGATTGAGTGGACAGCAGGTAGTTCTGCGTATGAATGAGGATTTCAGCCCATGTACAGTATGGCAAAAACTACCCAAATGTTTAGGTCAGCCAACACTGGGATATTGATTTTACACAGAAAGCATCACACTATAACTGTGCCCAGGATTCAAGATACTCAGTAATGACCATAACAGGAATTTGCCACTACCATAGAAGCGCAGTCACCTGTCAGGTGCCAATTTACATGGGTGACCAACTTCAAAGATTTTAGTATATTACCTTATTTTTTTAATGATCATTTTATGCACCTAATATGTTACAAACCAAGTTCGTTAGTGAGATCATTGGTCATGGCTAGTCCGAACGATTTTATTGAATAACTTTACTCCATTAGTGAACTGAGTTCTCACCATTCGGCTCTGTGTATTACTGTGCAATGCATCATTGCTCCAGCCATTCTTCCTCACATAAAATGTGTAAAACTCTCTTGTTCTGCATGTCTCACTAATGCACCATTGTTGTCTAACATGTTCGGCATGATGGACCAGCATATTCATTTAAATGTTGGGCTGTATCTGCCGGCTAGGTTACACAGCATCTTGTGCTTGAAGACAGGCACACTGATATTTTATCTCATAATAGACATAGATTTCACACGTTATAAAAACTTATTCTTTAAATTATTATTATTATTATCATCATCATCATCATCATCATCATCATCAACCTTGTTATCACCTTTATGCAGGGTATTTACAATTTGTGCTACGTGTAATGTTATTTCGCCAGTGAAACTGTTTTTTTGTGGTTAATTATTTTTTTTCTCATGTCTCAGCTTAGGTTGGGAAATATTCACCTATCCTGGGATGTGGTAATCAACAGGAGTTATTTATTAATATTATTATCATCATTGTCATCATCATCTCCTTTATGCAGGGTATTTATACTTATATTCCTGAGACAAACTATGTCCCTAGTGAATACGGTGTTGCAGCTATTCTGTTTTTACTATTCATGGTGCTTATATCGTTAGTTTCAGTGTTGAATCTATTGTACTTTTACATTAGTACTTTCCGAAGTATGTGTGCAGTGCCCAATATGGCTGTTTTCTG
>Ga0136643_10020274_pt1 | contig 10056 bp, 6 predicted proteins | sample TergutLab28metaG_FD_96883 | JGI IMG/M metagenome (GOLD analysis project Ga0136643, IMG submission 96883) | Labiotermes labralis P1 segment gut microbial communities from Petit-Saut dam, French Guiana - Lab288 P1 (version 3) (version 3) | ecosystem: Host-associated > Arthropoda: Insects >... | reverse complement strand
GTTTTTAACACATATACAAGAACTTGAAGCTGTACTACTAAATTTACATCGGGAGGGATACATGAGAAGCATGTAGTGGCAACTTGGACTTGGGAACCATCTCAGCATTTGCTTTAAAGACACTAGAAGGCACTTGTTCCTCAAGTAAACTGCCCTCCATTACTGGTCAATGGCATCCAAACTTACAATGCTTGTAAGGTACTAGAGGTGAAGGGGAAGAACTTTGTTCCCCAAGCAAAGTGGCCTTCGTTGTTGTTTGATTGGAACCAATCTTATACGTACCGCGTAGGGAGCATGCGTGTAAAGTGCTAGGTGGAGATCATTGAAGTCCCTCGAAAGGATGCTGAGATACAGCCGAGAAGGCACTTCGTTCCCCAAATAAATGCCCTTCATTATAACCTGATTGCATCCAAACATATAACTCGTATGGGGCATAAAAAGAACGTGCTAAGTATGGAGTTTCAGGAAACTCCCTCGATTGCAAGCCGTTTGTACAGCATGCGCGGGGAGTGATTTGTGTGGATTTTCAGGAAAATCCTTAGAAGTGAATATTAGATACCGCAGAGAAAGTACTATTTTCTCCAAGTAAAATGTCCTTCCTTGTCTACCCATCGCAAATAAATTAACATCGTTTGTAAGGCATGCGCGTTGAGTACTATATGTGGAGTTTCAGAAAAATTCCGAGAATGGAAGCCGCGATACCGACGAGAAGGTACTTAACAGATGTATAATTTTAGTCTAGCATAACTCGAAATGTTTCGGCTTAATTGAAGCCATCTTCAGGCTCTGACTTAAAAGAATTAAATATATAATTAACAACGTCCTAAAATGACAAAATCTCCTTTACATTCAAAAGTCAATACATTATATTAAAATATAAAATAAAAAAGATACCTAAAATACAAGTTAGGTATCAGGGGTGGGGTTGTAGGATATTGTTTATTCTGGGAACCTTTTTGCACACAGTAAAGTGCTCATCATTGTTGACCGATCGAAAAAAAATCACAGATTGCAGAGCACGTAAGTAGAATGCTAGAATTAGAATTTCAGGAAATTCCTTCCAATGGAAGCCACGATACGCCCAGAAAAATTGTCTTCAAGTAAACTTCCCTTCATTATTGACCGATCGCAACTGAATATATATAGTTTGCAGAGCATGCGCGTAGAATTATTTGTGTGTATTTCCAGGGAAGTCCCTCGGTCGGAAGCTGAGATACTGCCGTGAAGGCAGTTTGTTCTCGAAGTAAAGCGCTGTTCATTATCAACCAATTGCAAGAAAACTAACACTATTTTTAGAGCTTATGCTGTGAAGTATTTACGTGGAGTTTCAATATTGTCCCTGGAATGGAAGCCGAGTTGCAGTCGAGAAGCTACTCCACCCCCTCCCCTCCCAGTAAAGTGCCCTTCATTATAGACTGATCGTCACCAAACTTAGACCGCATATATGACATGCAAGCAACGTGATAGGTATGGAATTTCAGGGAGCTCCCTGTAATGGAAGACGAGATAAGACGAAGGAATTTTCTTCTATATGTATCTTGCTCTTCTTTATTGACCAATCTCCACCAAACTTACGCGGTTTTTGGTCATGTGCGGAGATTGCTAGGTGTGCATTTTCATGAAAAACCCTAGCATGGAAACCGAAGTACAGACGAGACGGTACTTTGTTCACAAAGTAAAGAGTTCTTAATTATTTGCTGATCGTTGTCTAACTTCCGCATTTTGAAAGGCATCCCCGAAGTCCAGATGTGAATTATCAGGAAAGCCCCTCGAACTGAAAAGGAAATACGGCCGATAAGGCACTTTTTTCAACAAGTAAAGTTCCCTTCCTTTTCTATCGATCGACACTAAACAAACTTCCTTTGTATGACATGCACGGAGATTGTTATGTATGAAGTTTCAAGAAAACCCCCAAGAATGGATGTCACGATACAGCCGACAGGTACAGTTTACACACAATAAAGTGCCTGTCATTACCGATCGGTCGAAACCAAACTTACAGAGGTTGCAGAGCAAGTAAGAAGAATGCTAGGTACCAGATTCAGGAGAAGATCTCTAGAACGGAATCCATTATGCAGCCGAGATTCTTTTTTCTCCAACTAATGTTCCCTTCGATACCGAAAGAACGCAACCAAACCTAAATCTTCTGTAGGGGAAGCGCGGTGAAGGTAATGTGTGGAGTTTCAGGAAAGTCCGTCGAAAAGAAGTAGAGATACTACCGAGAAGATAATTTGTTCTCCAAGTAATATGCCTTTCATAATTGACTGATCGCAACCAAACCTATGTTGTCTGTGAGGGGTGCAGGGAAAGCGTTAAGTATTGAGTTTCAGGAAACCCCATCCACTAGGGACTGAGAAACGGCCAAGGATCTTGTTCTATATTATCCATTCTTGTCCGTTATTAACCGATCGCAACAACACTTGTAGAATTTGTAGCGCATGAGTGGAAAATGCTAGGTTTCTCATTGCAGGAATATTGGTCTAAAGGAACCTGAGATAGAAATAAAAATATATATTCTTTACGAAGTAAATTGCCGTTCTTTATTGATCGATTATTACCGAGCTTGCTTTGTTCGTAGGGCATGCACGAAGGGTGAGAGGTACGAAGTTAAAAAAAAGAACACGAATAAAAGTCGCGAGAGAAACGAAAGGGTTATTCTTTTTTACAAGTAAAGTGCTCTTCGTAAAGACTGGCCGCAACTAAAAATCACCGCTTGTAGTCCATATGTGGAAGTAGTTAGGTGTGAAATTCAAAGAACAGTCTCCACTGGAAGCGCATTTACAGACGGAACAATAAGCTGTTTCCAAGTAAAGTGCCCTCGTAATAAACTGAGCTGAAAAAAATCCTCTTTCATTACCGCGTGCGTGGAAAATGACAGGTACGGGACTTCAAGAACATTCATCTACGAGATAGAGACCCAAATGCTCTTTGCTGTCCATGTAAGGTACCTTGTTTATTGACTGTTTACAACCAAATATTCTGCGTTTAATGAGAGTGCGTGGTTCACTGCTAAGATGACGTTTCAGGAAAATCCCTCAAATGGAAGCCGAGATACGGACGAAAATATTCTTTTTCCCCAAAACAAAGTACCCTTCATTTTAGAACGACCTCAGTGAAAGTTGTGCTGTTTGTAGGGGACCAGATGATGTTCCTAGAATTGTCTTTTAAGAAACATTCCTCTAATGGAATTCGAGATGGGGGCGAAAAGTACTTTGTTCGTGCTTTGCATTAAAGACTGTTCGCGACCAAATTTACAATTATTGTAACGCATGACTTCGCAATGTTCCGTGTGATATTTCAGTGCAGTCCATGGAATGGAAGCTGAGATAGAGACGAAAAAGTAGTTCCTTTTTGGAAAGCAAGTGACCTTCAATGTATACTGAACGCAACCAAACGTGCACCATTTATGGATTATTCGCAGAATGCCTGAAGTATGAAATTTGAAGAAAATAGCTCGATTGAGATATGGAATAGAAACGAAAGGCACCGCGCTTTACAATTAATGTGCCCTTTATTATTGACCGACTCCAACTAAATTTACAATGTTTAAAGCGCATGGATGGGTATTGCTAGATGTGATCTTTCAGGACATTCGGTTGAATGGAACCCAAGGTAAGGAAGAAAAAGTAGTTTGTTCTCGAACTAAACTTCCTTCTGATGTGTGTTTGACCGTGCATCGTAATTCAGTGTGGATAAGAAACCAACTAGATATCACTTTTGTGTTATTCTTTATTTCTCCTTTACAAGTTTCTCAATATGTTTCGGGCAAGCATGTGCCCATCTTCAGCAGCTGACGACTGCGGAGTGTTATCGCCACGTGTTTGTATTGTGCCGTGGCTGCAGGAAGGCATAATACGAACACGTGGCGATAACACTACGCAGTCGTCAGCTCCTGAAGATGGGCACATGGTTACCCGAAACATGTTGAGCAACTTGTAAAGGAGAAATAAAGGATAACACAAAAGTGACATCTAGTTGGTTTGTTATCCACACTGAACTTCCTTCCTTCTGACCAATTGCAACCTAGCCTGCACCGTTCGTAGCGCATGCGCAGCAAGTTAGAGATACGAACTTTCAGGAAAACTGTATGAATTGAAGACGAGATACAGACGAAAAGTTTCTTGCTTTTCAAGTGAAGTGCCCCTCGTTATTGACGTATCGTTACTAAACAGGGGAAGTTGTGACGCATGCGTCGAAAGTGCGAAGTGTGAATTTTCAGGAATATCCCAACAATGAAAGCCAGAAACAGGGGGAATGTTGGAAAGTTACATTGTTCTGCCAGTCAAGTGTCCTTCATTACTGATCGACCTTAGATCGGTCGATACTTGTACTTTTTGTACAACACGCGTTTCAAGAATGTGTGAAGTTTAATGTCACTCCCTGGTACGACAGCCGAGAGCTTAGATTCGTTTTACAGGGTCGAATTCGTTAGACATTTGTATGCAATGTAACAAACTGTGGGTCTTCTAAAAGTGTATGGAGTTTATATACTGATCGAGAAGCCTTTAGCTTCTCAAAAAGGATTCTATTACTAAGAGTTACTGACATACGTGTGGTCTATATCATACGGGGAGTTAGTCTACCTTGTAAGTTTCTTAAAGGCTCAAAGAGTTTTGCTTAACTTACAGAGAACTTTATGTCAGATGAGAAGCAAAATCCTTTAAGAAGTTTTCAAACGACTGGGACATGACGCCATGTTTACTGACACGCATTTAAAAACAGTCCACCTTAAGGGCACCTGCGCCCGTCCCACCGTGTAATACTGAGCAGTGGAAAGTTTCGTTTCGATCTGTAATTTTCTCAGAAAGCTAATTCGTTAGCTTCTCCTCATGGAACAAATTTTAACGGCCTTGTGGGAATTGAGCCACCTCCAGTAAGCCCCTGTTACGCAACCAGAAACCAGAACACACTGCGTAGGAGAGGTTTCGGGCAGTCCGATAGTAACGATGCTATGGAAGGGAAGTCCAGTGTAATTAATAACATAGGAACCACCTGGCAGTATAGAGCAACGAGTCCTGTTGTGATAAAGGACACTAGGGGACAAGGCAGTCTACGGGCTATGGCCACGACAGGACATGTCAGAGGGGAGGTTTCCGACAATAAATCTATCGGCCACAGGTGGAGCCGACAGCGGACTGATCAGTCGATGAGAGGATATAGTTAGCATGCTATCAAAGCACAGGGCAATTCCTTCAGAGGGCATATGTAGCAATTTTGGCCCATAGTTAATGGGGATACTTATAAATAAGTTTGATACTTGCTTGTGTTACGTGATTAACCGATTCCGCAAAGTAATTTTTTTGGGGGGTTGGTGGAGGGGGCAGTCTAATACTCTGACACGTGACCAAGAAATTTCCTATGAGTAAAGGAAAATGAATTTTATTATAATGTTAAAATAGCCAGCCATTGGCGCCTGTCCTACGCGACATCATTCCAGCCTAAACACCACATTTATATCAGCCAAAACACCGACATCATTCAAGCCTAAACACCATCATTCCAGCCCAAAAACCGACATTATTCCAGCCCAAACACCGATATCATTCCAGCCCAAATACCGATATTATTCCAGCCCAAACACCGACATCATTCCAGCCCAAACACCGACATTATTCCAGCCCAAACACCGACATAATTCCAGCCTATACACCACATCATACCAGCCAAAACACCGACATCATTCCAGCATAAACACCGACATCATTCCAGCCCAATCACCGACATCATTCCAGCCCAAACACCGACAACATTCCAGCCCAAATACCGACATAATTCCAGCCCAAACACCGACATCATTGCAGCCCAAAACCGACATAATTCCAGCCCAAACACCGACATCATTGCAGCCCAAAACCGACATCATTCCAGCCCAAACACCGACATAATTTCAGACAAAATGCCGACATCATTCCAGCCCGAACACCTACATCATTTCAGCCCAAAAACCGACATAATTCCAGCCCAAATACCGACATCATTTCAGCCCAAAAACCGACATAATTCCAGCCCAAACACTGACTCTTCTGCTACCTCTTTAAGATTCTTCTTGCTGCTTTCATTTCACTACATCCCTATCTTTAAAGTCTTTCAGAATCCAGTATGATTTTTTCCCTTCTGTGTGTGCTACATGCCCGTCCCATCCCATTGTCTGTGACAAGACCATCGTAATATTATTTTACCAGTCTAGACAATGCGCCTTTCCCTGCAGCACCTCTTTTACTTCCTTCCCCTTAAGCCCAAATATTCTTCTCATCTAGTCCCTGGAAACCCGAGGAAATTGCGTCCAAACTGCGGCGCTTGGTCCCATCGGTAGATTATGTATGTAGCCCGCTATAACAAAGTATATACTAATTTAGGCAGTTAGCCACATTACTTGTAATGATTTATACACTTGCGACCGTCTAACCTGCCTACACTAATGATTGTTACCTTTTGCCAAATGAGTCTGGAAGCTCCTACCCTAAGACCTTAATATGACGTGACTTACCAATTTTCACAGCCATAAAAACAAAGTTAAAATTATTATTATTATTTTAAATATTTTAGCTTGAATATTATAGAAACCACAGACTGGAAAAGAACATTTTATGAAATGAAAGACGGCCGGGCACACTCTCTTTCAAAATACTGAGTTACATGTGTGTTTCGTACCGTCATAAGTAGCCTACAAGAAAGGATCTTGTAGCTAAGTGCTGTACGTGTGTGAACAAATCCATTCCTTGAAGCATTACATGCAAAGCTGAGTTTATGCCTAGGTATTTTTACATATACTGCTACTTCGTGACGTAACAGACATTCAGGCATTAAATAAGGACAAATTTCACACCTGTATACGTCATCATACGTATTCCCATACACGAAGACACCATGTAGGCTGGAGTGAGCATGAAGATCGAGAACAAAATCCAGTTCCATGTCCTGGAAGAGAAAACATTTGCATCTGTTTGTACATATATACAATAATTAATTATATACGTGTAATTCACACATTTACATGCATCTGTATGAAATATACCACATTTAGTACATGTATTATACACAGCGAAGGTAAAATACAGGCCAATCCAACAGAATTATCCACACCATAATAAAAGTAAAGTGGTCCCGTTACAGGCCCGGTGTGGCCCAGAGGGTGGGTAGAGGTATAGCTCTACTCTGCTATGACCGCGGCACTAGAAGGGGGTGAGTGGTCAGCAGCACGCCCCGGCCTCACTTTACCCCCGGGAAAGACCCGGTACCCATTTTACAGGAGGCTCCACACCACAATACAAGAAAGAATTATTATGTGAACACAGGCTTTCTAAAGCATGCATTCCGAGTTACGGCCTTCTGAATATTAAAGAGAATGCCCAAAGCGCCCACCTTGAGTTGCCATGCAGGCTTTGCAGGAAGGAGACTTCTGGGACCCTACTTTATTCCATTATTTCTGACGGGGCTCTTTACCACGACCTCCTACGAAACTTCCTTCTAGAGCTGTTGAAAGATGTGCGTCCGTAGTGTAGAATTCATAAATGGTTCATGTGTGATGGTGCTCCACCAGATTTTCATCTTGCAGTTGGGGAATTCTTGAATGACTTGTTGCCGGAAAAATGGATAGGACGAAGTGGACTAACAGCATGGCCTGCCCTATCCCCTGATTTAAACAGCTTACTTTTTTATCCCTGGGGACATCTATTCTATGTTTATGTCACAGAAGTCAGCGACGTCCAGAATGTGCAACTACGAATACAAAATGGATTTGAAATGACTCGCATGACACCTGGAATTTTTCAGCGAGTCTGGCACTCACTGTTGAGACGTGTAATGTCCTGTGTTTAAACCCGATGTGGACACTTAAAGCATCTGCTTTAATCTGCATTAAGCCGTAATTCAGAAACCGTGCTTCAAAAGGCGTGTGTTCGTAGAACATATTTTCGTGTATTGTGGTGTCTTGTAATGTGGTGGTGGTGAAGGATGGAGAAGATCAGTTGGACCGATCGTTTGAGAGATGAAGAAGTGTTACAAAGAGTCAAGGAGGAGAGGAATATCCTTAAAAGAATAAAAGGATGAAAGGCTAACTGGATTGGTCATATGCTGCTTAGGAATTCCCTTCTAAACCACGTACATGAAGAAAGGGACTATGAGGAAGAACACATAGGAAACTAATGACTTCAAGGCAAACAGATTACTGGATACTGAAATAAGGAGCATTAGATTGAACCTTTTGGAGAATTCGCTTTTGCAAGAGGCTATTGGCCTGTCGTAAGAGAGAATACAGAATGAAGGTAGTGGGCCTTCACCTTCTGTAGGTTAGGCCGTACATATTTCCTTTATCCTGTGTGATATATGAGGGTGAGTCAAACGAAAACCTTAAGTATATTTTTATTCTTTTTATCATGGACGATACGGTGTGCTGATCCATGACTCATATCCAGATGTGCGGCTATTTCATTCACTGTTACGCGGTGATTTTCCTTCACGATGGCTTCAACTGCTTCAATGGTCTCTGGTGTCACTACTCGGTGTGCCTGACCAGGTCGAGGAGAGTCTGTTACAGAACTAATGCCGTTCATGAACTTCCTAGTCCACTCGTACACTTGCTGTAATGACAGACATGCATCACCATACTGAACTTTCATTCGTCGGTGTATTTCGTTGGGTTTCACCCTTTCATTATAAAAAACGGATGACAGAACGCTGTTCTTTTTGGTGCATGCTGCAAGCGGGGTCGCAATTTTTACACTACTACTGCGCCGTCGTGTTGCATTCTTGCATCGTACTGCCACCTGTCGACCACTCTTCAAACCATGAGTATCAATGTTGTCAACTTACAAGACAAGCGAACTGTGTTTCGAATTTTTATCGCACTTTTAAGGTTTTCATTTGACTCTTCCTCGTACATCAGGCAAATTAGATACGTTATACGTTATACGTACACCATGAATCCGCTTGCGGTAGTGTAAGTATAGATCCAAGTTTTTTTTTGACACAAGATAAAAGTTTACATTGTAAGACATAATATATATGCGTCTAAAGAAGCCTGCAGGTATGCCAATTTGTACTTGACGACACTACTGTCTCTATAGTAGATCGAGTTGTCAGTATAGCGAAGCTCTACGGACTGGGTCGTTTGGTGCTCGAACCCCGGTGGCGGCGAGATTTTCCCCATCCGTCTAGAATTGGCCCTGGAGAGCACCCAGCCTCCTATAAAAGGGGTATCGGTAATGTCCCGAAGTAAAGCGGCGTAACACCTCCCCCCACCAACATCTAGCGCCAAGGTCAAAGAAAGGGTACAGTCATATCTCTAATACTCTTTGTGCCTTCAAAGAGTGTTACTGGGTGAATATTACGTTCAAAGTTTAGTGCCTCTTGAGCAGTGGTTCCTAACATGGGGTTCCAGAACACCTTTGGGTGAGACACACCTTCTGGGGGAACCAGACATACAAAAATGTCATAATTTTACTGTGAAGTTGAAATGATTGTTTAATTTTATGTCTTTATCTCTTTTATATTACAGTTATGTCACATATTTTTTTAAAACTGACCCAATTTAGCTATTTTTGATGTGGTTTCAAAAAGTATTTTGAGAAGCAAAGATATGCGAGCTGGAGAGGAATAACCACGGCTGTAGGACACTTTTGTGCAGCCAGCTACAGGCGTAACGGACTGAAAGAAGTCTGTCTGTGTGAGATGCTGTTAAACAACATATAGAGAATATCCAATATAAATTCCTCTGAATAAAGAGAGACCAACCTGAAGTCACTTGCTTTATTATTTCATTATTTAATGCTCAACATGGGTGTTAATACATCCATCCTCAGGAGCTTGCGACTTATTTGTTGAGTTATTTCATGGGTTGTATTGCTCTGGTTCGATATGTGTTGGTGTTACGTTATGGTTTGACTGGGGTGGTCTGGTATCCTGATACAGGCTTCAGCCTGCATCAGGTGGTGTGGTATCCTGATGCAGGCTTCAGCCTGCATCCGGATACCACACCACCCCAGCCAAACCACAACGTAACACCAACACACATCGAATCAGAGCAATACAACCCATGAAATAACTCAACAAATAAGT
>Ga0136643_10020273_pt1 | contig 10056 bp, 6 predicted proteins | sample TergutLab28metaG_FD_96883 | JGI IMG/M metagenome (GOLD analysis project Ga0136643, IMG submission 96883) | Labiotermes labralis P1 segment gut microbial communities from Petit-Saut dam, French Guiana - Lab288 P1 (version 3) (version 3) | ecosystem: Host-associated > Arthropoda: Insects >... | reverse complement strand
GTTACAGTAATTACAACCAACAAGATGCAACTATTTCTGATTATTTATTTCTAAAATTCTCTACATGTTTCGAGCGGTTCCTCCGCCCATCATCAGGAGCACATAACTACCTGGTATCGTGGCTCGGCCACGATACCAGCGTGCAGCAGTATTGGCTGACAATACCGGAAGCTGAATGTACAGTTATGTGCTCCTGATGATGGGCGGAGGAACCGCCCGAAACATGTAGAGTGTTTTAGAAGTAAATAATAAAAAATAGTTGCATCTTTTCGGTTGTAATTAATAAATCAATGAATCACTCTTGCAAATCCATGTACATATACTCGTATTTACAGCTAAGAATATGCTGCACTAATGGAGCTAGTCGGAGTATTTGGTGCAGATACAGAAGCAGGGAAAATAAGCGCATAATAATCTTCAAAATTGCAGGATGAAAACTTATGAACTTCAAGCACTATAGCCTGGAACGGAATATACACGGACCCCAAAAGCATGTTATACTGGAACAATAAGTCTGCACAATAAATAGCATCAGCGAAGAAAATCTAACAGATAATTCGAAGTTTGAACATGAAATACTATGATAATACTGAGTCAGAAGAACATGTGTTACGTAAACCCGTGTTGCTATGAGGTTCATATAGTTTATCACACTGTAACCTGTTTAATTACACTTAAATAAATTAAATAATAGTGAAGTAAAGTGATACTGTTATAGGCCCGGCGTGGCCCAGAGGGTGGGTAGAGGTATAAGCTCTACTCTTCCATGACCGCGGCACTAGAAGGGGGTGAGTGGTCAGCAGCACGACCCGGCCGCACTTTACCCCCGGGAAAGACCCGGTACCCATTTTACAGGAGGATGGGTGGGCCCCAGGGCCGGTCTGGACGGGCGGTAAATCTCGTACCCACCGGGATTCCAAAATTAAATAATACAAATAATAATTTGTAGCCTGACATAAATAATCCTGGGTTAGGTTACGTCATACGAATCACAAATAATACAATAAAGACTGTTCATACACAAATAAACTTGCCTTGTTTTTTAAAACTTCGTAATAAATAGCCAGTGTAAAATGGTCATTGCGATAATTATGACAATGTTAATACTAATGATAGGACAATATTGAAGGTGATGATGACAATAATAATAATAAAATTTTTCCTTATACTTCGGACCTGCCAAAGAAGATCTTTGTTTTCCAGTGATCTTCAAACTCTTTCTGTCGCTATCTGGTATGAACTACAATACATTTCATTACTTTTACTACCTTCGCTGGAATCTTCAGTGTAGGTCTACTGCAGATTCGAATTCACCATATACAACCCCCTGCCTTTACAGAGATTGTCCCCTTTCACATTAAAAGCCCTTAAAGTTTGAACGTGTCAAGCAGTCTTAATGACAAAGGCCAGAAAAAAAAACAGACAATTCGAATTGACATATATTGTCTACTTTCCAAAATACCTAATTCAAGGGACTTAACTTTACAGGTTGCTTAGCATGGAAGTACGTGTGGAGAAAAACGGCTTTATCAAAATACGATTTTAATGTGCACAACAAAACTATAAACAAATTCTAGCCTGGAGATTTGTGGCTGTTCTGGCAACACTTCATGTAAGGACGGTGTCAATGTCGTATCACAAACGCAAAATGAATGAAAGAGTCAAACTTAACACGAAGGTCGATCGAATTATTTTCGAGACAGGTGACTAGCAGACAAGTATCGCTGGGTCTCAATCCTATGAAACGCAGTGACGAACGTCTATTTTAACCGAGCTAGTTTCACCCAGGAAATGAACGTATTTCAGTAATTATTTTCCGTGATATGTCGTTTTCACTATACAGGCAAAACAGTTTACGTGTTCTCAGCACTCAATCAGAGAACGAGACCTTTGAAGTGATAGCACTGATTTGTTAAATGTACAGTTTTTACATAAGTAAGTAGTTTTTCACTTCCCCCTCTTACATACCAGCGTTTGTTCGATTGCACTCTTTAAACTGCGAAGAAATGAAGGCTGACGGCAAATGAGGGCCTGGAAGAAGGGAAGGGAAATGGTCTTGGCCAATATTTTTCGGTAGGGAGAAATGAGAAATAAACGTAAACTACAGGGAATTTAATTCAAAACCGAAACCAGGCGCACGGCAAGGTCTTCCTAATACAGGGTTCCAGAATGAAATTTCCCGGTATTAAATTTTACTGCGTACTCAAAACAAAAGACATGCAGGTCACAGCGTACAACAACACTGTGTTACAGACAACAGATTAAACTGGTCTGCGTCAGTAAGCAGTCACATAACGAAATGTACCGTAGACGCGGCGATAGGACTGCTGGTGTGTGTGTCTAATATTCTAATCGTTAAACTTTCTGTGTACCTGGGTTCGATTTTCAATTGGACATTCCGTGTATTTACAAAGTCTGAAGGGATCAGGAAACGTAGAAAATTCGGCCGTGTCTCTTACTTTGTAGTTCGAAGGGATGTACGGAAAGTCAATGTTAACCTGAATGTTGAGGGAAACAGAGGGGATTTGTTTGTATCAGATAAGGTTTAGTGACTGCCTCTGATGAGTATAATAAAAAACCTCGGGCTGCATAAAATAAGGAGAATTCCTTGAGTGGCTGAATGATGCTACGTTTATGTTTCACAGAGCTTCTTTTGCATAACAGAATGAGGAAAATGTGATGACGCGGGCACTGTGACCGGAATGATGATGATGAATATTATTACTATAACAATAACAGCAATAATAGTAATTAAATTCCTTATTGCAATACTTTCCAACTGTGATCAAGCAAAACGTGGAAACCGGTATAAAATTAAAAATAAGAAAGGAAATATAAATAAACATTTAATTAGCACACCAACTAATGCACATACATAAAATGTTTTAATGTAAAAAATTTTATGTATGTGCATTGGTTTGTGTGCTGATTAAATGAGTCTACGAAATGCATGGTGTAAGGATAAACAAATATTATTAACAATAATAATAATAAATAACTCTATTTAACATTTTATTAAAATGCTTGACTGCAGTGACAAAGCCAATTAGAGACAGACGTAAAAAAATCTACAAATGGGAACGAATACTTAAATAAACGTGAAAGAGGATTTGGTATGAGTTTTAGAAGTCTCACTGTGGATATTCAAAGATATGACGTTTCGGAAAAGATAGCCTGCCTCCAAGGAATACTATAGTGAAAATCAAGGCGTAGCCTGTTTCCGAAATGTAAGTAAATCTCTACGAGATTACAAGGCGTCATATTGTAGACGGCGAAAAACTTCTCAGCGTAAGTAAAGAGATAACTCAAAATCCCTTCTTCACAAAGAATTTCCATCTATCTCCGCCAATATTTTTAAATGATCAACCTCATCAGCAGAAATAATAAGTCACAGGTAAAAGTCATCAAGACGTGAAAGCAGCAGCAGTACTACTACTACTACTACTACTACTGCTACTACTACTACTCTTTTAGAGAGGTCATAACGAAGTGCTCTAATTAAGTATATAATAAATTTACTAATATACGTCACCACAACAAATATTTATTGGATCATATGGGCTACATTTTTCGACTTGTTAACAGGTCATCATCAGGACTCCAGTGGAATAAGTCAAAGGTGCTATTAAAAAATTGGAATCCCAATATTTTTTACAGCTGTAGACAAATGTAAAACCTGGTACTGGATAAAATATGGTACATACGAGTACATTATCTAGTTAAAAACAATTAAAACTTGAGTAGGTATTTGACACTTAAGACAGTTTTTATCGCCACTGAATTGTTTACTAAACTATGAGAGCTACTGTACTTTTACTCGGTGCGGTGAGACTTGTGTGGTATTGCCTCTCAGGGTTTTCCGTGTTGCCCATATATGCTTTAAATTGGCGGTCAGAACTATATATTTTATATTCTCTGTATTTCCAGCTGTTAGTTGTGAGGGTCCAACTTGTATTAGGATCTGTGATCAGACATAAGTATGATGATGACCTGTTAACAGGTCGAAATATTTAGCTTATATGATCCAATAAATATTTGTTGTGCTGACGTATATTAGTGAATTTATTATATACTACTACTACTACTACTACTACTACTGTTGCTGCTGCTGCTACTGCTACTACTACTACTAGTACTACTGTTGCTAGTAGTAGTAGTAGTAGTAGTGTTCGTACTAATAGCAGTGGCATAAGTAGGCTAATAACAATACCAACAACCAATCGAATAATAACGTTCTTACTGCTTCAACTCACTGACAAATCAAGCAACAGTCCTTCTGTTCTCTTTCTTCCAAAACCAGAACGGGCTACCAGAAGCCCTGGCCAACACTCAGACGAGTGAGAACTCTTTATGCTGTCTGTTATTTATTCGCTGATTTGTGTTAAATTTGGGCTGAAAACCCAAATTCCAAGTTTTTGTATCTTGGACGAAATTGCTAATAAAATGGAACGATTAAAACTGCAGAAAACGGAAATAAACCAAGCACTTTGGAAACAATTCACATATACAAAATTGTAACATATACTTTACATAAAATTAGCTTGAAAATTCAATTTTAAATAATTTATATACCCTCATATCTGAACCTACTATCACTACCCATTGTAGATATAGGAAACCAGATCCCTCATGACGTGGTCAGGGACAACTTTTCCTTTACTCTTTCCTTTAATTCAGATGGTGCCCCTCTCTAGATACAGACACCAGCAGTCCCGGTATATCCACAGCAACTAGACACACAGCGACGCTAACAAAGAGCATGCAACGTAATAACAACCTTTACCGTAACCAAGTAATGACGAAGACTTTCCAGGCCAACAACACAATCGTCCTTATTAGTGATATGCTGTAGTCCATAATAGAAGTGATTCGGAAAATACGAATGTCATAAATAAACGATGAGAGAAATAGGGGCCCACATGCTGGGCTTTTTTTTTAAATTGGTAAAAAATAATGTTTTCCAAATTGTGAAGTTAACGTGTAGAAAACTAAACACACCAATTTCAGGAAAGCATTCCGTATCATACAAACATTACACAGAAACCATATATTTTTACAGAAATATATTGAAATAAGGGGAGCCATTCGAGAGGATACAGAAGGCAACAGCAGTAAAATAAATTGACAATCAGGATAAGGACTAATGCATCCACATGAGAAAAGTGAAAGGACTTATTTTGTCGTTGGAACGCTGGAATGTCCCTGTTAATTTTTATTAATAAATAGTGGCATTGTGGGTTTTTGTGTTCTATTCATGATGTACAATGCGAAATGCCTGAGGATGGCCACACGTACCGGCCGAGACATGCCAGAATACAATAAAAGAAGAATTTTTGTGCAGAATAAAGGTAAAGTGATTCCGTTACAGGCCCGGTGTGGCCCAGAAGGTGGGAAGAGGTATAGCTGCACTCTTCCATGACAGCGACACTAGAAGGTGGTGAGTGGCCAGCAGCAGGCCCCGGCCGCTCTTAACCCCCGGAAAAGACCAGGTACCCATTTTACAGGAGGCTGGGTGGGCCCCAGGGCCGGTCTGGACGGACAGAAAATCTCGTCCCCACCGGGATTCGATCCTCAGGCCGTCCAGCCCGTAGTCAGTCGCTATACTGACTGAGCTACCCGGCCCACTTTTGTGCAGAATGTACAGTATAATTTATTGAACATGCATTCCGGTAACGTGGTTATATATCGCTATATGAACAGCAGACGAAAGATTCTTGGCATGTCATGTGACAGTGTTCGAATATTACATGCAATAAATACAGCGACTAGATTACAGGGAAGTCTCACTGAAAGCGACTTTAGTGGTGAAAAAATTTTCATGTGTTCATACAGTGCTTATATACTTCCGACATTTTTGTGCTTGCTTTGTAAATGGAGAATATCATTCTCTTATTTTGCTTTGTTATGGGTTTCCTTTTTTCTACTCTAGCTAACTTTGAAGAATACACAATACTTGACAAGAATGAGAACTTATAAGAAATAACGATGCAGTTCTCTGAAGAGCGAAACGAAGCGTAGTTGCTACGGAGGACGGGGATTTTTCTCTTTGTTTCCGGGTCAGATACTACCATCCATCCTCTTACGTTACTTCTCTCTCAGTTGGGCTGAATTTTGTGTGCAAGCCTCTCATACACTTTAAGACTTTAAGGGCGCACATCTTAAGCACACAAACACAGAAGCATTACCTGTGACAATTTCGATAATCATGGAATAGAAATTATCTTAAATTTGATGACCATTTTCGGTATAATGTAAAATTTAAATTCTACTTACTATCACCACCCATATGTCAATGTGTATAACACTTTTACGTGTATCGTTATCAAAAGCCCACCGTTATATGTGCAAAAAATGAACTGCGGACCCCTTACATGTAGGTGACCTCACTAACACAACAGTTCAGTTGGTTAGATGACATTCAGGCGCACACTTTCTTCGTGGTACTTGAAGCAGAGCAACGAGTCACTCTTGTAATAGCAAAATTACGTCCGGAATTGCGCGATTACAGTATTGAAGTTTTAAGCTTTGTTTAATATCCCGTTAGGGAGCAATATATTTATTTAATGTCTTTAATTTCGCTGGTAATTTTACGAAAAGCTCTTTCAGCAGTCACAGCTGCTATATCTTTAAAAGCAAGATCACCGTTTTTTTCCCTCACAAACTTCAAATGTGTATTTGCTATTACAACGAACTAAGGCCTACAATTTAAGAAAAGCGTAAAAAGAAAACATGTTTTGTCTCCCACAAACAGAGAAACGTGATAATTATTTTTATATATCGGACTGTTTTTATCATCATATGGGAAGGAAATGTTGAATGGAAACGGATTTGTTAGCAGAAGATCATGGCATACAGTACAATAATACTCATATTTATTTAGACTCTAAGAAACCGCAAAGATAAACCGTCGTTAAATAAAATTAAGTTTTTTAAGACGACATTCTTTAAATGTTCATGTTTGATGCAATTCAACTGAATGCTCTGATAAAATACGCGATATATTACCATTACGATCTTCGCGATCCCATTCACTTTCAATAGACAATCAGAATTATGAGAATTATTGTAAAGGATATAATTTCAACCGTGTATCAATAAAATGTCCCTTAGGACCTACGTTTACCCTTAGATACTATGTTTGGATCCTTGATTATATAAGGATCAGCCTTATGTGGTAATGTCCTTCCAAATACCGAAAGAAGGCAGCTCTGTCGCCACATATTGTTGGCGTGGCCCGTAGGTACATACCTTTATCATGGCATATATGGGCGTGGCAAAGACTGTTAATATGTCACACATAATACTGTTAGAGTGGGATACATTCCTGCTATGTTATGTACGGTTGACATGGAACACACTGCTGGTGTGGTAAAGTTTCTTTTCAGAACCTATTCCTTTTTCGTACGCTTTAAGTCGTACTGTATGTGGGTCTCATTGCTTAAGGATGCTGACAGTAAATGAGACGCGATACCATCATTTTGGCTTTGCTTGTAAGCCTACATAATACGGATTTGCGTCTTCTCCTATTTATCTTTAATTTTAGCAATGTAATTCTCACGCGCCTTTTCACTTAATTTTCTTGAAGTAGGCTTCTTAGCTTGATTACTTCTTGCACAACAGCGGCAGAAAAGTACAAGCACTGAGCAAAGATCACTTGTCGAATAAATACTTGATTGAGCTCCAGGGTTAAAATCGGTGGCAATTACTGGAGATGTTGTAAACAGCGATGAGATCTTAAAGAGTAGGCGCATATCAGCTTGAAACCTCCTTTGATGCACAGTCCACACAATGAGGAGCGCATGTTCAAATCACTGTCCACCAGTCCGTCCGTCCGTCCGTCCGTCCGTGGACAATTAACAACTCTAGAATCGCTGAACATACATTCATACAATTTTAAATTCTATTAGGGTATAGTTCGCGTGCGGACTAAGGCCACGGAGTTATGTTATTAGGAATTTCTAAGAAAAAATGTCCGGGTCATTTCAGTTTTCATGTACATCGAACAATTGGACGACGATCTCTCATGAATACAAATACTACAGGCATTTCAACACGTTAAAGAGGAAAATCACACGTTTCTAACGGGGGAGAGTGTTAACCGGTACTAATAATTCATATCAAGCTCGATTGTATGACCGTTGCTAGAACACGTGTAAAACATTATGCATCTTTACCGCTTGGCTTCCTTTTAGGCACACGAGCTCTTCCGCAACAATATGATATGAAGATGTGCCTTTAGGTATTCACGAAAATGAAAGAAGCATGGCCTCCATAACTTGTGCCACAGGTTACACGTTATAATGTCATTCAATTTTATTTCTGTGCCTGTTCAATATAAATCGTGTACATCTGTTGGGTTGTAAGCGTGAGGTACGCAACAGTGCAGTGGCACTGTGGACTCACATTAACCCACCGTACTGTAAAATACTGGCTTCGTGAGTTTCAGAACTGTAACACACGGTGAATTTTCTAACCACAATAAAGGAACTTCCTGTTTCATTAAAGCAGAGAATGTATTAACTAGAAAAGAGACTATCATTTCCCAGGAAGAGCTCTTAGCCATGTATATATATATAAAGGTAATGTGATCGCTTTACAGGCGCGGTGTGGCCCAGAGGGTGGGTAGAGTTATAGCTCTACTCTTCCATGACCGCGGCACTAGAAGGGGGTGAGTGGCTAGCAGCACTCACCGGCCGCACTTTAGCCCCGGGAAGGAGCCGGTACCCATTTTACAGGAGGCTGGGTGGGCCCCAGGGCCGGTCTGGACGAGCGGAAATTCTCGTCCTCACCGGAATTTGATCCCGAACTGTCCAGCCCGTAGTCAATCGCTATACCGACTGAGCTACCCGGCACACACACAGACACACACACACACACACACACATATATATATATATATATATATATACATATGTTTATTTATTTATTTGTGGCCCGGGTAGCTCAGTCGGTATAGCGACTGACTACGGGCTAGATGGTCCGGGATTGAATCCCGGTGGGGACGAGATTTTCCGCCCGTCTAGACCGGCCCTGGGACCCATCCAGCCTTCTGTAAAATGGGTACAGGGTCTTTCCCGTGGGTAAAGTGCGGCTGGGCCGTGCTGCTGATCATTCACCCCCTTCTAGTGCCGCGGTCATGGAAGAGTAGAGCTACACCAATACCCACCATCTGGGCCACACCGGGCCTGTAACGGGATCACTTTACCTTTACCTTTACCTTTATATATATATATATTTATATTTATTTATTTATTTGAAGTACGAACAAGTGGCTGGAAATGCTTTTAACTGGTGTTCTTTGCAATAGCAAATGCATTCAGAAGAGAACAGGCCAATGTTTGCGAACAAGAACTCTCTTCAGTTGCGATAAAAGATCAAGACTGGCTACTCAGTGCAGAGGATTCTCCATGGGATACAGACCCACTTATCGAAATTGCTGCTTGAGTGTGCAGAAAAGTAAAACAGATCTTGATAAAAACAATTCTTCGTGATACACCCCGATCTTCTTAATCAAGTTAATGCTAGACTCGCTTACTTGTGTATCCTCATTACAGCCCCAGAATGAATATGTTTATCGTAACGCCGGCGCCTAGATCATTGGGGTTAATGAAACAGAAGTGATTCTATGTCACCGCGGGGCATCTACAGTTCTTCAGTTCAGTTAAGCTGCTGCACACATATAACAGAACAACGGCAAGTAATGCAGCCAGACAGTCTGTGACCCCAATTGATATTAAGCCTCCTTTAACAAAACTTTTGTAAAATTAAGGAACTTGGGTAAGGACAATTTATATCTGTATTTAACCAAATTGATGCACAAAATTTGTTTCACAATAAGTTTTATTTCATGCCTCTACATGTTTCGAGCACATGTACTCATCATCAGGAGGTTAAAACTGCATTACACAGCCTCTGGTATCATCACATCACATCATAGGTGTGATGATACCAGAGGCTGTGTAATGCAATTTTGACCTCCTGATGATGAGCACATGTGCTCGAAACATGTAGAGGCATGAAATAAAACTTATTGTGAAACAAATTTTGTGCATCAAG
>Ga0136643_10020271_pt1 | contig 10056 bp, 6 predicted proteins | sample TergutLab28metaG_FD_96883 | JGI IMG/M metagenome (GOLD analysis project Ga0136643, IMG submission 96883) | Labiotermes labralis P1 segment gut microbial communities from Petit-Saut dam, French Guiana - Lab288 P1 (version 3) (version 3) | ecosystem: Host-associated > Arthropoda: Insects >... | reverse complement strand
GCATGCTGCCACAAAACCAACTGGAATAGTGAAATTAATATGACTTTTAATAGTGTAACTTTAGCAAGGACGATATAGCTCCCTGATGATGGTCCTAGGACCGAAACATGTCGGAGCGTTTTTGATGTTTTTAATGTTTTAAGGTGTAAATTTTATAAATTTATATAAGTGCAGTGGTTGGTAAAATAATTGAGTGACTTGAATGTTACATTAATTGAACTTCCTGAGTCCACACGGAGTACTTATGATGTTGACTCATTCCTCTTGCTCTAGTGTGTAGTATATTTGTGCTATCAGGCTCTACTGCAGTAGATTTGGGTGCACCGTCCTTCAGGCTACAGAAACACGCGTCTATCGATCCTGCAGGATGAGAATGGGGATGGCTTGGAATGACGAGAGCGAAAGAGAAGGAATGTCTGGTTGGCAACTTATGTGCATGGAAGTGAGAATATAGGCTGTGCTCTGGGCGGAATGTTTGGCTAGAAGATACGGTGCTGTAACGTCGGCACAACTTTTAAAAGTGACTTCGAAAGAAAACACATCATTGCCATGCAATGAATGAAATGTTTAACTTGTTGTCCTCGTAACGTGAGCCTGAATTTGGGTTTTTCCAGGGGTTAGGCTGTTCATATTTTTGATTAACTTTTTTTGGAGTGTTAACTAATTACTTATGTGACCACTCCCTGATCAAGCGGACACTAATCTATACACTGTTGCAAAATTTAGAATGAAGGAAATGTCGTTGGAATACCCTTCACATTGGTGCTTATTAATTCTGTTGTCAGCAATACCATCGTCACAACCATGTAAACTTGTTGGTAAATGCTTTGGAGCCATTTGGTCTGCAGCGCTTCCCTGCGCAATGAATTCTGCCGACCCATTAACCAACCCTTGGTGGTCCTGTAGGCTATATTATCTACTACAGTCACTTGACTACGTTATTTTGGGTTTAACAACAAACGATATTTGATAACGTATTCTGTTTACTTATTTTCTTATACAGTGTACTATTTTATTTGTTCCTTTCAGTCGCCAACGGCGATGTGATGCCACTAAAAGGAATGATTATTTGAAATAACAAAACAAAAAAAAATGGACGCCGTACATTCATCTGAAACCTCCGTGGGCTACCGAAAAGATGTCCGCGGGGACAACCATCTACCAAATATTGGTCTTACACATTACGGGCATTTAATGTACGGTTCGTTGGCTGTGTGTGGTGATAATTGTATGAAACTTCAGTAATTGTATGTTAATGTTATTTTGGGAATAGACAGGTAACATATGAGGTTTGAGTTTTGCACGGCATTGAGGACATAGCTTGTGGACGCACTTGTGATAATACGTTCTAAGAAAATACCGCTTTGAATATCTTGATATCCCTTATAGGTGTTCTGCGTGAGGTGGTGCTGCACGTAATGTGTAGATAGGAAGCCGCTCGAAATGGGCCACGTTACGAGCCAGACTACAAGAAGGGCGCACCCTGAGTGTATGAGACAACCGTGCAAAGTATTTTGGTGATGACCATTAATTAACGATTATTGATTTGAAGCGTGAAAGTTACGTAGTGACATACCAGTTCATTTGATGTAAGCACCAGCAGCATCGGAATGTTGGCCTGTGTGAATCGTCTGGAACCGCAACACGCAACATTGCCACAGGCGAGTGCTGCCTCTACCTACAGGCTTACAAAGTACTGAATTAGCCGAGTGTTTTGAGTGTAAGCGTTTGCTTTGAGCTTTAAAATTAAAATGAACTGTAAAAAAGAAAACTGCACAAGTACTTATTATAGTTCTTATACTGCGAAATGTATGTGATTGGTCAGAAGAGCAAATTCGGTACCTCCGCCGATGTGTCCTTAGCATGCGGCTGGAAGTAGAGAGAAGTACTGAGTGTGAGAATACAACATAACTTGGGAGCAACGGGTACTGTAATTAATAGACTATGTTATTGGCTTCAAGGGTCACTTTGTAGGTAGAGATTCTGTCCGTCAAGAAACCGTACAACATTCTGTCACAAAATTCTTGTTCTTATTCAGTTCGAAAACGTTAATTCTGTCTGCTTGTCATTAAACAAAAAATGCACCAATTAATTTTAATGAGACAATCTTTTACTCTTTGCGAGAACATGTAGAAGCATTCCAAGGCAGCGTGATAACAGGACAGGCACTGTACGTACAAGGTAACATTGAGACGCGTTCCCGTAACCATCCTGACTGTGGAAAAAGCAATAAGTATTACATATTCTGATTGTGTGCCTGTGGCCATAGTTATCCAGCATGTAAAGCGCATACGTCGTGTTTTGTTGTCATCTGTGCCTACCATATTACTCCACATTGTCTCTTAAACGTCACGATTTTCAGAAAAACGTTATTGAACATAAAATGTGTGCTTTGATTTTGTATACGACTTTTTCCCTGAAACATTTCTTATGCTAAGAAAACTGAGCAAGATATTATCGTAAATATACATACGTATTCATGTACAGTACCCGTTATTCTTGTCACATTGTATGAAACTCGGACTTTCTCGACAGATTTTTCGGTAAATACTAAAATATCAAATTTCATGAACATCTTTCAAGTGGGAGCCGAGTTGTTGCATGCGGGCGGACGGACGGAGGGAAGGACGACATACATGACGAAGCTAATAGTCGCTTTTCGCAAATTAGTACAAAAATGGGGGATGTTACGTAATGTGGCAATGTGTGGGACGCGTGTTAATACAAGCCCAGGAGGTTGCGATGAATAGGAAATGCGGCTCAAATGGGGAAAGCTAGATGACGTGTGGAAAGCTATGGTAGGGAAACCTATTGTTATGCGGCTCTATGGAGACCGAATGGTTGACGTACAATTTTTAAACGGATGTTAGAGCTGCAAGATTTGGTTTGTGAGGATGTGGGCAGGATTGGAATGGTCCAGTGGTGACCTTATTTTCTGACGGTGTTTTGTGTTGCTAGAGACTTAGTCAACTAGCCAGTCAGTTTGGTCATTTAAGTGTTGTAAATCCTTGAACATGTAACGCATATTCCACAATTTACTGATCCCGCCAGGTAATTTGACGATCAGAACGTTTGTTATTCCGTAATGCCCCATCCATGTAGTGCGGCAGTGTTGCAAAAGTAAACTATTTTGGTGATGTGAATATGCATTCAGATCAGTGTGCTTTTGTAAAGTTTTAATACTAGAGTCCATATTCGATTAAATCTGGCGAACTTCAAACAGTACTAGCTAAAATATCCAGGCTGCTTGTAATTCTGGACTGATTTGTCAAGTAAAATAAATATTTGGCCACTATAGAGACTGGTGGAATGTGGATTCTGTGATTAAGTAGCCTACCAACTACGTACTTAATCCTGGTGGTATCCTTCTGGCTTTCGTGGCGTCACGAGAACCCCAGTTCTGATATCGGCCAGTCTCTTCGGTCTGTGCGTCATACATTGAATGTCTGGCTTGTGTCACGTTGAAGGGATTCGGATATGCCAAGTGCTGTTTAGTCGCTGGAACAGCAACGTTGACTGGCAAACGGGGTGCGAATATTGTGGAACGTGCGTATTCTCCACACAGCCCATCTGATGTCAGGAATATCAGATGTTGGGTTTTCAGGTAGTACTGTCTTTATGTGAGCAGCGAGGTGCAGCGGTGTAATATAATTACTTCTTTGACAATTTGAGATCTGGGTGCGGAAATGACTTATTTCCATTTTATAAACTTGTGTTTCTGAGTGTATTATGAAATTGTGTGTCGCAGCTGTACTAACATATGGGTTAAATGACGGACTTCCCACATATTTGTAAAAAAGCATCTGCCCTGATTTGCTAAATCAAATGGCACCATCCCGTCTTGCATTTTATGGATACAGACGTCCTTTACATCGAAAGATTTAACATGCGCACCGAGAGAGAACGTGGCGTATAATGTATCACTCAGGTTCGGTACCGCCCAATAGAATGTCTAAAACTTATTGTAATATCCCTTTTCTACCTGCTTAAGTATCTGGGATTTGGATTACTAAAACGCCATATTTTATTGTTTCCAGTAACTAATGCGTTGCCATCTGCTGGTTTGTGAAGGTGCTGTTAGACTCAAAAGTATCTCAGAACACTGCTGTCTTATGAGGAAGCAAAGGATATCTCATATTCTGGTTCATAAAGTGGCACATGTGTCTACCTCTGCAGCTAGATGAGTACTTGTAGCGAACTTACGAGGCTTGGTTCTGACACCTGTTATTAATGTTCTTTCAGTTGTTGCATGTAAGCCGAGGTAAACGTCTGGAACAGTCGTTTACTCTTTCAATGTGCGATACTGAACCCTTGTCACTGTACAGTGCCCGGTGTGGGGAGGTTATTTGCAGCATGGGGCGTTCTTATATTAATGTACTCCGCGCCTTCCGTCCCCCTCCCACCCCCTTACCCCTCACGAAATGTCCAGAACCACATTTGAGTTGCTACTTGCTGCTCTTCTCCAAACGTCCAGACCGGTTGTGGTCCCACCGAACCTCCTGTGTTATAGATAATGGTCTTCTTTCCCCAGGGCACAGCGGCCGCGGAGTGAAGTTAATCAATTACCTGTATCTATTGCAGAAGTTAAGGATCAGTGGAGCTGTACCTCTACTCAACTTGTATGCTTTCTTGGCGTGGGCAAGGAAAACTTGGCCTCTACTTCTCACCGTCCCGCGTCACCTCAGCGGTGAGGTGTGACTATTTCCCTGGACAGTGCCTGTGGAATTGGGAGGTGTGGTGGCTTAACCACACGTTTCCATAGTTACTTCACTGTCCCCGTGACAGAATTCGATATTCACCTTGCCACCCTTTGCGTTCTAATTCCGATTAGCCCTTTCGCAGCCTGTCACAACTGACAGACACAACGTCAAGCAGTTCACGGTCCCTTGCTTCTGTGCCATGCTTAATCCAAAGTACATAAATAGAATAGTACGTACAAGTGGACTGCTTCAGTCCAGCACTCCATAATCTTGTGTTGTACACTCGAAGTTTTCTGTCGTGAAATGGTCACTACGTTCGTTTGTATGTAGGCTACACGTAATGAACTTAGCACAGGTCAGAAGAAAGCTTAAAGAGGAGTGATAAGTTCTACGTCAAATTATATTAGGGCGTCTGTTTTTACTTGCACGTATTATGCTGTCAGTAATTTATTGTATCACTTCATTAACCTGTTGTACGTAAACAGTGTTTTAACTAACTTATCGATGTGCTTAGCCGTTAATTAGTTTGTAATTACAAAAATACCTGAGGCAGAGTTTCATCTAATCGCGTTTATTGTCTGGTGCAGGGAAGCAGCTTTGTTTTGTACAACTACACAGCATGTGCATGTTTTAACCTTAGGATGCGTATTCCAGCAGGGCCTTTGGAGCGTCGATGCATTAATTGCCATGCATTGTGTACTTCATGGTCTCTTATTTTATAAAACATCATGGTACGTTGCATAAAAGTATAAAATATTATACATCGTAATCTAATGTATTGTGGACATGTCTTACCGGAACAGTTTACCAGTTCAAAGTCGGTAACGCAGAATGTGGCACATCACTGTTTGCGTGGTGCTAGTACCCACCTGGATTGTGACCAAGGAACGCCAACAACAATTATGTTTATTAGATTAATAATTTAGACACATGTAGGTTCTTCCCTCTTTGTGATGCATTGTGAGCTGCTCACAACTCTAATTACTTTAAATTTAGAATATAACTTCTAAATTTCTCCTTTCTATATGAAAAAATGGATTGAACATCTGTAAACCTGTGAGTTCATGTTATCGAAAACGGAAAAATAAACATAGAAATGCAATTCTTATTATATTGGGTCTGGTCGTGTAGAACGGACGTTTAGGCCCAGACGACGTAATACTCGGCGGAACCTTGTGGATGTTCCATTACGCGAACTCTATGAAACCCATCACAGACACGAATATTAAGTCACCTGTCATAGGTAGAGGGTTGTTTAACCGGATATAGTCGTAGCGATATGTTCGTTACGAAGTGTTCAAGTACCGAGCACACCCTTCCGCCTACAAGACTGTTTAAATCCTTGTATGAAAACAGATTGTACCATACCTGTACGTAGAACCGTCTTTCTGGAGGTGAACCCTCGCGTTCAAAACACGTAGAAGACATCGTACAAAGCAAAATATTAGTTTAACAAAGGTACATTTTGTTGGTTTATATTATACGATTGTATTGAAGTACGTTTACTTTCCATATTAAATACAAAAATTCAGTAGCATCGCATATTGTGTACACATCAGGCTCTGAATGCCCGGTGTGCAGTCGAATTTAACTCTGACACCGCTTTTCCCCTGTTTCGCACACCACAAATCCTCGGAATGGGTGGTAGATCGTCGCAGAGGCTACTACCTACACAACACACAACAAACACAATAGAAGAACATTCATGCCCTGAACGGCATTCGAACCCGCGATCCCTGCCATCAAGTGGCATCAGACTTGCCCTTAGACGGCACAGCCGTCGGGATCGGCACAAATTACCGTTAGTCTTACATTCTTATTAGGCTACTTTATACAACGTAAGAAGCAGGCTCGTTCTAGAGTCGCACGGCACCATCCGCACCGAAAACACGACCTACGCAGCGGCTCTCAAGACCACCACCCATCCAAATACTCGGTGCAGAAAACCATATGCTGCAACTCAACATCTAATGCTCCTGATGATGGGCGCATGTACCCGAAACATGTCGAGCTAAGAATACATCAATAAAATTAGCATCAAGTTGGCATTTCACTTTACTTCGTTCTAGAATATTCATTTGTCTTAACAGAGATAGATGAACTCCAGGTATAATTTGAGGTTCTCACGCCGTTCATTGTGAAACTACCGTCTTCTGGGATGTGACGCCTTGCGGTTTGTTCTTACCAGACTACGGCGTTACATCTCTTAAGTCGGTAAAGTTCACAGCAGAGATTGTTTTCTTACATGCGAACCACTTGCACTGTTTGCCTTCCATCCACGTTCATGTAAAGAGTTTGACATCCATGATAAAACATTGATGAATCTAAGCTTTCACGCTGTCTATGGTTACCTGTAAAGAATCTCGCTTTAGGTCTGCTGTTTAGTCCAAGTTGAAACTGTGATTTGTCTCCGTTAGGGACAACAGGTTGGCTTTGTTCTGGATGCTTACCGTTTGCTGTCGTCAAGGAGATTCACGGACGCAGTAAATCCTGTTGTTACCTCATTCTGAGAAAAGTCGAACAAAAGGAAAACTGTAAAGTAGAAATGAAAGACGAGTCATTTGGAAACAGAACATTGTTATTGGAAATTAAGTTTACGTTCATTCATTTGCAACATTACCGGAATGTGGAACGTGAGAGCCTTTACAAAATACATCTTTAAGTTCGCTTGCAAGCCTTCCGTTCGTTTGTAGGATTTCCTAAACATTAAAGCGTTATTAACTGCAGCTGGACGTCAGAAATATATCGCGAATTGTGTCGCAGAAAGCGCACTTAAAGAATAATCGTTCTGTTTACAGTTTAGTTGTCAATGAAAACTTATCCGTTGTTTTATGTGGGCTGCACTGTATTGTGTTAGAACTTTGTGGAAGACAAAGTGATCGCTGGGGGAAGGGGGGGGGGCCGCAAATTAATTTAACATTGTAAGCTGTTGTAAGAAGCAATGTTTTTCTGTTCCATGACGGAACGCCATATTCTACTGTTCTAAGCCCATTCCATACGACAAAAGCGGTACTGTCAGCATGGTTGAGCATATATGCACTCAATCTGTAATAATTAATGTGGCAGTCAGTTCAAGTACGCGTTGAAGTGTATCTCAGCGTGGTCGTGGATATGTTTGGACCTTATCCGTTGGGCAGTTAAAACAAACAGGCCGATAAGGGCAAAGCAAGAGATGCGCTTTCACAGGGGTCTTGAATAGAAGTTAGTTATTGCTATCATTATCCCAGTGATCACTTTCTCTTGAATTGTACTATACAAGGGAATGAGTGTGTTATTTAATTAGATATGCTTTTCTGGATAATGCTGGAATCTACGTACATTATTCGTAGCTACTGCTGGTTTATGCTAATACTTCCCAGAGAATAAATTTTACAATCCAGGTAAGAGGGGGAAGGGTTTCGATTATGTCTTGGAAGTTGGTCTGTTTGTGTATGGTGGACAGTTTGACTGATGACCCGCACAGTGTAGAAGTAGTATTATGGCGGCCGTTGTTCGGTTATATTATGAATTTCAGTGGTTCAATGTCGCTAAATGTATTAGGATGATCATTCATCGTGACACATTGTCGGGGAGAATGTGTTAGGAACCGGCCGTGGCTTATATCAAGGCATTGTTCTGGCGTTCGTCTTGGAGGACTGAGGGTAACACGTGAGAGCAGACGAGGGTGTCTGTTTTATCACGTTCCTGCATGGCAGCTCTCACGGAAGTTTTACTGTGTAGTAAGCGTGCATCCACCGGGAATTTACAGTTTGTTTTTATCTTGGAACTCAACGTAGAAATCTCGAAGTGGTCTGAATTCGAGGTGGATACCGGCTTCGCGTGCGATAAAATTGCTGTGCTCAGGGACACGGTAATCGACGCTTGTAGATTATTCGCACTGGTGCCCTCAAATGCTCAGAGTTCTTAGACATTTCGACCTTGAAGATGAGGACACTATTGTCCGCGGACCAGGAGATGACATCAGCTAGGACTGCCATAGATGTACATGCGCAACACCGTGGTGAATGTCGAGTTGCTGCCGCCCATCATGGAAACATTCGCACAGTGCACCTTCTCTCTACACACTACTCGAAATTTTGATGTTTTCAGTCTTTGTGAGGTAGTAGAAGGGTCTGTTAGTAGCAGTCCAGCGGCGCGCACCGCGCCAGCCACACCCACCCCGCAGCGGGGATCATCTTCTGTTCTGCACGTTGGCTCGAAACTTCGGGATCTGATTACCCAGTGACGCGGCGAAGGCACTATGCAGTTAGACCGCTTCGAAAACATCAGAACTCGAGGATATGTTTATTTGTTCGCTTGCGAGACCCGTTCTTGTTCTCTGGAGATTGCAGCCGCAGAACGAAATTAAACTGTCATTCAATTGTCTATCTGGAAGTGGTAATTAACCAAACAAGCTAACATGATTGATAATTGCGAACCGTGAGGATATTCGATCTTTATGGAAGTTGTGAGAGTGTTAATTGTTTAATGCTAGGGTCGATATCAATACGGGAATATATCTCGTGTAATGGCAGGCGATCATATTCACTTAACGGTGTCCCAACTCTTAGGGGCATGAGCGGTCTTGTATTGGTTTGCGAAGTGTCGATAGGTTCTCACTTCTTAAAAGTTAGCTATGTCTATTGACTTTTATGCTTTAAGTTCTCTGTTACAGCGAATTATCGAATTGCTGTTGCTCTGCCTTGCAGTGAGAACGTGGAGTCTGTGACTAAGTAGTTGGATAACCCTAAATGTGGGTGTCTGAAGGGAGGAGTTGTGCTATTAGCATGATATAAGTGACCCTTAATGGCTGCTTAGGTTCGCACGGCGTTGTAATTGTACCCGATCTGTTGGCAATTTGAATGAGTGAGTATCACATTCCTTCACCGTAACTCGTGCGCAGACTTTAGTTGGATTTTACCCGCCGATGTCCATCAACCTGCAAAACCTTGAAGGTAATGGTATCGTGCATATGCAACAGTGGAGAGGGGTACCTGGGTTCGGAAACTGGCACCGCAGTGTGCATTTAAATGTAACCTCTGTGACCAAACGTCATGCAGTTTTGGCGTTTAGAGGTCGCTCGGCACGGTGGCCGTAAACTGAGTTGAGCGATTAGCTTCACGTTCCGACACCTTTATATCGTGCGGAAGGATCCCCGGTGCTACCCAGTGAACAGGTGGATGGCTGGGCCAGAGTTGTTATGGATGTGGTTGTGACGGAAACGTTTGACCAAAAGTGTTATTATTATTATTATTAGTAGTAGTAGTAGTAGTAGTAGTAGTAGTAGTAGTAGTAGTGACCGCCTCTGTGGTCTAGTGGTCAGAGTTTCTGGCTACAGATACAGAGGTCCCGGGTTCGATCCCCGGCGCTACCAGAT
>Ga0136643_10020270_pt1 | contig 10056 bp, 5 predicted proteins | sample TergutLab28metaG_FD_96883 | JGI IMG/M metagenome (GOLD analysis project Ga0136643, IMG submission 96883) | Labiotermes labralis P1 segment gut microbial communities from Petit-Saut dam, French Guiana - Lab288 P1 (version 3) (version 3) | ecosystem: Host-associated > Arthropoda: Insects >... | reverse complement strand
CAGCAAACCTGTATGACATATACCATTGCTGTGTGTACAGTGAAAAACTCTTGATGATGGACAGAGGAACTGTCCGAAACATGTAGAGTTTTATTCCAAAAATAAATTTGAGAAATTAGTGCACCTAACACTGTAACTAAGCAGTTTCTCCGTAGCACCCTGGCTCACACGATTCACCCATACGGCCCTCTGCACTTCTACTCTGCCACCAAACACGCCGTCACTGCGTTGACTGAAGGCCTTCGCCAGGAACTGCGGGAAGCCAACGCCAGAATTCGAGTGACGGTAAGGATTGCAGACAGATAGGGTAAGGAGGAATTGCTTAGTTGGGTAGCCTCGTGCTAATTTCCGCAACTAACTAGCTAACTAACTAACTAACTAACCGACTGACTAACTAACTAACTAACTAACCAACCAACCAACTAACAAACTAATCAACCGACTGACTGACTGACTAACTAACCAACCAACCAAGTAACAAACTAATAAACAAACCGGCTGGCTAACTAACCAACAAACAACAAACTAACTAACTAATCAACCAACCGACTGACTGTGTAACTAACTAACCCACCAACCTAGCAACCTTCTAACAAACTAATCAACCAACCGACTGACTATCTAGCTGACCAACAACCAACTAACAAACTAATCAACCAACCGACTGACTAACTAAATAACTAACTAACCAACGAACCAACCAACCAACCGACTAACAAACTAATCAACCAACCGACTGACTAACCAACTAACCAACCAACTAACAAACTAATCAACCAACCGACTGACTAAGTAACTTACTAACTAAATAACCAATCAACTAACAAACTACTCAACCAACAGACTAACTAACTAACCAACCAACAAACTAATCAACCGACTTACTGAGTAACTAACAAACCAACCAACCAACCGACTAGCAAACTAGTCAACCAACCGACTAACTAACTAACTAACTAACTAACTAACTCCATGCACCACAGTCCTTCTTGAGAAGCTAACAGATGCTCAGCTCGTCAAGAAAGTCCCCACATTTTATGGATCCGAGTGTTCATTACCGCATTCACAACAGCCCGTCACCCGTCAGATCAATCCAGACCATGCCCCGTCATCCCATTTCTTGAAAATCCATTTTAATATTTAACATGAGTTTCGATAAATCTCTCAGGATATACAGTATTGTGTAGGCAGCCTAGAAGGAAGCCGAAAGTTTTCAGTTTCTTTATCTTGCATTCTGGCTTTTACTGTGTCAACTGTTCCATTTCTCTAGTCACCTCCATATTCTTCACTGTTGCCTTTCGCATGACGATCACCACTTACATCATCGAAATATTCACCATATCATTCTGATACGTGGATATTCCGTCGGATACTTGGAGTAAATTTTATACGTTTCTGATTCAACCATTCGTGCTACATGCTGTTCTTCACTCGCCGTGACTTGATCACCCTGATAACATCTGGTAAAGAGTGGTGGAAGTTATAATTCTAATGGAAAGGCATACTCGTACATGAACTATGGCTGATTTCAGGCTTCTGCTGCAGTGTGAGATCTTCGCTCTCTTGGTATGCTGTGCAACTTCGATACGTGGTCACGGACGTTTCGATACGACCTATCAGTTCCTGCTTCAGTGCTAAAGCATTCATGAACCTTCAAGTAAGGACCGATAGGTTGTCCCGAAACGTCTATAATTACCCATCAATACTGCGCAAACTTCTTAGAAGAGCGAAGATATCATAAATGAAGTAATTTAATTATTACGAATAACGTAATCTCTAGTTCTTTATTAAGACTTTATGGTCGACGTTAAAATCCGCGGTGTGTCGGAACCTGCAGTTAATTTTGTGTCTTTGAGTTGGAGTCATGACACTTGCGAAAAATACACCTTGAAAAAACTGAGTCTCCTTGAATTGCTGCTTGTTACAAATATTTCACGTTAAACGGTTTCCAGCATAACCCTGTTCCCATGTGCATTTTTCAGAGCATTTGTCCTGGACTGGTTAAATCCAACATATTTAAGAGCTGCCTAGGACCTGATTTTCACGAGGCGGTGTACAAGAAACCGTCTCTGGACCCCAGTGACGTGGCTTCAGCCATTGAGTATGCCCTGACCTGCGCCCCACATGTAGAGGTTAGTTTGTTTCATTCGTGTTTTGGCTGTAAAGGCAGCACCTACTGGGCAAGCACAGTTTAGCCATAGAACCTTCTGTAACGTATGATGACAGCATCTACCTTGAAGAGTGGAGTGTAAATAAAATTTCAAAAGCAAAGTTTTCCCTGGACACGCCATGAAAGAGGTGTAGTTTCATTCATTCTTAGCCTCGGCAGTAGATGGAAGTCAGTGGTTAACGTCATGCCTCGGCCACTTTACCCAGGGCAAAGAACCCTGGTACCCAGTGAACATGAGCTAGGTGGGTCTAAGACCGCTGGAGAGTAGACAAAATTCGTGCCCCTAGCGTGGTTCGAAACCCCAACCCTCCAACATTTGGCCTCTTTATTATACCATCTTCATTAATCCAGCTCCTTGAAGGAGAGAGGAAAGTCTTCCCTCACCCCTCAGCCTAGGTTCTTCTCTTAATGTTAGAACCAAGTTCGACACCCATATAAACAACAGGCATAATTATAGTTCTGTGGATTTTAATATTTGCGATTTGATATAGAACAAGACATGCAATGTGTGCATAACTTAACATTGAGGCGCGTTCGTGCAAGCATTGTTACATTGGAAAGGCAATGAGTATTACATGTTATGAAGTTGTGTATGTAAACTTATTTATCCAGCATGCAGTGCGCGTGCGCCATATTGTAATTGTTGCCAGTCCGGCTCTTCAGTATTTTTCCACATTATCTCATAAACAGCACATTCTAAAATAAAGTTTTTGGACATAAAATGTGTGTTTTGATTTCCTCTACAGCTTTTGTCTGAAATATTTCTCATTTTGAAAAGAATTGAGCGGGATAGGATAAAAATGTGTACTGGTCTTCATGTAAAGTACCCTTTATTCTCGTCCGATTTTAATGAAAAATGAATTTCCTGGACAGATCTTCGAAAAATACCAAAATGTCAAATTTTATGAAAATCCGTCCAATGGGAGCAGAGTTGTTCTCTGCGGACAGATGGACGGACGGACGTACGACAGCCAGACATGACGAAGCTAATAGTCGCTCTTCGCAATTTTGCGAACGCGCTCCAAAATGGAAAAGACAAGATTCTGGCCCTAATTATAGCAGGGCTCAGACTGCCCCTATTTTCTGCACACACCAATTGCAATTTGAGTGTTGTTCCGGATTATCTGAAATTTTCTTCGCGTGCGTCTTTTATTTTACAAAGAATAGTGATAGCCGATTTTAGTGATCGCATGGTCTGAGCCTTCTGAAATCTTAGCTTTTTTTTTTTCAGGCACTGAGATCATGATTTCGGAACTTGTTTACACATGCATGTACGAGGAATGTATGTGGCTGTATTGTCCTGTGTGTGCATATCGCGATGGGTCAACCGCCAGTCAAGTAACTTTCTCGAATATCAATGAATCCATTGCTTCAGACGTGATGCTGAATCGCAAAAGGGCGTACGTGGAGGACGGAAAGTAGGACAGTATTTTCGATGTTTGTACGTACATAAACACATTTAAAGGGTATTCACACACATAAGCACGGAATGTGTCAGAAATATCTTTCCTTAAATTAAGGTTTAATACAGCCCTGGAATTTTGATCCGCAATTACATCTGATAAGCTGTATGGCATTTTAATCAGTGCCGACCAGACGGGAGCGCGGGGTAGCCGATACCAAATTACCGGGACTCGGAAGTCCGGATAGGGGCCCGAGTTCCGACTGTTTTACCTGTATTTTTATCTTTCTCGATAGTATCATTATTTGTCTTTTGCACAAATTAACCCTTTCACACCAAGCCCAAGTCTGTCTGCAACTGACAGTCAGGGCAGGGCATTTGTTTTTAAGTCAGTATAAAAATATTTAGCCGGTCCGACCTTGCTGGCAGGCCCGAATTTTTTTTCCTCGGGACCCGAAGCAGCTCTGTGCGGACCTGATTTTAATCGGTGTATAGCTCTTTCCAATTCGTGGCCAAAAAATATTGCTATTATTATAGCTTCCTGTCCGGTGCGTGTGGAAGCTGATTTTCTGCAACATAACAATGGACTGTGAAAGTTAGTGTCGTTGCTGAATTCTTGTAACAAAACCAAATAGATGCAATAATTTCTGCTCGCGCAGAACCAAACCAGTTCCGTCCTGATCCTGCTCGCAAGCTGTCAGCAAACCTGTATGACATATACCATTGCTGTGTGTACAGTGAAAAATTCCTGATATTGGACAGAGGAACTGTCCGAAATATATAGTTTTACTCCAGAAATAAATTTGAGAAATTAGTGCATCTAGTTGGTTTTATTATAAGAATTCATCACGATGCACGGCCACCTGAACGTCAAAATGTTGTTGCTAAATATTTAAAGTGTTCCGCGATGTGATTGTGTCGGCTGGTAAACAGTCAGCTGAAGCTATGTGCTTCGGTTTTAACAATTCACTGTTTACTGATTCCTCATAGAGAAAATTCTACTTCATTTTTTCAGTGTACTTTGTTACTCATTGCATAATATGGGTCACGAAACTTACTCAAGATGTCATTAATTTATGACAACTAAAATAAATATTTGTTTGCTATTCTTAACATAACACAAGAAGTGAATGGTTTTGAAATAAGTGTGCTTGGATTCGAACGAGCAAATCCAAATTTGTACACCATTTCCATGCTTATATAAGCAACTTGAATGACACAGTCGGTGTCGTCACTAGACAGCGGATTAGATGACGGAGAAATCGTGGTTCCATTCCCATCAGTGACATGAATTTGTTCTTGTCTTCTCGAAAGTGACCATACCAGCTCTGCGTCCCACCTAGCCTCTATTCAATAGGTAATGGGAGATCCTTCCTTGGAAGTGGCGCGACCGGGGCGTGAAGCTGACCACTCACCTTCATCTAGTGTCGAGGTTAAGAGTACATGGAGCCATTCCTCCACACGCCCATATTCAATCATGGAGTCTACACTGACGATTTTACCTTTAGTTGTACCTTGCTATATATTATACTTTTAGAAAATAAAAATTTTTTTTTTTCCAATTATTGTTACATTTATCATTTGTCTTCATCCAAAATTCCACATGCCAATGTCTGTGGTTGTTTATTTATTACCCGTAAACTGAAAATAAATTTTGCTTGGCCTGTAAAATATTTATCACCGAACAATATTTCAGTACCTTACAGTATTCGACGCTGTTGTCGATTCTATTACAATAGCTCGCTCATCCCTCATGTTTGTTTTATGGGTGTTAGAGGATTAGAAAGCGAACTGTAATTAAATTTAATTTGTTTATTTATTTTTAATTTTTTAATGTTTGCCATCCCCGAAGTGTTTAACGCATATATGAATATATAATGTATCAAACACAACTCATTTTTTATTATGTTTTTTGTTATTACACAATGAAAAATGTTGTTGTGTTTGACTGATACATAATATATTCATATAGAACTGTGATGAAAACTCTTAGCTGCACGTCATTTGTTTAATGGTAATCCGTCAGTTGCTACAAAAGTTATTAAGAATCCTATGATCACACCTGTCATTCCTTATAGGTAACTGTTGGCTAGAAAACAATGTTATTGGCTTGTTGTAACAGATTTGGTTTCCAGTCTCTCCATTAGAAGTTAACCTCAATCAGTTATTTCAAAGTAAGGAAACCTTAGCATGAACTTTCCTTTCAGGTAAACGAAATTATCGTCAAGCCGGTGGAGCCGTTCCTCTAAACCTGCAAAGGACGTACAATCATACTTCGGCTTAACGGAAGATGCTTACAGGTGATTTTTTCCTTTAACATTCGTAGGTCTGTGCATCGCTAATGTATTCTCAGAGTACAACCAACAAGATGTAACGTTTCTCAAATTTATTTGTTCCCGTAAGACGCTCCACATGTTTCAGACGGTTTTTTCCGTCCATTATCAGGAGCACAAAACGGCACATACAGCATCAGGCTGCTAGCAGCAGGTAGCAATAACGGTCTGACAAATGTCTGACGCTGTATGTGCCGTTTTGTGCTCCTGATGATGGACGGAAAAAACCGTCTGAAACATGTAGAGCGTCTTACAGAAATAAATAAATTTGAGAAACTTTACATCTTGTTGGTTGTACTCTGAGAAATAGGTGAGTTTTTATCTTGTCCATCAGCGGGTAGCAGCATTGAGTACGATAACCAACACTGGAACTGAAGAGATATCGTGTTGATTTTACATCACTGGTTCTTTGTGGTCCAACCACAGCTAAAATATTCACTTTCAAACATACTTTATACTTCAGCAAATCCACCTGTCAAGTCCGTGGTCCGCGATTGGCACAGGATTTTTTTTAATGGAAATCTTGAGCAATTATAAACGACTGTAGAGCTTAGCGAGGCTAGAGACTAGCTACAGCATTACAGTGCGGAATGTATTTGATTTTCATACGCTCTGATACTAGTGCAGTTTAATGGGCTCTTTTGTACATTTTATGTCCTATTTGAATAAAACTTTTTGAACGAAGTGTCCTCAAAATTTTTTTCGTTTATGGCGAGTTTTGTGAAAATCGGGACAGTGACAGCCATACTTTTATTTATTGGCGTACATAGATTTATGTACGTACTTCCCACAGTAATTATCTGATTTGAATGTAATTCCATATAATATAAATATTGCTGATAAATCGTGCGTTTCTGACAAAGCGACGCAGTGAAAGCCATACTGTTCTAACGAGCACAAACAAAATTACATTTATGCATGTACTGTGCAACCATGTGACACTTTTAAAGTAAAGAACGCTTTGGCGAAGTCTGTGTGCCACATCACAGAGTAAAACATTTACATTCTTTCATCAATTTTTGTTCATGTGCTCAACGACTTCCTTATTTAGTAACCTGAATTGTGTAACCTGTCTACCACGAAATCACACAAGCTTTAGAAGTATCAGTAATTTTTTTGAACAACTTGTTCCCCTTACACTGATGTGCTTATGATAAAAATTGGTACTTACAAATTATACAGGTTGTCAGCAATTGTACACTCATAGTGATTTATTTTAAAGAATATGGTCTACATGACTCCTGGAAAGTTGTTTCTCTGAAACACGTGCAATACACATACAACTTTCAGAATGATCAAAGCTGTTTAAAGGGACAATTCCACTCCACAAATTACTGCACACACTAAATATACCATGTAAGTACATGTGGTATGCAACTTATATTTACTCAGTATGATTTGTTCAATAGCACCACGTGTAAGAACTTGACACAGTTTGAACCTTATTTGCAGAATTTGTAATAGGAACTGGAAATAAGTTTAAAAAGTTTTGGTTTCTTTATTGATGTTAGTATCATCATACACTTGCAATGTCAAATGACAAGATTTCTTGTTAGGAAATTAGAGTTCAATGTTATGGTGTGGAAGAAAAACATAGCATAATTGCTGTAGGCCATTAGAGGCTACTTGAAAGGAGTCATACACTAAAAGGAATATTTTATTACCTCTGAGACATCTGTAGCACTTAAATCCTACATCGTGTCATAGCCTTTACCTTTCTGCATGGAATACAGCAATACTTAACAAACTGCCCACTATGGGAATGAAGTCTTTATATTTATGATTTTATCCGGCTAGTGATATTTCTTAGTTAAATTTTCAGCCTTAAAGTTTTGGTGATTGTGCAAGTTTCGAATCTTCTCTTCCCTCCCCCCCATACCCCACAAAATGAACTAATATATTCATAAAGTTAAAATGATAATTAGCACCAACTTTTATTTTTACAGTGGAAAGTGTTGTGTTTCTTCCCATTTTTTGAAGCACTTTACTATTTAATTGAAGCGCAATTTGTGTTAATGGATTAATTCCTTTTCATTCATCAGAGACATTTTTTTAAAGTACTGAGAACATAGTCTTCGGCCTTCAAGCAATCAAAGAAGTGATGTTACATGAATTGTTTCATGAATCATGTCAAATGTACCCCACTTCTTCTTACATCATTTGTAAAAATAAATTTGAATGATGACAGAAATTAGAAGTATCGGGTGCATTTACATGTGGATCATCACCACCATCATTATAAGAACATCATCATATCTTCATTATTATTTGTTATCACCTTTATGCAGGACATTGAAAATTATACACCTGAAACGAACCATGACTTTAGGGTGTACAATGTTGTATTATTCTGTAGTTACAATTTGTGGTACTTATAAAGTTATATGCCTTGTTGAATATTTTGTACTTTTACATTAGTTCTTTCCGAAGTAAGTCTGCAGTGCCCAATATGGCTGTTTTCTGTACTTCCTTTTGTGCTTTCGTGGTATTTTGCTGAGGTACTGTGTGAATGATTTCGAGACGGCTCTAATTGTACTTATTACTGCTGTTATCATTGTGTTTACTTTCCACCTGCACTATTTTTCTATTGTCAGGTCTTCAGATTCTCGGCTTCTTCTTCGTCTTCTTAGTCTTCTTCTTGTTCCTCCTCCTTCTCTTCTTCTTTTTCTTCATATTATTATTTTTATTATTGTTTGTGTATTTATTTCACAGTGGTGTAGTTGGTTTTCAAAGGAAATGGGGTCACTGACGAAGTATTTCTTCATTATTGTGCTAGAAACTTCTGAACTATATGGCATGTGTTAAGTATTACTGCTTTCTACAAGTGAACGTATAGACCATGGCGAACTTTGAGCACTTTCAAAATGTTGTGCTATGACTTTGACACATTCGCCATTGTGAGTGAAACTAATGGTACTATACAGACCGCATTCAGTTGCCATATCCTTCTTAGCTCTTCATTTACACCTGTATATTTCAGGAACGTCTCAATGATGGTGCTGTAGAGGTTGTGGCTGTTAGGAATCGCAACATCCATTTAATGTGCTTCTTTGATGGTTTTGTCGAGCATAACTACATGTGGTCTGTTGTTATGGACAGCTTTCAATTAGTACATTATTATTATTATTATTATTATTATTATTGTTAACAACTTATTGTGTATTGATTGATGTCTGCGTTTTTCTGTGGATGAAGGTGTTCTGTGACACTAAATGTACACTACTCACAAACAATTTTCTGGTAGGGAGACAATAACAGATTTAGCTGGAAATACAGTACTGATATTTGTAGCCACACTATAGGTGTAGCAAAATCGTAGTCGCCACGTGGATCCTTTTATCATAGGATGGAGTCTGTGTTCAGCTTTTAAATGTTAATATTTTTATAAAGATGTAGTTATCAGAATTAAACCTGCTTTACATTTCAGACGGTTTTCTAAAAACAAATTTATTCACACTTTGTGTGTGAAATGCATGGAAAATTAACAGAGCCCAAAAACATAGGAAAAGGTTAACACGAAACGTTTAATGCACACAGTGGACTTCATTAGATGGAATTAACAAAAAGAAACTCCTGCTATATAAAGTACTCTGCATAGCTAAAATTACAGTCAATGCAAATGAGTCCTTCATAGCAAGTTCTGTGCCACTGACATGCAATATCTACATAATTTGTACTTCATGTCTTTCCCTTATTAATAAATTGTCATTCTTTGTATCACTTAGGAAGTCCAGTGATATATAAACTTGAATTAGCTCCTGCTTTCTCCATTTGTTTTATATTGTTTCTTTTTTTGTCAATAACACAAAGGAACTTTGCCTGATGATGAGAGATACTGCTTAACTCCACAAGATATGAAATGGTACTGAAAACTTATTTACACTGATGTACAGATGTTTGTGATCATTTACGTTAAGATTAGTTTTAGAATAAAGGAATCTGGTACATTACTGTTAGAGGATTATTAATTGTAAAATTTGAATTTATCTGAAAGAAGCGGTTTATTGTTAATAATAAATTAATATTTAATTTAAGAGGTATCATAGCAATATATTCACAGTGAAGGCTGAACCTGCAGCCCTTTTCTTAAAGTAAATAAAATACAGTTTGAAAAAACTGCGTATTTAAAAAAAGACAATATATATATATAT
>Ga0136643_10020269_pt1 | contig 10056 bp, 1 predicted proteins | sample TergutLab28metaG_FD_96883 | JGI IMG/M metagenome (GOLD analysis project Ga0136643, IMG submission 96883) | Labiotermes labralis P1 segment gut microbial communities from Petit-Saut dam, French Guiana - Lab288 P1 (version 3) (version 3) | ecosystem: Host-associated > Arthropoda: Insects >... | reverse complement strand
ATTAGTTTTTTGAACGCTAGGAATGTGCTACCGAGTGAGATTCATCACCAGATCTGTCAAGTGTATGGTGACAATGAGATGAGTGATGGCATGGTTAGGAAATGGGTGCGGATGTTCATTGAACGACGCGAGAACGTGCACGATGAGGCGCGAAGTGGGCGTCCATCTTTGGTGAATGATGATTTGGTGCGTAAGGTCAACGAAAGAGTGCGTGACGACAGACGTTTCCCAATTTGTGATCTGTCCCTACACTTTCCTCATATTTCAAGGACTCTACTCTATGACATTGTCAGTAGTGGCTAACATCGCAGGCGGCCGCATTCTATGAGGAGGGTATACAAAAACTTGTGCCCCGCTACGATAAGTGCCTCAATAATGGCGGAAAATATGTGGAAAAATAGCTGAAGAATGTAGAATCTGATAACAATAAAATTTTGTACGAAACCTTACTCAATTTTTTTACAGCGAAACGGTACTTACTTTCTGAATAAGCCTCGTAGTTATGCATTAAAAATAGCAGTTAGATCTAATAAGATTATTTTTAAACGAATGTAAATGTTAATTACTCCATATTTATTAATGTTATTGAAAAACATTTTATGAGATAGCAGTTAGTGAGATTAAGAAGGATCAAACAGTGTGAAGACATTCTTATTAATCGTAGGTGACTTCAAAAGAATGGAGAATAAAAGGGGGAATAAATAGTGTACTATTGCATAAGGTTGTGCCGGCACTATGTGACAGTTGAACTCCTTGATTTATTGATATTTAACACATTACGTTTCAGGTAGAGGAACTGTCTCCCTCTTCGGGTTTGCTTCTTCCAAAATAAATGTTACCACACAATAATTATTAATATATTATAATTGTTCATGCCTAATCAGAATATCAGTAATTATTACGTGGTAACATTTTGTTTTGGAAAAAGCGAGTCTACAGACATGGACCGATCCTGTCCCTGAAACTCGGTGTGTTAAATATAACAACGAATGCTTGTACTTGCCTTGTGCTGCAGTGTGAAGAACTGGGTTCAGTAATGGGTTACAAGAACGGATAACCTGCCTTTGGATTTTTAAACCATTTTCGTCTTTTAAAGCAATTTTGAGGACGATTTGCTGCATTCTTCAAGCATCAGTCATATTTCTAGGAAATATTATTAGACCTATTGCTAGCTCAAGACGAGACTGTATGTATGGCATGTCACCGTTGTGCCTTCGAGACGGACATAATAAGTAATAAATGAATTAATATGTTTTTCGACGTTTTGAACCATCCGTATAACATGAGCCAAAAAGATGCACTATTTTCTATTAGTTTATTTCAATAATAAGCCTCTACATTTTTCGAGCAGGCTTACTGCTCATCATCAGGAGGATCAGCTCTGTGTAAACAGCAGTTGGTATAGTCGTGCGTAATGTTGACCGATATATCACAATGCACGGTCAACAAAATTTTAAGTTTCGAAACATCTCGGGTAATTACTAAAATAGACTTTACTTACTTACTTACTCCATGGTGCAGAGTCCTTCTTGAGAGGCTAACTGGTTTGCAGCTAATTATGAAATTCCCCGCATTTCACGGAACCCGAAGGTTCATTACCGCACTCACAAGCTTCCGCCACCTGTCCCTATCCTGGGCCAGCCCAATCCAGTCCACATACCCACATCCCACCTCCTGGAGATCCGTCCTACGTTTCTCCTTGTATGCTGCGCGATGTTTCCCCTAGAAACACTCCCCGCCCCCCGGAGATCCGAGTGGGGGAGTAGTTTACCTCCGGATTGTTTTGTCTCCAGAGCAAGCATCCCGCATGTGCGTGTTTCCTAACATAAGTGTTTTACAGGAAGGGGTTGTTAGCACCTCACCCAACCCCCAAGCTGGAGGACCACCCCTCGTCGGCTGTCCGCGACTGCTTATTCTATTTATTCGCAGCTACCCTCCTTATCGGAGGCCGTTCCTCTATCCGTAACCTGAGGACGCGCCATGCCGTGGTGACAGGGACCCACTACATGGACAATAGAGTTTAGAGCAGTAAATTGTTGGTTGCATCCAAGACTAGCAACATTGAATTTTGATCGGCTTGTTACAGGTTAGCAGAAATTGAAGTGTATTGTACGAATTAATAATCTTTACTATCGGTCATCTCCTTCTGTATATAACACACTTCACAAAACCAAGCATATCAACAGGGAAGATTTATATTTTATATTTTTTACAATTTTATAAGCTTCAAATTATCTATAATAATTAATATGTAACAAATAACATAGTGTCAGTACATTAGACGATAAATGAAGGCAACATTAAATTCTGAGAAACTGTGACACTTGGGTGTCTGTCCATCTGAAATATACTTTTATTTATTTCTAATGTGTTCACTCTAGTATAATTTGGTTGGCCTCAATATTACCATGTGTGATCCAAACATGTTACTGTTATAATATGAGATATTAATATAAATTATAAAGTTTAAGTACAGTTTATTATTAATTGTAGTCTATGTCGGAATGGGGCTGGACTTCCACCAGATCTTATATCGACAAATACTACGGGTAAAGGGTCGAGTAGTGTCTCGCGGAGTAGTTTTATGCTGCCACAAATCAGATTACTTATCTGATAAAAGGGACTCCAAGACAATATAATCAAATTGTCTAACTATATATTCTAAATTACTACGTCCACGATATATGCACTGGGAATGAAGAAATAAGCTCTCAAATAATTTCGTAAGTGCTAATAGTTAGCTTGCCTGAATATAAACCAAATTACGCGAATTTGGAATTTAGAATAATTAAATCCGAATTCTATCCAAATGTACGCAACTGAATTTAGTCGGAATTTCCAAAACAATCAGCACGGCTTACCTGGTAAAATTAGCAGACTGAAGATCATTGCAAGTTTCACAACCAAACTGTTTACTGCCTTCACTTATAATCTTCTACACCAACTCAGGATACGTAACTGCAATAACAATGTACGTAGACGTTGCGTATTGAATGCGTATTGAGCGGTCGTTTACCGTGCTAATGGGTTTGTATAAAGGCGAAGCGTAACGTCAGCCATTCCAGAAAGTTTAGCGAACTGTCACGTCACTTTCCGCCGTACAAATGCCTCTTAAGTCCAATGAACGGCATCGGTATTTGCTGAATAAATGAAAGTGCGTGGCAGTCGCTTCCTGCCTGCATGTAACAAATAAAATTTCTATTCCAAGTTACAAATTACAACTTTCAAACCAAATGTTTAATTAAATATACATTACATAATCAGTATTAGGCCTAACTTGCGAACTCTACCTAATCCAGTAGGCACTCGATGTGTTGGAAAACTTATGTTGAGGTGGCTCGAGTCAGTTGAGGAAGGTCTAAAGAACATGGGCATGAGGTACTGGAGGCGTAATTAGCAGGACCGAGAACAGTGGAGGACAGTTTTGGAAGAGGCTAAGGTCTACCAAGGACTGTGATTCCAGAAGAGGAATAAGAATGAGAAGGCCTAACTTTATTATTATTATTATTATACCTAGAGACACTTTCCAGTTGATTGAAATGTAGAAACCCTTGCTTGTAGGAATAATAGCAGGACTTGATAAGTGAAAATGGATAAAAATCCGGAGCACAGAAATGTCAGTACGTAAGTGGCTCTGTGTTTCAATTAGATTGAAATTATGAATTGCAGTTGGCGAAAAGGATTTTAAATAACCGGTCCCTTTAAACAGTGCTTAGATACTGATATAAATGACTTAAAATGCGTTTGTTCACGTGGGAAATTACTGATACTTGACTCAGATGTACGAAGAGACCTGGACCGCCCATACACAGCGTTGTTAGAAAAGAACTTTCGTGTCATTGACACTTAAATAGACTTACAGACTGGACAGTATGGCCTTCTAGGTTATGGTACTGTATAGTCAGGCTTGTCGGTCGATTCCAAGGTTTAGAACGAACACAATGTGTCCATTTCGTAGCCTGAAGGTTCAGGCAATAGGCTAGCCACACCGCGTCACAAACCACACAACTGGAACACAAAATTCGGTCGCCATGTGACACCCCATAATTACGTATATATGCTTAGGCGTTGTGTAGATGATGAAGGTTGACTCTCTGTTAGGTTAATTGAAATCGATAGTTTAACCTGCCACCGGACAATGAAGAGCAGCCAAGCTGTTGTGTTAGCATCCATTTTATTATGTGACTTTTTCTATTGTCATAAATTCACGCCCCGACAAGGACATAAAGTTGCGCTATCTAACTGTTTCTGTCTTCAGGCGAAAAATAAAAAACCCCGAAGACGGAAACAGGTAGTTTCCGCAACATCGTGTTGTTGTGGTGTTGTGTGTTTGTGATAAGGAACTGTTCTGATGTCTATAGTAGACAAACCTACGTGAAACCCCTGTCAGAAATTTGTGTTATTACGTTTTAAAATTACTTTCGAGTCTTGTTGTTGATGTTACAAGCGATAGCCTTAAAAATGGATTCCTTACCAAAATGTTTTTTGCATTTGATGTTTATTGGACCGTGCATAATTGTGATAGTTGAAGAATAAAAAACCCAACTAGATGTCACTTGTTATATTTACTTTACTTCTTACATACTCAACATGTTTCGGGCATTAATATGTCCATCTTCAGGATTTTGCGACTATGTTGTTGAACTACCACATTGGCTGTTTCGTTCTTGGTTTGCTGTATGTTGGAGTTGGGGTGCTGTTCGGCTAGGGTGGTATCCGGGCTGCCGGCTTGAAGCAGTCCAAGAACAATGCAGCCAATGTGGTAGTTCAACAACACAGTCGCAAACTCCTGAAGATGGACATATTAATGCCCGAAACATGTTGAATATTTAAGAAGTAAAGTAAATATAACAAGTGACATCGAGTTGGTTTTTTATTCTTCAACTGTCCTTTGCATTCTTTAAAGAATACACCACACTGTGTTGTACAGACTAAATAATAAACCACATTTTAGTCACCACAGCTATCTTATTATAAACAACGGTTGCCTTTATAAATTGCTACATGTTTCGACCCTTAACTCTCATCATCAGATACGCCTTCCATATTATTTGTTCGCGCCTGATGATGTCCCGTATGGTTCGCCCATGTAGTATTTTCTAACAGTAAATATTGTTTATGTTATACAAGTTAGTTGTGTTAACTAAATGTTTCTTTACTATTTTGTTCTACACATTTGTTTCGCTTTGTCTGCGTGAAAGGCTTGTGCGTTTTGCACATAAAAATGTCACGGATTCTGTACCGAGTTAAATGTTTTGGCTTGTGGTGCAGTGTTAAAACAGTTAACTGTATTGCCGAGCGTTATTATTTTATTGCACATAAAAAATAATAGCATATTACGGCTCAGTATATATAAAATACTTAAATGTAAATGGTTGAAAAAAGTTTAAAATTGTTTTCGAAAAACTTCTTTTTAAGTGGAAGTCGTCGTCAATAAAAAAAAAAACTATTCAGAAGCGCACAGACGATCAACTGAAAAGACCAGTGGCTTGCCTTCAGGTTTGTTCAAGATCATCCTGTCGTTTCTTTTTTGTTTCAAGCATAGGGACTTTGCAATCACAGAACATGGGACAAATTGACTTATTAATTTCAATAGAGATGTTATCTAAACCCCACATACGAAATAATTTATCATTTCGTGTCCTGTTCTTATACCAATTTTAACTTAAAGCTGTTCGAGGCATAAATTAATATCCAACAAATTTTTGCATCGCATTACAATTGCGTTGCGTTTGGCAGACTCAAGAAACAATGGCCGGTTACCTGCTCGCACCCGAAACCGGAAACGTAGAATGAGCAAGTGACATCGCTGGATGCACTCTGTCGTCGTTTTAACGCAGTCTCGTCTGATTCACTTTTTACTCCTCGTTGAGTAAATTGTCTCAGGAGATTAGAACAGAAAGTTACAAGGCTCTGAAGTGGACAGCAGTGAACATCTGACAGAAGACCCCCTGCTGACGAGACGAAGTAGCTGCTTAAGGCGGGTTAATATTGTTCACTTTGAATGGTCAATTTGGATGAATCGCTGAGTCCATTCACCACAAGTGATCATCGTGATGAAGGATGAAAAACTTCGGTTCACTTTGGGTGATTCATCGCAAATGAACAATTTAAACAAATGTGTCAGTATTAGTAACTGACCAACTTAATGCACAAATTCTAGTTTCATAATGAGTTCATTATATTCCTCTACATCTTTCGAGCACTATTGTGCTCATCATCAGGAGGTTAAAATTGTATTACACAGCATCTAGTATCGCCACACTCTGTACATGGTGATACCAGATGACGTGTAATACAATTTTGACCTCGTGATGATGAGCACAATATTGCTCGAAACATGTAGAGGAATATAATAAACTTATTAGAAGACAAGAATTTGTGCATTAAGTTGGTCAATTACTAAGACTATACTGAGATGCACGGTCAGCAAAACATCAACTTCAATGCTTGTTTCTCCGCACTGAAAAACAAACGCTTCTCTCTCTTTTTTTTTAATGCTGTACCATTTATTGTGTAGAAATTGCTTTATTTAACCAACTTTACATGCACCAAAATATACACATCAGACGTCAGTAAATTTCCTACATGTTTCGGCACCTATGACATGCCGAAACATGTAGGAGATATACTGACGTCTGATGTGTACATTTTGGGCGCCCCTGTTATTTGCTGTCTTGGTTTATTTTCTGTTTCTCTTATTGAAATTAACCTCCTATGACTTAAACGGAAGGAATATCACACACAGTTGATGCTGGAATTTGTGAAAAGGTGAGTGCTTGTAGAATACAAAATCTGAAAACTACGAGTTGGAAAAAAAAAATCTCGTGGAAGTGCTCTACAAAAAACTGTGCATGAGCTGAATTTTTCGGAACACATAATTAGAGGACGTAAAATTGAAAATCAAACCATTCTGTATTAGGTATGCTGCTGAGCTAGCAAAGGTAATGAAATCAGAAAGAAAGTGATGCAGGCCTACATGACATTCATGTACCGAAACTGTTTTGGTTCAAACCAGCACATTCATTACCGCGTGCCTCCTGTATACCACGAACCTCGGTGTCAAATAGGAACTTATTCCAATAATTTTGCTACATTCATTAATTGAACAATCGCAAACAACACTAGTATCTAAATGTATGGGTTCAGGTGCTGCCGTTTTGCAGTGCACCGTCGTGTTCTGTATTTAGGAACGATGAAAACGGAATTTGTTCCTTCTATTGAAGTTACTCATCCAGGATTACCATTATCAACCCGCCATTAGATGCATTTCCTGATCGTAAGGACTGGAACGTTGCTGCAGCGAAATGTGTGCCCGAGACTTAGGTGAGGTAGATGAACTTTCATATTCATTCGTCCGACCATTAAATATTTATATCTGCAGTTTAGATGATTTTGATTTATGAGTGTATTTTTAGCCCACGGCTTTACTTTGAAGTGGAAACCCCTTGTTCATAGTTCCAGAATTATCCATCCTGTACGATCATTTATCGAGAGCCTTATTGTTCTTTTTTTAAAACTAATTTTCTTATTTTGTCTACTTGATGAATCGTATAGCAAAGCTAGTGCCAGAGTGGCTTTTTAGCCCATTCTGTTATACATTGTTAGACTTGGTCTGTCGTTCAGAACACAGGCAGATATTTGATCTTGTGCTTAAGCTTTGTAAGTTTTCATTGCTCTGAAGATTCGTACTGTCGTTGTAAAATCGTGTAGATTGGTAAACGGATACCAGAGTTTCAAAGGAACATAGGCCCAATGCCTCCAACGTCAGGGATCCTCAGATTCGTCAGTACCTACGAATCAGACTAAACTCTGTCAAATTCCGGAGACCAAACCCCTAAGAAGTTTAAGGTGTCTCAGAAATAATAATGATGATAAATTCGAAGCAGCTGCAAGTCTGTAAAATCTTCTTTTTTAGAGCAAAGTGGGCTCCTTAAAAAACCCGTGAATATTTACTACAAAATTTGCTGTAGGCCTAAATTATTTATGTTTAAATTACTAGTGACAAGTATCGGCAGTTTTTTGTCTTTTATTTATTGAAACTGATTATCGTAATTTGTAATGCAGATTCTTTGGAACAGAACCCGATAATAAATGGTTCAGCTTCTCCGAATGGTAAATCAGAATTAAAAATACAATAATACCGTAAAGAAATTACCTAGAAATAAAGACGGCACCTCTGTGCGTGTGGGGTTGCCTTCTGAGAACAGGACGCTTTGTATACATTACATTAAGTTAATAGTTACGGAGAAGAAGTCACAAATGGTTAAGATCTTGAGTGACTTCGGAAATAAAACGAGGGAACAAAAAAGTGTGTTAATATTCGTGTACTGTACTGTACACACACACACACACACACACACACACACACATAATAAGGAAGTGTACATAATGAATTCGGGGACCGCGGTAGCACAGTGGGTAAGGTGCTGTGCTACAAATCGGAAGGTCGCTGGTTCGATCCCAGCTGGTGTCAGTGGATTTTTCATTTACATAAAATCCTTCCGATCGCACTATGGCTCTAGGGTCGACTCAGCCTCTAACAGAAATAAGTACCAGGAGCATTTCCTGGGGGTAAAGGTGGCCGGTGCGTAAGGCTGACAACCTACCACCATCCTGTGCCGTTGTCACGAAATCTGGGAACTTCAACTTCCTGGAACCCTCTGGGTCCCTCCGAGCCTGTAACGGGACTGCTTTACCTTTTACTTAATGAATTCATACGACAGGGCATTGGATGGCTGAGAAAATAAAGTATTTCTGTAACTTTTGCAGCTCGCGTCCACTTGCCGTGGCCAGAGATTAAAGTTGAATAGTTGGAGAAAATTGTGAGTCATGACCTTCACATTACCTCTAAGGATGCTTGTTCTAGGTCTTAGTTTAGCAATGCATAATCTCTGTCATAAGGACAAACAAGAGAAATGTGCCACAAGGACGGTGGATGAATGTTAATCATGAGATCTTGATTGTTAGATACCCCACGGCTAGGTATGTAGTACTAGTAGTCAGAACTCAGCTGACAGACACAGTACGCGCATCTGCTGATATTTGTACATCCTCCGATTAGTAGGTTCACTGCACAGTGGATTCCCTTAGGGCAAATGTTGATGCTACGCTTTCTTCTTGATCGGATACCACGAAAAGGAACGCCCTATAGATGTTAAAGTTTTGCTGCCCCTCGTTCAAAAATGTAGCCTACAGAATATGAGTCTAATGTGTTACAGTTACGTAAGGTATATTCACTTTAGGCTGAGGCCTATAGCAGAATGCCTTTCTGTGATCGTAAATTCTATGTTAAACGTCGCTTTGTGGTAATGCAGAAATACAAACGAGTAAACGCCCTTCTATTTTGTGCTATTATTACGAGTAATTTATTTATTTAAGGAAACGTGTTTCTACTAATGTTGGTTATATTTAGGCCACGACAATCACAAATGTGCAGTTTACGATTTTTTCGGTGTTTATAAATGAGAGAAAAATTTTACATTTTAAAAACACAAGTTTCAAACGTAAACTTAAGTTCCCCAGTTATTAGCACTGAATAATGTAATTTTAAACTACACCTTTACGATTGTAATGGCCTGTAGGCGACCAGCGTTGGTCGAAACGTGTTGCATTACGTAAGACATAACACAAAATATCGCTAATATTGACGGGAATCAATCCTTTATAATTGTAAGATTGCGATGTAGTTTTTTAAATTACCCTGTATTTATTAATGTGCTCTAAATTCACAGGAACTCCGAGGATTCTAATCGTCTGAAATGTTAAGCTGCTGGGTTGGTAATTTAACACATCTTATCGTATATATAGAACTGTAGTCTTGCCTGTTGTTTTGTATGGGTGTGAAGCTTGTTCGCTGACATTGAGGGAGGAAGGGAGGCTGAGGGTGTTTGAGAATATGGTGTTGAGGAGAATATTTGGACCTAGGAGGGACGAGGTAACGGGGGAATGGAGGAGACAGCATAACGAGGAGCTAAGTGATCTGTACTCCTCACCCAAAATTGTGCGGGTGATAAAATCGAGAAGAATGAGATGGGCAGGGAATGTGGCGCGTAT
>Ga0136643_10020267_pt1 | contig 10057 bp, 4 predicted proteins | sample TergutLab28metaG_FD_96883 | JGI IMG/M metagenome (GOLD analysis project Ga0136643, IMG submission 96883) | Labiotermes labralis P1 segment gut microbial communities from Petit-Saut dam, French Guiana - Lab288 P1 (version 3) (version 3) | ecosystem: Host-associated > Arthropoda: Insects >... | reverse complement strand
CTCACCCATACGCGCCACATGCCCAGCCCATCTCATTCTTCTCGATTTTATCACGCGCACAATATTGGGTGTGGAGTACAAATCATTCAGCTCCTCGTTATGCAATCCCCTCCATTCCCCCGTTACCTCGTCCCTCCTAGGTCCAAATATTCTCCTCAAAACCATGTTCTCAAACACCCTCAGCTTCCTTTCCTCCTGCAATGTCAGCGACCAAGCTTCACACCCATACAAAACAAGAGGCAAAATTATAGTTCTATATATCTTGATCTTTAAATTTTTGGATAGCAACGGCGAAAATAAGCTAAGCTAATTTAAGTATGGACCCGGTATAATAAATATATAAAAAATGAGTTTCATAGAATTATGCACGATAAATGACTGCCAAAATATTTTAAACGTACATGTTCAATGAATAATTAAAAGTTAAAACACACACACACTTACAAAGCATAATCACAGCGAAACGAAACGGACTTTTACCAATAGGTGCCGGCAAATGCCAGCATTTATCGACATGGTTTGGTAAAAGCCCGAAATGGAAGCGTTTCCAAGCATTTTTCGGACTTTTATCACCTCACTATGGTAAATGCTAGGATTTACTGGTAAAACCTAGGTTTCACCAATCTTCGGGCTTCTACAGTAACATATAATCAAACTCTGCTTTTTCCCCCTCACATGAGGTGCTTGTACTTTGTAGGATTCTCATAACGAACTTCCAGTATTTGCCACACAACACTAACCGATTGGTCTTTCTAATTGAAGCACATTATTCTCTGTGAGATACAAACTGAACTTAAGTCTTTCAAAGTGTTAATTCTTTTCAGGAAATAAAGAAATATGAAGTGCAGAAAGTATTTTCAGAATTTTCTTTGGGTTGATTTAGAACTTCCCTTCACTTCCTTCTTGCGTAAAGCATCTAAGGAGTTACAACTTTGCAAATTTAATGTTTATTTTCCTACTTCCTAATTTACAAATTTCAATATCAAAATCACCCATTCTCTAAACATACCTTAATAAACAGTAACTGGAACTGAACTCAAAATCAGCTGAACAGAAACAGGGCGTGTAACAACTTTAACTAGTTGAATAACTGTATTATGTGACAACTGTTACTCACGCCCGTCCAGGACTCACAAGTGTGTAAACGACTTTTCTACAATGCGTAAACAGTTTATTACACTGATGTTTATCTGATGTTTATTGGACCATGTATCATTGTGATAACTGAAGAATAAATAACCAACTAGATGCTACTTATTATTTTATTGTACTTCTTATAGGCTCAACATGTTTCAAGCATTATTATGCCCATCATCAGGAGCTCGCGACTATGATGTTGATTACCACATTGGTCGTTTCGTTCTTGGTTTGCTGTAGGTTGGACGTTAGGTACGGTTAGGCTGGAGTAGTGTCCGGGCTGCAGGCTAAAGCATAACTTTATTACACTTTTTCAAAATAAACAATATATTAAGGTTTAAAAATAAGGGAAACTACAAAGTATTTGGGAAGGAATGTGTCACATTCCGGAGATCGTTCCTTCGGTTAAATTAAATCGATAAAACTAGCACTCGTATATCAGCATTTGGACGGTTACAGAGACAATGGCACGATAAATATTAAAGAATGAGAACTGCTACATATTTACTGATTATCAAATACATAATAAAAAGAAAGGGAATTCGTAGTTCCTAAAATTTTAACACTTGTACATAACACTTAATTAGGAGGAGTGATATACAGATATTAACTAAGAAAGAAACTCGCATTAGTTTTAAAAAATCATCCTTAGGGTTCCAAGCATTTTATATGTCACGCTCGCCTCCGTATGGCTTGGCTTGGCTATCGGTTCAAGGACGGATCTGCCCAGTGTACGGATAACAAACCATGTTACGCAGACGGAGTACGTGGAAACGCAAGAAGACCAAAGTTTCCTCGCAATGTTACCTCCGTAACAGTTCAACTTCGAATGAAGGTAAATTAGACTAAGGACGTTTTCCCGAAGTACGGCAGATTCCTCCTGAAACGCCTTGTGTATAACGTACGTTTTGCGAAGTATGCTGGATAATATTGAATTTTGAAATACTTACATACATACATACATACATATACACATATATACATACACATTACAAGAGATATGTTCCGCAGCTTGATCTTCGCCACCGTCGTCATGAACCTGGTATCTATTTGTTATTACTGCCACCTGACACAAATAGAAAATAATTCAAATAATACGTTGGCGAATTCTGTTCTCATATGTGCTCCATACATGGAATTCTCAATCTCTAGACAAAAAATCTGGATAAGATTCACACTTTAGAACATCGATGAAAGTAGTCTTTGTTTATTTTCTATAAGCAACATAAGAAAACCTGTTGAAAGAAAATCGAATTTTTATTTTGTGTATGTTTTCAAAATATATTAGCTGATAAAGCCCCTAACATCTACATACGAATTTCCAGTTAGAAAGGCGCGCTAATGAAATCGGTACTTCAGGGAAAATGTGCTCTTTCAGAAAGTGTAAATCGTTGCAACAAGAACAGCTCTGAAGGTGGCGTGAGTGCATTTCATAAGTAAATCCAGAAATTGCAAGGTTGCGGGGATGTAGGATGCATACATAAGAAGGGGCTTTGTTAGGAAAAATTATGGAAATTTCAAACTCAATTCAAGTTGTTCATATTCTCCATTGTTTTAAAGTTCCGACTTCCTGCCAGGGTTGGCATAATTGTAACATAAATGATTCACTGTCGTAGTCAGTCGATTTGAATTTGAACTGAAGGATCTCACACATAGAGATATTTACGTTGTTTTCTTCAGGTTATCCAGGTGAACGGCGGAATGGTGCATTGATTACGTCATGATAAAATCATTTTTCATGCTTGTTTATTAAATTTTACATAATAATTGTTCTCAAAGATTCAGGTATTCGACATGTTACGCTGTGTCGGTTGGTAAATAGTACCTGACTTTCCAAGGACCGTAGCACCTACACTTTAAGGAGAAAGCCGACCAAGATAATGTTCGAAAAAATCAGAAGAGGTTAATATACCATGAAATAGATTTGAGGCACTTTCCTGTTTATTTCTGCATATCCATCCATCCATCCATCCATCCACCCACCCACCCATCCATCCATCCATCCATCCATCCATCCATCCATCTATCTATCTATCTCACACAGACATAACAACATATGAATCAGAGAGTTTGTTCTTAACCACTGATAATTATCAGTAGTTAATTCAAATTATTTACGTAATTTAACGGGGCAACTGTATGTCAACACACAACGGCATCTTCAGACCAACACTACCAGCAAATAAACAAATAAACTAAAAGTTGCCGTCGGGCAGTGCCAATAAGTGATCAACACTGTACATATATCACTCCTTGTGTACACAATACATATATCACTCCTTCCTACGTAACTGACCTGCCTGTTTTTATGTATTTTATCGATGTGAACATATTGGGATCCCAACATGTACACAGCATCTGTTGACTCAATCTGTTAGAAGGCCTGAAGATGACTGTTTAAAGGTCGAAACATGTAGCCTTGTATATTAAAATAGTTGTGCTGACGTATATTAATTAATGTTTTAGTATATTCCTAGCACATCGTGATGCCTTCCATCAAGTTCAAACAAGCAGCACCATATCCCCCGCCCCCTCCCCTTCCTTCGCCCCTCCCCCTCCCCCCAAAAAACTTACATCTTCAACAACTTCACTGCAAGAACTTCAAAATCTCGCAATAGAGGAAAGTACAGAGTGACATTAGAATGTTTTGCGGTCATGTAAGTAACATTTCCATAAAATTCCATTACTTGCAGGAAACAACTTCATTCATTCATTAATGGCTCGACAGCCCTAGTGGAACAAGGCCTCCTCCTTCTCGAGGTTTCAAGATCACACACTCAGACACCCCACACTCGGTAGGACTCCCATGAACGAGTAACTGACCCGTCGCAGACACCAAATTAAAAGACCCACAGGAGACAGACACCCACAACCTCGGTGGGATTCGAACCCTCAATCTCAGCAAGTAAGCGGTTGAATATACTCGTACATGCCTTAGACGGTGCGGCCACCTAGATCGGCATAAAAAGTTTATAGACCACCGATTTTAATTTGACTGTGCAACCTTTGAACCAATATGAGTTTCCATAACACAGGTCACCTGACGTTCTTAGGAAGACGAAACTAAATTGTATTGGAAAAAGCATTTGGCACGGATGAGGAAGACAAGCACCTCACTGGGAAATTTTCCTTGAAAATGGCCACATTCGTGATCAAAGAGAACATACGAAAAAAAGTTATAAGGAAATTGCTTGTGTGTATGGGAAGTGAAGCTAGGATATCAATGCAATGTCCATTGGTGGCCTTTGTCGAACCTTCGGTCTATACGGCCGGAGGGTCATTTAACTGTTACACTTCGACTTATAATGCTCCTTTGCATGTTCAAAGCTTGTTAGGGATAAGTCGCGTTTGTAACGGACAAGTTTCTCTTATGCAGGATGTTAATTTGACAGTACGAGGCCAAAGTAAACCACGAAATAGGGTAAGAAGTTAACTCTAGTTTCGAACGACCGCTAATGACAATGTTATTTGTCACTTTGAATCCCTCACCCACACCTTCATATTCACATTAATATTACTACAAACACACAAGTATCCATAACCAAGATACTGTCTCCAGCCAGGATCCGCAGTTAAATTTTCGGATTGAGCTTCCAAAGAATAAAAGATAAACTGGTTACTTGGCTATTATCCGGTTTATATAGTAACACTGACATTAAATAAAAATTGCACTATCCAAATTTAGAACGTTCGGTGAGGGTTTCCAGTTAAAACCTCTAATTCTTTTCCCTGGCACCACAACCACCCAAATCGGGCCTAGGCCCTTTTGTTTTTGAGGGTCACAAAAAATTAGACATGTACATAAACACAGCCGGTAGGACTCCTCTGACAGCGCCATCAGTTCTTCGCAGAGGTCACTACCCATACAACAAATATACGAGAGTAGGGTGAAGAGAGAGAAACCAACAAGATGCAACTAATCTGATGTTTATTATCAAACTTCTATCTCAACATGTTTCGGGCATCATTATGCCCATCATCAGGAGAATAAGACCGTGTACTACCGCATATGGTGTTCTGCACTGGTTGTGCTGGCTGTGGTTGTGTGGAGCTGGGTCGTAAGCTGTGTGCACTGTGTGAAAGTTACTGTTCGACAGTACAGCACACCACAGCTTCGTATTATTGGCCTAACACAACGGGGATGACACACCTTAAAATTACAGGCAAGTGTTTCTTTAATTCAATCACACAAAACGTACAGAAGTTGTGGCCACACAATCGAGTGACATTTCCCAGTCAGTACTTCTTGCATAAATACAAACGTGTCAGTCAATAACACAACAATTTTTTATTTTATATATATTTTACATATACTACATAAAATATATAAAATTTTATTTTATATATTTTATATGTTCTATATAAAATAAAAAACTGTTGTGTTATTGACTGACACGTTTGTATTTATGTGTTATAACACTTCAGGATGGAAAACATTAAAAAGTAATCTTTGAATCTTCATGTTTGTACAGTGCATCAATGGCGATCAAAACACTTTATTATCCAACAGATGCACAAATATATAATTCGTAGATACAATTACTGCACAATCTCTAGACTGTGCAGTACACACACGCACCACGGGCAAATATGCTGCCATAACACCGACTACGTCCATGTCAACGGAAGCGATAGAACCATTACTGTAATTTTAGCCAAGCACTGTATAGAGCTCCCTGATGATGGATCCCTTGTGATCCGAAACATGTTGAAGCAATTTTTAATATTTTTAAATATTTTATAATAATTCTAATTGTGTCTACGAATTATATATTTGTGCATCTGTTGGATAATAAAGTGTTTTAATAGTAATCCTTGACTTAGGTATCGTGCAAATCAACAGGAACAATACAACTCAGCAGCTGGATATCGGGCAGTTTCAAGTGGCCGGTTACAATACGAAACTGCATAGAATCATGAGTAACTTATACACGTGGGAAAAGTTGAGTCATAACACATATAGTTACGGGCAATGCCTAAAGCAATATTAGCACAACCAGGCATTGTAACACATATTAAAGAATAATTAATAACCACCAAAGTATTGACCCAGAGAAATAGAAACATTTCGAAGATGAAAAATTCCGAAAAAATAGCGAAAAATCAGAATAATTATGCTTTCAGTTGTACAACCAGACCAAAAATAATGACAACAGATTCATCAGAAGTTTCTTTGCAAACCCAAACTGAACCATTTCATGCGATGCCAGCGATTCCCAAATTACACCCTGAGAATAGAGAGCAGTAATTGGGTTTGAGTCCTTTCGGTCCCAATGCACTTAGGAATTACGCCCTGAGTTACGGACGCTTTGCCAGCATAACGCATTACATTCAATAGGTCTCCGAAAATGTAAACTAGAAATGAAATGCTCACCAGAAAGTGGAAAATGTCTGGGGTAATATTTGCGTAAATGGAGACTACGTCATAAGCGAGGTATTTTACAAAAAGTATGGTTACGTGCGCATTTTATATGTAACGGTATTTCTCACTCAGCTTGCAGTCGTTGCAGAAAGTTCGATTTGGGTTCAAAGTACATAAATTTAAATGGGGTTAAGCCAAATGAGAGGGTAGTGAAGTGCGGTTGGGTGAAGTTTAAATGAGAGGAAGTGAAGTGTCCACAAGTGTACTGAAGTGAAGTGTAGTTTAAATGAGAGGAAGTGAAGTGTCCACAAGTGTACTGAAGTGAAGTGTAGTTGGGTGAAGTTTAGTGAAGTGGAGTAAAGGTCTTAGTAACCGGGTGCCTACCATTATTAGAAGATATATAAATCGTATGAAGTTTATCTTTTATCACATTCTTTCATATTCTTTTGGTTCCACTTTTTTTATCATTTTATGTATAGTTGTACGTTTTGTATGCTTCTGTTTGATTTTGTAATTTATGTAATTGTATTGTTATATTTACGTACAATTATTTTTGTGTATGTTATGTTTTGTGTATTCTGTTTCATTGTGTTGTTCTGTGTATTGTTTGTGTGTAAATGTGTACGGCACTACTGCCACCGGGTGTCAACCGAACTCCAGTTAACAAAATATATCAATATCAATATACCATTATAAATATACGGGATTCCTGACGAGCGATATGGACAAGCAAAAAATTTGCCGACTAACAAAGAGAGCTTATTAAACAGAACTGTAAAGAAAATCCGTTCAGTTTTTCCGGGAATGTAACAATTTGGTGGACAAGATAAACGAAACTTACAGATGATAAGAGTACAAGCCGTTTAATGGCATAAAACGCAATAGCAGTTAGGAATGTTAAGGGTCAGTACCAGACTATGATTTGATGATATACGATTGTCTCCCTGAATAGAAACCAGGCGCATTACCGTGTAATCGGTACTTTGTGATGCAACCCTAAGATAAAACATTTACATTCACCATAACTGTATTTCAGCAAATTAGGCAAACAAGAACTGACTTCTGTGACATAGGACCGTCACGTTGGCCTTTAATATATACTTCATTACACTATAAAATAAATACAAGGCAATGACTATACCATAACTTCGTACGAAGCAACGCTGATTTGATATAAGACCCAAGTAAAATATTCCAGAAACTGGCTTAACTTCCGGATATGTTTAGCTTTCCCAGCCGAAGTGACTCCATTAAATTTGATTCGTTATGTTTATGAAGCAACTAACTAATCAAACAACCAAGTCTACTGCATGGAACAGAGCTCACCTTGGTAAGCTTATATTCGCTCGGCCAACCAAGATCCTGCATTTCACGGACTCCACACAGGTTTATTATCGTGTTTACGAAATTCAACCAATGAATCTTCTCCTTAACCACAAAATTAAAGTCTACGTCCTCACATAATTTATCTTTATGACTCCATTCACTATCATCCCGTTCTCTATTTGTGTGTATTCCATGTGGTGTCTTCCTTGAATTCGTTATAAACTTCTGTATGTATTTCCCATATATTCGATTTGTGATACAGGGCATGCCTACCCCATTAGCTGGTCGTTTGACACTCTACAGTAATGTTCAGTGAAGCCCCTGATATACAAATTTCTCCCACAATCACAGAGCCGAACGTTCTGTTTCCCTCCTCTTTCGTTAGAGCCCCTAAATAGATAGCGGCCTTTTCGCTTCTACGGATGTGTGGGACACAGTCTGACGTCCATATCGACCAGAAGGTAAAATCATACACTATCTGTCTCCAACTTCACTTCTGAATATCAGGAAGTATTTTAATAATAAAAACCCATTAAGGACTAAACTGTATCTGTCTGATTTAAAGACCCAGTTAGTACAGCGCAGTAAGCACTCTCTGCCTTGGTTATAAAAACCAATAGGTTAACGCAATATAGAGAAATATTGGTGTTTGTTCCGAGATCCATGCAAAACACATAAATGCACTGTGGGCAGAACACAGAATTTCTGAATGTTAAAGCCGGTGGTACGTAAAATAAGTCTCAGGCTTTAAAAGGTTGAATCTGATGAATACGATAACAAATCCTCCCCAAATGTTTGTATTTCACAAAGGTTTCGAAAAATGTATTAGCTGGATTTGTGTCCCGACTGTGTTCTGCACCCAAGGAACATGACACTAGACACGAATTTAGATGTGCTGAGCCAGTAAATCAGTCATTGGCACCTGTCGTTATAAAACACCTTGGCTGGTGCTTTTAAAATCGCTTCTGTTTGAATTCTTTCGGTAGTCTATAAAATGTCGCGGCCGGTATGAACAGCATTCGCCCTTTGGCATTATGTTAAGTGATTTGAAGTTTCTGATGAAGAACATACGTGAAAATAATTGGTCCTGTGGAAGAGAACGTATCAAGAGCGCGACATAAAGTTCTTACGACCGTGTTAAAAAGAGTCAAGTCTTCTGGATTGTGGCGCTGTGTCGTTGGAAGTTACCCGCCAAACGACACCGTGTTATTCCGAAAGGTCTTCAGTCTCAAGCTACAAGAAAATATAATTACATAATATTTAGCTTCATAATTCTTAAATTTCAATAGTATCAGGGTACGGTGAATTACGCAACTCAACTCAGTACCAAAACTCTGATGCTTACAAAGTGGTACCAAAGTTATCAGTCTTATTAACTGTTCTAATCATACCAACTAGCCATTGTAAAATAAATAGCTTTATTTCTCTTTAAGTATACAGCCAATCTTCTAGGGACTCACACATTAACTCTAGTTTGTGCTGCATGTGCATTATTTATCGTAAAATGTGTCTAAAAAAATGTGTCCAGCAAATGCTAGGCACATTGCTTAATTACATGCGATACAGTAAGAACATAAGATGTGGCAGTCACAGCGATATGCACTAACATTCAATTTGCATTTCTGGCAAGCAGAAAGAGTGTAAATTAGTCTACAGCACCATGGCTACATTAAGCCACAGTTTATCTGTGCAACTTGGTCTCCAAATTTTAAAATACAACACTTTGCAGTGGCAATTCAGTAGGTAACATGAGGCTCTTTTCTGGGGCTCAAAATAGCTCAACATAAAGCTCACTATTCGCATAAAACTCCTTCCGAAATTAAGAGAGCTTGGAGCTATACCTCGCCTCAACACGTGGCTTCATGGTACGCACAGGGACAACTTTACTTGTGCACAGATTGTAGTTATTATTGGAGGCACTGTGCTGACGAAGATATTTGAAATCAAAACAGACGAAGTGGCAGCGACTAATACTGAAAGCATAACTAGAAAAGCATAACGGACAGCTCAATGACTGTGATAAATTAGTTGCTGACTGCTGATATAAATCTTGTCCAGCAGCAGCCTCATGAGGGAAATATGAGACAGGTTTACACGGAGTCAAACACAAGTTTGTCAAACTATGCGTATGTAGAGATCTCTACACCACGCGCGCGCGCATGCATATAGCTAGCCCTTAAGTTCCCTAGACAACCTGATGATGGCCAACACAGGCCGAAACATGTAGTTGTT
>Ga0136643_10020265_pt1 | contig 10058 bp, 5 predicted proteins | sample TergutLab28metaG_FD_96883 | JGI IMG/M metagenome (GOLD analysis project Ga0136643, IMG submission 96883) | Labiotermes labralis P1 segment gut microbial communities from Petit-Saut dam, French Guiana - Lab288 P1 (version 3) (version 3) | ecosystem: Host-associated > Arthropoda: Insects >... | reverse complement strand
TCACACGACACCACGACACCAGCCGGCGCCCAGGCCGTGGGATTCGCGACCATCAAGGCCGACGGAACCGTTCTGGACACGTGGTTCCCCGCGCCGGAACTGCTCCCCGTCCCCGGCGGCGCCGCCGCGGGCACGGTACGGCTGGACGCCGCCGAGGCCGAGCGCGAACTGGGCGCCGGGGCCGCGAAGGCCACCGGACCGGACGCGCTGCGCGGCGTGGAGGTCGTCGCGGTCCGGACCACGATCACGGACCTGGGCGAGGCCCCCTCCGACGCCCACGACGTGTACCTGCGCCTGCACCTGCTCAGCCACCGGCTGGTCCGGCCGCACTCGATCAGCCTGGACGGCCAGTTCGGCAAGCTGGCGAACATCGCCTGGACCACGATCGGGCCCGTTCTCGCCGCCGACATCAACGCCGCGCGGCTGCGGGCCCGCGCCGCCGGCGTCCACTTCGCGGTCACCAGCGTGGACAAGTTCCCCCGGATGTCGGACTACGTCGTTCCCTCCGGGGTCCGCATCGGCGACGCGGACCGGGTCCGGCTGGGGGCGCACCTCGCCGACGGCACGACCGTCATGCACGAGGGCTTCGTGAACTTCAACGCCGGGACGCTCGGGCCGTCCATGGTGGAGGGCCGGATCAGCGCGGGCGTCGTCGTCGGCGCGCACAGCGACGTCGGCGGCGGCGCCTCGATCATGGGCACGCTGTCCGGCGGCGGCAAGCAGGTCATCTCGGTCGGCGAGCGATGCCTGCTCGGCGCGAACTCCGGCATCGGCATCAGCCTCGGCGATGACTGCATCGTGGAGGCCGGCCTCTACGTGACCGCCGGCACCCGGGTCGCGCTCCCCGAGGGCGGCACCGCCAAGGCCCTGGACCTGTCCGGCGCCTCCGGCCTGCTGCTGCGCCGCAACTCCTGAACCGGCGCGGTGGAGGCCATCGCCCGGACCGACACGGAGAAGTCCTGGACCGGGCTGAACTCCGTCCTGCACGCCAACTAGGCGGGCTGCCCCGGGCCCTTTACGGGACGGTCGCGGCGCCGAGGCAGGTGCTGACCGGGCGCGGCACCTGCGCCGGCGGGCGGCCGTAGTCAGGCAGCGAGCCGGTCAGCGCGTAGTGGGTCAGCTGCGCGGCGAGCAGGGCGGAGTCCGGGCCGCTGGCGGGCTCGTAGATGTCGGCTCCCGGTGACTGCCGGTAGGGCGCCCCGAGGTAGTAGAACGGCGTGCTCCCGGTCGATCCGGACGGGCTCGCCCAGTGGCAGGCGTTGTAGTACAGCCCGTCGGCCGCGGCGTCCCCGACCGCGATGACCAGGTCCTTCCCGTCGGCCAGGTCGGTCCAGGCCTGATCGAAGCTGCCGGTCACGTCGCCGGACGGCAGCGCACGGGACCGGGCGACGGATTCGGCCTCGGCCAGGCTGCCGGGGTCCGCCGCGTACAGGACGACCGGATGCGCCGTCGGCAGCGACGTCCCGGATGCGGTGACGCTGACCAGGTCGAAGGTCTCGGCGACCGCCTTGCCGTGCTCGCTGATCGTCACGGGGACCTCGTAACGGCCGGGGGCCAGATTCTGGTCCGCCGTGACCGTGAAGCTGATGCCGGAGGAGGTTCCCGGCGCGCCGCTCACCCGGCCGCCCGACGGGGTGACGGTGAGGCCGGCGGGCGGGGCGGCCTGCCAGGTGCCGTCGGCCGGGGTCCCGGGCGTGCCCCGCGTCGCGAGCGCGACGCTGGTGGTGCCGCCGGGCACGGTCGTGACGGCGTCCGGGCCTTCCAGCCGGGACGGGCCGGCGTCGGTGTGCGCGCCGGGCAGCGCCGCGACGGGGCCTCCGATCACGTCACTGTCAATGTTGACCGTGTCGCCGCCCCACGTCTCGTCGTGGGCTCCGGCGTACTGGCGCAGGCGCTGGCCGTCCGGCCAGTCGCTGTCGGGCACGTACGGGTCGCCGTTCAGTTCCGGGTTTCCGTCCCAGTCGGCGATCCAGACGGCGTCCGGGCTGGTGTACGCGGAGCCGCCGTAGCTGGTCGCGCCGTACTCGCTGGCCAGGTCCTTGATGCCGGATCCGGCGCTGGAGTAGACGCCGGACTGGTAGCCGGCGGCGTGCAGTCCCTGGGTCCAGGCGCTGAGGAAGGTGAGCACCGCCTGGCCGCACGACGGGTCGGAGGTGCTGAAGCCCTCCATGTCGAAGTAGATCGTGGTGCCGTCGCCGTAGCTGAAGGCCCGCGCGGTGGAGACGGCGCTGGCGGCTTCGGCGGATCCCTCGGCGGCGGCCCGGGACGGGTCGATGTCGGCCGCTCCGCTGATCGTCGAGCACGGGGCCTGCTCGCCGACCCAGATGGGAATGAACCTCCATCCTTCCGCCGATACGTCACGGACCCAGCCCGGCGTGAAGTTCCCGTAGTCGCAGGCCCAGTGGGGGCCGCCGAGATAGGTGCCGATCACCCGGTACGGGGAGGCGAGCCAGGACTTCATGGTGGCCTCGGACGGCGCGGTGCAGGCGTCGAAGCCGAGTCCGGAGCCGGGTACGCCGGCCAGGTCCGGGGCCGACGGCACCGGGGGCGCCGTCGTCGCGGACGGGGCCGGGCTGGCCGCTGTCCCCGGACTGGCGCTCGTGGCCGGACCCACGGTCGTGGCCGGGCCCGCGCTCGTGGCCGGACCCGCGCTCGTGGCCGGGCCCGCGCTCGTGGCCGGGCCCGCGGTCGTGGCCGGGCCCGCGGTCGCGCCGGCCAGGATGGAGCGGATCCGCGACTGGTCACGGCCGTAGGTCGCGGTGACGCGGACGCCCGGACCGCTGGCGTGGAGTTCGTGGCTGACCGCGGTCGCCTTCGCCGGAGCGGCGGCGGAGACGGACGCGGAGGCCGTTCCCGACGGCTGGATGAGCAGGGCCCCGGTGCGGCCGTAGGCCCGGGCCGGGCACTTCTGGTCCGCCCCCGGCGTGCCCAGGTAGACGGCGTGCGTGTTAAAGCGGACGCACCGTGCGGGATCGGCGGCGAGGTTGTAGACGGGCCAGGCGGACGGCACCGTGACGCGGTATCCGCGGTAGCTGACCGTCTTGGAGGCGGGCCCGGAAGCCGGACCTGACGGCCGGGCCGGGCTCGCGCTGGAAGCCGACGCGGATACCGCCGCGGATCCCGTCAGGAACACCGCCGCCATCGTCAGGGCTGTCATCGCGCGCCGTGCGCCGCGTCCCGCCATCGCCGCTCCCGCCACCCGCAGGGATACCTGGCAACAAAATTACCGACATCAACTACAGAGAGTCAATCATTGACGCGCGCCGGTCACGAAGGACAGGGCCGCGAGTCCCTCCCGTCAGGGAATCCGAGGACCCGGCCCCCGCGCCGTGGGCTGGCGGGGCGGGTACGCGTCGCTGAACGGGCGGCCGCCCTCGGAGTGAACACTCGGTAACCGCGGAACGCGGGAATCCCGGCCATCGTTTGGGTATGTAACACCCATGAGGAGGACGCGGCCAATGGCGACCGGGACGTCACGGGATCTGGCCCTTCAGCTGAGCCGGGCGGAGCGGCTGCTGAGCGGGCGGGTAGCGGCGATCCTCGCCCGCGAGGAGTGCACGGTCGAGGAGTGGCGCGTGCTGAAGCTCCTCTCCGACGGCCGGGGGCACTTCCTGCCCGAGGTCGCCGACTTCGCGATGCTGTCCGTGGGCGCGCTCACCGACCTCGTGAACCGCATGGTGTCCGAAGGACTTCTCTACCGCCGGGAGACCAGCCGCGACAGCGACCGGGACCGCGAGCCCCTCGCCTACCTGTCTCTGCAGGGCCGCGACCGCTACGAGGGCGCGGCCGAGCTGATCTCCGCCGCCGAGGCCGAGCTCAGCGAGGCCATCGGCGACCAGGGGGAACTGGCCGGGTGGCTGGACCGCCTGTGCGGCGTCCTGTCAGTCCCGGCCCAGGCCAGGCGCCCGGGCCGGGACAGCGCCGTCAGCCCCTCGCCGAACGCGTGATCAGCGGGACCGCGGTCTCGGCCCACGTGCCCACGGCCGCGCCGGTGTCGGCCAGTTCGGGCTCGGTGACGTAGAGGCCCCGGGCCGGAACGACCGCGCCCAGTTCGACCAGGACCGGCCGCAGGTGCACCTCGACCGACAGCAGGTGCCCGGGCCAGCCGCCGGTCATCACCGGCACGGCGACCACGCCGGCCAGGCCATTGGACCCGTACCGGTCGAGGAACGCCTTGAGCAGGCCCGTGTAGGACGCCTTGTAGGTCGGAGACGCGAACACCGCCACGTCGGAGGCGGCGACCTCGGCGGTCAGCTTCCCGAGTTCGGCGTCCTCCCATTCGAACAGGCGAGAGGAGTAGTCCGTGAGGTCGATGTCGAGCATGTCGGCGCCGCTATCGATCGCGGCGGCCACCGCGGCCGCCACGCCGTGCGTGCGAGACTTCGGCTTCGGGTTTCCGGTAACGACAGCGATTTTCGTCATGACGCGGCCATCCTCCCACGATCGCGGTCGGGCGAGGCCGGGTTGACGGGCGAGAACGGGACAATAGCCTCCTCGGCCGGGAGCTCCGCCGGGCTCCGCCACCGGCCGCGCCCGGCCAGGATCGGCAGCACGCCCTCGCCGAACCAGTACGCCTCCTCCAGGCACGGGTAGCCGGAGAGGATGAACTCGCTGATGCCGAGGCTCGAATACTCCTCGATCCGGTCGGCGACCTCGGAGTGGCTGCCGACCAGCGCGGTGCCCGCGCCGCCGCGGATCAGGCCGACGCCCGCCCACAGGTTCGGGTAGATCTCCAGGTCGCGCAGGTCCTTGCGGCTGCCGCCGGCGTGCAGTTCCCGCATCCGGCGCTGGCCGGCGGACTCGCTCGTCGCCAGGCCCGCCTGCGCCTTGGCGATCATCTCGTCGCTGATCGGCGCGATGAGCCGGCCGGCCGCCCGCCAGGCTTCCTCCGAGGTGTCGCGGGAGATGACGTGCAGCCGGATGCCGGTCCGCAGGGTGCGGCCCTCGGCCTCCGCGAGCCCGGACACCCAGCGGAGCTTCTCGCCGGCCGCCGACGGCGGCTCGCCCCAGGTGAGGTAGACGTCGGAGTACCTGGACGCGACCGCGCCCGCCTCCGGCGACGATCCGCCGAAGTACACCTCCGGCACCGGGTCGGGCAGCCGGGCCAGCTTCGCCCCCTCGACGCGCAGGTGCTCTCCCTCGTGGGTGACGGACTCGCCGGCCCACAGGCGGCGGACGATGTCGAGGAACTCCCCGGTCCGCTCGTAGCGGCCGGCCTTGCCGAGGAAGTCGCCGAAGGAACGCTGCTCGGCGGACTCGCCGCCGGTGACGACGTTGAGCAGCAGCCGTCCCCGGGACTGGCGCTGGTAGGTGGAGGCCATCTGGGCCGACAACGTCGGCGAGATCTGGCCGGGGCGGAAGGCGACGAGGAACTTCAGCCGCTCGGTCACCTGCGTGAGCATGGCGGTGGTGAGCCAGGCGTCCTCGCACCACGTGCCGGTCGGAGTGAGCGCGGCCTCGAAGCCGAGCTGCTCGGCGCCGCGGGCGATCTGCCCGAGGTAGGCGACCGTCGGAGGCCGGACGGCGCCCGCGGAGCCGCGGACCGCTCCGTGACCTCCGCCGACGATGTCGCGCCCGTCCCCGCTGGTCGGGAGGAACCAGTGGAAGCGCAGCTGTGTCATGACCATCCCCTCAGAATTCCTACTATGCCGATAGGAATAAATTACATCATTCCGAACGGATCTTCACTACTCCCCCGCGTGTCGGATTCCGCTGGCCGCCGGCGTATCGTCGGAGATCATGAGACTGCGCGACATGCGGGATATTGTCCAGCTCCGGCCGATCGAGCTCGACACCACACGCCGGCGGCTGTCCACCTGCCTGACGATCGAAGACCTCCGGAGAGTCGCCGAGCGGCACACCCCGCGGCCGGTCTACGACTACGTGTACGGCGCGGCCGACGAGGAACTGACCAGCGAGGCGAACATCGCGGCGTTCCGGCGCCGCCGGCTGCGCCCGCGCGTGCTCGCCGACGTGTCCTCCGTCGACACATCCGTGTCGCTGTTCGGAAGGAACCTGCCGTTCCCGGTGGTGCTCGGGCCCACGGGCTACACGCGGATGATGCACGCCGACGGGGAGATCGGCGTGGCCCGGTCCGCGGCCCGGGCCGGGATCCCGTACACGCTGTCCACGATGGCGACGACCGGGATCGAGGACTTGCGGGACACCCTCGCCTCGGCGCCGGACCTGGTGACGGCGGACCCGGACCTGTGGTTCCAGCTGTATATCCTGAAAGACCGGGAGCGGGCCTACGCGCTCGTGGACCGCACCTGGGAAGCCGGGTTCCGGACCCTGGTCGTGACAGTCGACACCGTGGTGACGGGCAACCGGCTCCGCGACACCCGCAATGGGCTGACGATGCCCCCGTCGCTCACCCCGTCCACGATCATGTCGGTCGGGCTGAAGCCAGGCTACTGGTACCGGCTCCTGTCCGGGCCCGCTCTCGGCTACGCCAACTTCTCCGAGCTGGGTGCCTCGCAGCTGCACCAGACCGCGCAGTTCTTCGACCCCGCCATCAACTGGGCCGACATCGCGACCCTGCGGTCCCGCTGGCCGGGGAGGATCCTGGTCAAGGGCCCGCTCGGCCCGGCGGACGCCCGCCGCGCGGTCGATCTCGGCGTCGACGGGCTCCAGCTGTCCAACCACGGGGGCCGCCAGCTGGACCGGTGCGTGCCCGCGGCCGACATGATCGTGCCGGTGCGGGAGGAGGTCGGCCCGTCGCTGCCCCTCGTGGTGGACTCCGGGATCCGGACCGGCACCGACATCGCCGTGGCCCTGGCCCTGGGCGCGGACGCGGCGGCCCTGGGCCGGACGTACCTCTACGGCCTGATGGCCGGCGGCGAGGCCGGCGTGGACCACGCGCTGACCATCCTGGCGAAGGAGTTCCTCATGACGATGCGGCTCCTCGGGGTCACCTCCGTCGCCGAGCTCCGCAAACGCGGAAAAGAACTCCTGGCCCCCGACCGGGGCTGACCGGGGCTTATGTTCGCTGTTCCTGTTGCCACGACGACAGAAATCGCGAACATAGACGTCATGCTGGCATCGTCGTGAACCGGGGGCCGACACCTCCGGCCCCATTCACGCTCCCTCTCAGCGACACCAGCGGGACCGACGCGGGCGCAATAGCGACACCATCGGTCCCGTTGCGGTCGCGGGGTGGAAGTTAGCGGGGTGGGGGCTAGCGCGGCGGGAGCGGGGGGCGGCGGCGCGACGGGCCGGTGGACGGATCCGGCGGGGTCGCGGGCGGGTGCTCCTCCAGGAGGGACAGGGCGCGGTCGACCGCGGTTTCCAGCTGCGGGTCGCGGCCGGCGGCCCAGTCGTCGGGGGTGATCAGCACCTCGGTGTCCGGGTCCACGCCGTAGTTCTCCACGTTCCAGCCGTAGGAGCTGAACCAGAACGAGTATCCCGGCACCGTCATGTACGTCCCGTCGACCAGGTCGCGGTAGCCGTCGATGCCGATGACGCCGCCCCAGGTGCGGGCGCCGATCACCGGTCCCAGGCCCAGGGTGCGGATCGCGGCGGTGACGATGTCCCCGTCGGAGCCCGCGAACTCGTCGGCGAGGGCGACCAGCGGCCCGCGGGGCGCGTCGGCCGGGTAGCTTTCCGGCTTGACCCAGCGGGCGCTGTCCCAGCCGATGATCCGGCGGGCCAGTTTCTCCACGATCAGCTGCGAGGTGTGCCCGCCCCGGTTGCCCCGCACGTCCAGGATCAGGGCGTCCCTGCTCATCTCGGCGTGCAGGTCGCGGTGGAGATGGGCCCAGCCCTCCCCCATCATGTCGGGCACGTGCAGGTACCCGAGCCGCCCGCCGGACCGCTCCCGGACGAACCGGCGGCGCGCCACCACCATGTCCTGGTACCGCAGCCGCCGCTCGTCGCTCAACGGGACGACCACGACCCGGCGGGCGGAGTCGCCGCTGTCCGGCTCGGACCCGGACTTGGAGTCGTCGCCGTCCTTGCCCTCAGCGGAGTCCTTGTCCTCAGCGCCCTCAGAGTCCTCGGAGTCCTCGGAGTCCTCGGGCTCGGGCAGCGGCTTGGGGACCCGCGAGGGGTCGGCGGGCACGACCGTGAGTTCCACCGGCTTGCCGGCGGTCCCGGCCAGCAGCGGCCACGGGCCCAGGTCCGGGTCGACCGGCTGGCCGCCGACCTCGGTGATCTCGTCGCCCTCGAACACGGCCACGCCCGGCGCGGACAGCGGCGACCGGGCCAGGGGGTCCGACGACTCGCCGGGCAGCACCCGGTCCACCAGCCACCGCCCGTCCGGCGCCCGGGACACGTCGGCCCCGAGCAGCGCGGCCTGTTCGCCGAGGACGCGGGACTGGGCGCCGAACGCGCCGCCGGGCATGACGTAGGAGTGCGAGGTTCCCAGTTCGCCGACGACCTCGAGGAGCAGGTCCGCGAACTCGGCCGACGTCCCGACCCGGGCCAGCAGCGGCCGGTACCGGTCGAGGACCGCGTCCCACTCGACGCCGGACATGCCGGGGGTCCAGAAGTTCCGGCGCATCTGCCGGCCCGCCTCTTCGTAGGCGTGCGCCCACAGGGCGGCGGGGTCGGCGGTGAACCGGGCCCGCTCGGTGTCCACGGTGACAGCGTCGTCCGACGACCCGTTCTCGGCCTTCCGGTCGGCGGGCACCACCCGCAACTCGGAGCCGTCCTTGATGACCAGCCGGGCCCCGTCGCCGCTGACCGCGAACCAGCTGATCCCGGTGTCCAGCGTGGTGACCTCGCGCTTGCGCAGGTCGAACCGCTGCAGGCACGGCTTCGGCCGCTCGGATTCCAGGTCGGCCGCCCCGTCGCCCAGGATGCCCGACAGCCGCGAGCGCAGCCACACCAGGCCGCCCTTGACCGCGGCCAGGCCGTAGTAGCGGCCCTCGTCCACGGGTACCGCGACGACCCGCGAACCGATTCCGGCGGCGTCCACGGTCACGGAGATCCGTTCGGATGAATCCTTGGACTTGCTGTCTTCGCCGCCCGCCGGACGCCCGCCCGGGCGCGGGCCGAACGGGGACAGGGTCGCCGCGGCCAGCGGGACCAGGTACGGGCGGCTGCCGTAGGGGAAGGACAGGTCGAACGTGTGCGCGTCGTAGACCGGGTCGAAGGTGCGGCGCGACAGGAAGGCCAGGTGCAGGCCGTCGACGGTGAAGACCGGGTCGCTGTCGGCGAACCGGCCGTCGGTCACGTCGATGACCGACCGGTCCTCCAGCTTCGCCAGGCGGATCCGGGCCAGCGGCCGCGGTCCGGGCTGGGCCCACGCGAGCCAGGCCGAGTCCGGGGACCACGCCACGTCGTCGATCTCGCCGTCGTCCCCGGCCGCGAGTTCGGTGACCGTGCCGGAGGCGACGTCGACCAGGAGGAGACGGCCGTCGTGGGCGGCGACGGCGAGGGTCTTCCCGTCCGGGGCGGCGGCGAGGGCGTTGACGTAGCCGATCTCCCCGGACGCGATCCGGCGGGATTCCGCCGGGGCGCCGACCGGGGCGATCTCCAGCGCGTCGTCGCCGTCGGCGTCGGTGACCCAGGCGACCCGGTCGCCCGCGAGGATCCGGGGCAGCCGGGCGCGGGCGTCCGGGCGGACCGACAGGGTCCGGGCCGGACCGTCGTCATGGGTGAGCCAGTGGACGGTACCGCGGACCGACACCACGCTGGCCTGCCCGGTTTCATCGCAGTCCAGGTCGTCGAGGTGGTCCGCGGCCGTGATCCGGCGCGGGGCGCGGGCGACCGGGGGCCCGGCCAGGTCGATGTCCAGCTTCCGGGGCGCCTCGGCCTCCAGGCTGTCCAGGATCCAGATGTCCCCGGCGACGTGGTAGACGATCCGGGTCCCGTCGGTGGAGGGGTTGCGGGCGTACCAGCCGTCGTGGTCGGTGTGGCGGCGCAGGTCCGTGCCGTCCAGCGCGCACGAGTAGACGTTGCCGGTGCCCTCGTGGTCGGACAGGAAGGCGAGCCGCCCGCCGGTGATCATGGGCGCGAACAGCTGGGTGTCCAGGTCGGCCAGGATCCGCCGGAAGCCCTCGGTCGCGGTGCCCTTCGCCGTCCACAGGCGTCCGGCGGTGCCGCCGCGGTAGCGC
>Ga0136643_10020264_pt1 | contig 10058 bp, 7 predicted proteins | sample TergutLab28metaG_FD_96883 | JGI IMG/M metagenome (GOLD analysis project Ga0136643, IMG submission 96883) | Labiotermes labralis P1 segment gut microbial communities from Petit-Saut dam, French Guiana - Lab288 P1 (version 3) (version 3) | ecosystem: Host-associated > Arthropoda: Insects >... | reverse complement strand
TCCAGACCGGCTCTGGGGCCCACCCAGCCTTCTGTACAATGGGTACCGGGTCTTTCCCGGGGGTAAAGCGGCCGGGGCGTGGCGTTGACCACCCACCCCCATCTAGCGCCGAGATTAAGGAAAGAGTAGAGTAATACCTCTACTCCCCCTCTGGGCCTTCGTGGCCTGTTCTAGGGTGAACTTTACCTTTACCTTTACCATAGCATCTAGTTGGCATTCACTAACACGGGTCGTTGTTTATACTTATAACAATAATCTTTATCTGCATGCCACAACGAACCTTACACACACGCTCCATTGATAGGTGCCTTACGACTCCAGTCTATACTAACAACAGTGCAAATACAGGAGTAATATAAGTCCTTAGCCCGACCAGGAAGGAAACAAGCTAATGTTTCTCTCAGAATGGCGTGAATTTCATTCGACGTCTAGCCTTGCAGGAAAAAAAAAACCTTGATGACAGCTCGCATCTCGATGTTGTTGAAATCGCGCGCGTCCCTGACATGCTTCCGAGATTGTTTCCTTCCTGGTCGGGCTAAGGACTTATCAGCACCCCGGTAAGTAAGCGTACTGAGTCAGCGTCAACTTTCGCTCTCCGTCCATGTCCGTGTCAAGCGCCTCAACAACGGACGAAAATACAAACAAACCTCATGCCAGTAAACATTATCTACAGTTCTTCTATTCCACTTGACCATATTTAAGGAGCTCACGAGAACAAAAAAAGAAAAGTCACCAAGCCTAATATAAAACTCACAACATAACCACCAGTGTGAACCTCCGAAGATTAACTGCGTTAAACGAAAACGAGTGGCACCGACGAATTACGCCTACTGGCAGACTGGACGAGATTTTGTTTAATTCGAGTGTAGAACAAGCAAACAATCTCACATGTTCCTACACTCAGACAAAATCTAACAATGCTACAAAAATTTGAGTCATCGACAGAGCGCGTGACAACAGCAGAGACGATTTACAATTCAATCCGGAGTTTCGCGCTACGTTTCCTTACGCGTTATGTACAGTGATATAAATTAAACACAAAAATTACAGACAACTCAAAAAGTTTGTCGGTAAATAACGGGGCACCGATTTCATGGCACGGCAAATGATTCGCCGATAACCGATTTCAGGCTATACACACTTCGCATCTCTGACTTCCGTCGCTCCGCTCACTGCCACCCACATCTGACACCCGTCCAGCACACTTAAGTTCGACATTTTTGACATAATCCCACAAGAATACACACTGCGCTCTCAAATATGGTGATCTCGCAGGTCCAATGGCCGACCTTCACCTCCCACCTGTCTCAGAAAGTCGGAGAACTTCAGTTTTGCAGGCACAGCGGAAGCCAGAGTTGCAATCCCTCAGCGCCTCCGCCGAGCAGCAACATGGCTTCAGTTACCAAGGCTCCAGCGCGAAGGATGGAAAGCTGAAGCCCGATCCGATACCTTGGCCTCCGTGACAACCAGATTTAACGCTCCGCGATTTTCTTTTGTGTGATTAACTCCAAAGTGCGGAGAATGGGTCTACTGGACAGGCGGCCACTTTGGCTGGCTCTCCCAACGGCGAATCAGGGTGGCGTTTGTAGCAGCTGAGTCCCGAGACGCACAGGTACACATGGGCTGAAGTTACCAGCCAAATGTCTACAGTGTTAAATGAAAGCAGAAAACCACCGATAAAAGCTTTATGAGTTAACCTTCATAAGCCTCCTAAAACCAGGAACTGGAGTAGCGACTAGGCTACAGGCTGGACGGTCTGGGGATCGAATCCCGGTAGAAGCAAGAGAATTCCCCTCTCCAAAATTTACAGACCGGCTGTGGGGCCCACCTATTCCATGGGTACCGGGAGAAAAGTGGCCGGGACGTAGAGTTAACCACTCACCACCATCTAGTACCGAGGTTAAGAATGAGTGGAGTTAAACCTCCAAACCCTACACGGCGTGTACAAGGAAGAGTTTATACTTTTAGCCTCCTAAAACCCTAGACCAGGGTTCCGCGACAAATCGTGGAATGAATGAATAAAAATTTTGCAATACCGTCAAAAATTCCAAATATACCTCGAAGTATAGGTGGAATTTCTGTTGGGTAATTGACAATACGCGAGTAATTTTCAAACGCAACCAACTACTTCTTTGTTTTCGCTTTCACAGGTAGGGGTTACTCTGGATACGAAAAATTAAATTTGGGGTTCCGCTATGCGGGGGGAAATTGGACAAAGCTGCCCAAGACCAAAATGACGCATACGCCACTGGAGACGGTTTGTACTTCTAAACCCGGCATCTAAAACTAAATCCTTGAGGGGGAACTTAACACAGCTGTAGCCAAGTATGTTTCACTGAACAAACACAGAACACTCCCACACTCTCTTTTTAATACCTCCTATAACTTGTCTTCCAACCAATATCAGGCATAGCATTATTTACCATTTAGTATGACAGAATGCCATTCTATAAAATTTCGAAATATGTTGCATAAACCATCGTATTCCAAGTCATCGTTTGACGAAAACTGGATGTCGGAGGTTCCACTGAAATCTAGATACCACTTTATCAAAATACACGGTGTCAGATCCCCCCCCACAAAAAAAAAACGCGATCTTAACATTCATCACCATGAGAATCTAAAATCTCACATCTTCCAATTTTTTCCTACTTCAAAGCTACAGCCCCATTCCAGCCAGCGCTCCCCTGCTGCAAAGGTGTGCTAAATCGTAAGACAATCAGCAGTACACCGTCGATGATGAATCACCGGAAAGGTCCCTACCATCAAATTAACTTCATGGTGCACAGTCATTCCTGAGAAACTATCAGTTCCGCAGCTATTCAAGAAATTCCCTGCATTTTATGGAACCGGGGGTTCATTACCGTACTAACAACAGCCCATCCACTGTCCCTACTCTCAGCCAGATGACTCCGGTCCATGCCATCCAATCCCATTAACATCCATTTTAATATCACCAATCTATGCCTAAGTAAGCAAAAAAATACTCATGTTGGTTTGAAACTGTAAACAGTATTTAGGAAGTCTCAGAAGGCCCGATCATGGAAATAAACTGTCTTGTTACAGATTTCCTGATCCCAGAACCAAGAACTACACACTCATTAAAGCATCCATCAATCACTAACATAAATATTATTTCAGAGTAATTCCAGCAATGTTACTTATATGAGATGATGTACATCACAAACTACAGAAGGGAATACTGAATTACGTTAAGAATGAGCTGGTGAAATAACCTAGAACCAACCGCACTACAACTCCAATAAACCCTGCAATGCATAAATTTACTTATTCTTTTCCATTGAACTTCACAACTCAACAATGAACTGTACACAGTGATGTGCCTGTAATACTGCCATAACATGCTGGCCTCATCTACAGTGAAACCCTATTCTTGGTTGCAATCACTAAATAAGGAACAGCACACAGTGGCATCATGGAACATAGAAATAAGAAGTCCCTAAAACACTGATGCCGACCGGACAGTACAGAATGACCACAATCATTGCAACAATGAAGATGAACCTTTTGCCAGCACACCAACAAGCTCAGACAGAAATCACATTCCTGCAACAGTATCAACAATGCAAGATGAATAACAGTACTACATAACTTGCAGTACGGGAGGGCCATCTTTATGTCTCACCCATGCCACTGCCTAAGCAGATTCATGTTTCTGGTTTCCCTCAGTCACTACCAACAAACAGTATCATAGTACTTTAAATACGCCATGCCCACTTACTTCCCCATCATATTCAAATCATCCCAGTCCATTTGCTGGTACAATTGACACAGTGTTGTTAAATACCGTAATGTACCGATAAACGAAAATATCGTGATGGGGCAGAAGTTCTCGTCTTTGGTCTTCAATCATTCTTGATTGGTAGCACAACAGAACAGCTGTCATTGTCCTCCTTTTCTATGTCATGTAATTTCCTACTTTCTCTGTCATTCAATTAAGCCATCACATCATCAACACAAGGAAACTACACCATGGCAAACCAAGAACCTATCAGTCACGCTGCACCCTCACACATCACATTCCTAGTCCTTCAAATGTCCACAAACTAACTCCTACAGACGATATTCTGTTCAGAGATACTCATGTTACTTCTGTTTCCAAGCAAGTCAGACCCTCAGACTCAGAATCATCTATTTAAGGTACTTTATCCATCATCGCACGTTAAAAGACGACACATGACAATAAAACTTAACACAAAACTACACTTCAGAGGACAGGATTGCTCCCCATTCTCAAGCTAACATGTATGGTTAAGATCTATTCAGATGGGCCCAACAAGCAAAACTGCACTCAACCTTCGAACCTCTCAGACCCCAAATGGGTATACTTTAACGTTATTTTTTAGCATGCCAAGGACCAATACAGACCCATACTGTCCCCAAAACACAATGTTCCGTTCATTTTTATAATTATGATATCTTTTGAAACAAGGTGATGTACAAAGCGTGTTAAGATGATCCCAAGTGTGGTACAGAATCATCAGAATCTTACACAATTACAATCCCTTAAAATTCACTGCATTTTGCTCCATGCTCCCATTTGAAATCACATAAATTGTTGCTCCTACAGCTTACTTATTTCAGCTCACTCTTCCCCTCCAAAAATGTTACGTGATATTTTCTTGTAAGTTGAGGGTTAACAGTGTCAAAGACAACCCTAATCTCATTATTCATGTAAACACATTAGAAAACACTTGACAAACACAAATTTCCCTTCGAAACTGAATACATAACCTCAAGATTTATATCCTCTTATGTAAGAAATTAAATTGGATGCAGACATCAGTACCCTTCCTCTTCCTAAATGTTGTCATCATAATACATTCCCCATTTCAAAATTTTTGAAATTACAGAATATCGTTTGTGGCTACGTGAGGCATTAGTTGGAAACTAACTTCCTTAATGGTGCTTCTTGCACAATGGATAAATCTAAAATTTGAACATAAGACACACATTACTCTAAAGGCGATACATTATTCAATACAACCAGCAACTGACTACAATTCTAATCATTTCAGTTGAAATATTACAAAGTTGAAAACAATTCACCTCTTTTACTTATTTTTCTGTGTATATACTGTTACAGATGCCATTTTAAATACACAGCTACAGTTTCAAAGTGTTTTCTTTTTACGCTACAGTGAATGATGATCTAACACTGCATCCTACATGTAAAAAGCAATTTAATATAGATCCACAGCAGTAGCAAAATTATGTAAGTTTGGCTAGCTAGCAAAACAGACGTCTCCGTCTCACTTTTCTTCGTCTCCCAAAGAGGCAAAGATCCGACAATAGCACAAACCTAACTAAGCGGCTCAAATAATCAAACAGTTATACTGGAATTTACGGAACCATACGTAATTTAAATATGAAAACACTCCAGCAACATAAGCACAGTGTAAATATATCAGAGTCTGAAATTTAGGAAAGAGCAAATTTTCTGTAATTTTTTGCTACAGAAACGTATCCAGACACAGTCAACCTGATGGGATCGCAACATTACATTCTGAAGGGACTAAAAAATACTGGACGGGCAAAGTTAATTCAGAAATGAACCCTTACAGCAAACACTGGCATTTTAAGTAGCTGGCACCAGTTGCAGTGCGTAAAAATTCACCACAGCAAACAGAATACTTCACTCCATACAAAAAAATTTGTAGTAACTACTCCTGCCCAAATGCCCAGATTTAATGATGCCAAGAATGTGGAGAACTACTGCATACCTCATTAACAAGCAAGACTATTCACAAGCAATGCACTGAACTTCTAGTCTAATTACAGCTTATAATTAAAAAAAAAAAAATTTGTAACCCTTCACAAATGGGAACTCAAAAACTGTGGGTCACAAAATGACATTACCATTAACTGCAATTTGGTACTTGCCAAACCAACTGCATTAATAACCTGCATCTCACCAGTATAAGCAATTACAAACTGCACAACACTCACGTCTAAATCCTCGTCCTTCCTCTGGGGTAGACCGTTCGGTGCCCTCTGACCCTGGAGTAGCAGTACCTTCACGATCTTCTGACATTGGCGCGTCTGAGCTCTCTTCCTTGACTACAGGAGGCAGAAGAGGAGGTGAGATAGACACACTAGCTGGAGAACTTGAATCAGCTCTCTGCTGTTGAGTCTGGCCGTTCAAATACGCTCGCTCTTCAGCAGCAACACTTGGAGAGAAGAGTGCTGACAAGTGGTTTGTGGCAGTCGATGTTTCGTGGTGGTTGCTACTGCCTGTCTCAATCTTCAGACACTTTGAAGGTGGGGCAAAAGCGGAAGGAAAACCTTTGACCTCGGGAGCTGCAGCACCGAGGGGTCGGAAAGCACCAGATCCAAAAGGAACTCGTGGGTCAAGAGCTGGATGCAAAAACTGAGGTGGAAGATGATGCAATAAGTGGGCTTGCAAGCCAGGATAACTGTCCATATGCCGGAAACCAAGCCCAGCAGTAGTAAATGGCACGTGCAAATCCTTAGACTCTGGTGCCTAAAATGAAAAAACAATGTTTCGTAAGTCATTCCCACCCAAGTATCAACAAAACTTTATGTCAAAAACAAAATTAATGGCTAAAACAGGGTATATTAACACTCAAAACATTCAATATCCACAAATCACACATTATTATCAGTCCAACACTATCAGAGGTACTGGACACCAATTTCTTGGAAACAGTTCCGACTACAATGGTTTACAGGAACAGGATATCTTCGCGTCCTACTCTATTTTTTATTAACTTACAGGATTTCTAGCATACATACCTGTGGATTGAAGGGCCTCTGCATTCTAAGTGCCTCAGGCAGCCCTCCTGCCTGAGAAAACACTACCAAAGCTGGGGGTGGTATAGGGTTGGGAACATACGCAGAATTTTCCATCTGTAAGAAAGTGAAAGACAATATACATTTCTTCCAGAACTCATGTAAGAAGTCAACAAATTACTGACACCTAGTATAAGCTTGATAGAGCATGCAGACTACCACACACTAAATACACTGGCAAAAATTAAACAAACATTAATTAATGGTCTCCATTTCATACACCACATTCACGTACTCTAAGTGTAAACAAATATTCTCCCAACTCCAAATCATGGCAAATTCTCACAAGCAGCATAATAATACGCTAAAATGAAGCATGCACATCCCATGCGTTGTAAGTGCTCAATACCTTACAGACGCATGGTATCACTTAAATAAAAAATCTTCTCAAAGGAAGATTGGATTGTTATAATCACATGTGTTGTTTCAAAAATAACTGTCGAACATATAAACAGCACCACACTCATCCTCATTCCAGACAAAAATTGTCACAGAAATGTATACAAAAGCGAAACACTCCAATACATGACGCCATAAAGAACGGCACATGTAATCACGAACATGATTTACACATCATAGCACAGACAGTACACCGGTATCGCACGATCATAACTAGTGTTGACATCCTGTCATAACCTCCAATCAACCATTCGCACATCTCAATCTGTTACCTGAACCTAAACACACATAAAATACTGAACAGCAAGCGGTACCATAACCCCAACACTGGTATGTGTTGTTGTTTACCTTCAATCGTCTCAAACTGACAGTACCATGGGATAAATAATGTACTAATATTATAAAATGTGCTTAAGCTTTCTAAAGAGCACGTTGGTTGGACCGAGTAAGTTTCAATAGCTCCTCCTGAATCCACCAAGCACCGACTGAGCTCCATAAACACTTACCTACACACTCATGTTGTCCCGAGGTGCATGTTGGGAAATCGACAAAACACGATCGCTTTTCGTAGGGCGGGAGAAAACGAATATGGAGGGCTGCGTAGGAGCGGGAACGATGAACTTGGCTAATGTGACAAACATATGCATTTTCAAACTGCTGTTTCGGATACAACAAGATCTCCGTATTAAAATACGCAATAAATCAAAAAAATTATTGTGCTCTTTGTACTTTAAATGACGAAGCAATTAACCTACACCTACAGTCACAACAGTTGTTTGAAATGAGTTAATGTTTTTATAATAATGTTTAAATAGTTCTTTTACCACGTTGTCATGCATAACAAACTACAGTAATTTATTTTGCATTATCTAACAGCATCGAATTTGCTATATATATATATATATATATATGAGAAATGTATTTCAATTTTTAATGTTGATGAAAAAATCAATGAATCAATGATGATTTAATATTCATTTCATGAAAATTCCACATTATGCGCAAATGTCGACAAAGTGGAAACAGCTATTTTTGCTGTGACATATTAACAATCGTTGCAGATACGCACGATACAGAAGTTATTTTTCCTCGAAGGAAAATTCTGGATGATGATTTTGAATGTTGCGGTAAGAATGGGAAATAAAGGAGCTAGACAATCCAAAATATTTCCTAAACGTAGCCTTCAGAGCCGGCTTACTGCTATTTCGATCTATGGGGCTGCCCGAAAAGGGTTGTTGTTTTTTATCTTTTCCTGTTTTCCATTCACATCTCCTAAACTAGCTGCACTGTGAGCCGAATTTTCTTTTTGCGCTGTGCCCAGAAACGTCCTAACCCTGCCCTGATACCTTATGATAAGTAAGGCCAAAAAAGAAGCCTCATGATTCGTTGAGAATATGGTGTCCAAAGCCTCCCATTCTGAACCTTAGACTGCCAGCTTAAATCGCTTTTCGGGAGCGCATGGTTATTACTACAAACATTCATCACATCTCACCTGACTACCAGCAAAGTCAGGGAAGTGGCAAGAGAAGAAATAACATCTCAAGAAAATGTGGCGCAGGGGGACGGGATGTGGGATTTATTTCTGCAACCTATGGCCCCTTTAACAAATTCAGTAATGCCATAAACATTACGAACGGTTAAGCAACTAATATTCACTACACGTAGTAGGTAGGTTTCGCCCTTTTTATAGGCCACGCAGTCCCTTAGGGTGAGTAGAGGTATAGCTCTAATCTTTCTAGGACCTCGACACACTAGATGGGGGTGGGGGGGTCAGCCCCACGCCCCGGCCGCCTCTACCCCCGGGAAAGACCCGGTCCCCATTGTTAAACGAAGCAATCGTAATATAAATAGGTAAATTACTTAATAACAAAACTATCAATCAACGTAATGTTCTATGGTTTTATAAATAGGAATTCTAGTGCAGTAACCACATGCGACAGACTGACGCCGTATTCTGTGGTATTTTATCCTTACATAAAGTCTTCAAAAAAAATTGCAGTTCATTTCTGAGTGCGAAAAGCACAAAATATTACATCAAGCTGGCAAAAGTGATATGAACGGCCATTTGCTGCATGCCTAAGACGTGTAGATATTTCTTCATTTCGTTTATTTTTTAAATGTAACAGGGGAGGAAATGCAATCATAAAATGGCTGTAAATTTGTTCATATTTCTCCTATAAATCTGAAGCGTCCAATTTTATTGTGTAGGTTAGAACACTGCAAAGATACAACTGTATTACAACAACAACAACAACTGCTACTACTACTACTACTGCCACCACAACCACCACCACCACAACAACAACTACTACTACTACTGCCACCACCACCACAACTACTACTACTACTAATACTGCAACTATTACTACTATTACTACTACCTGTAAACAACAACAACTACTACTACTACTACTACTACTACTACTACTACTATTACTACCACCTGTAAACAACAACAACAACTACTACTACTACTACTACTGCCACCACCACCACAACTACTACTACTACTACTACTACTAATACTGCTACTATTACTACTATTACTACCACCTGTAAACAACAACTACTACTACTATTACTACCACCTGTAAACAACAACTACTACTACTACTATTACTACCACCTGTAAACAACAACAACAACTACTACTACTACTACTACTACTACTACTGCCACCAACACCACAACTACTACTACTACTACTACTAATACTGCTACTATTACTACTATTACTACCACCTGTAAACAACAACAACTACTACTACTACTATTACTACCACCTGTAAACAACAACTACTACTACTACTACTACTACTACCACC
>Ga0136643_10020262_pt1 | contig 10058 bp, 3 predicted proteins | sample TergutLab28metaG_FD_96883 | JGI IMG/M metagenome (GOLD analysis project Ga0136643, IMG submission 96883) | Labiotermes labralis P1 segment gut microbial communities from Petit-Saut dam, French Guiana - Lab288 P1 (version 3) (version 3) | ecosystem: Host-associated > Arthropoda: Insects >... | reverse complement strand
TCATTATAGCGTAAATGGGGGGGGGGGTAATTTCGACCATGGGTATTAGTTACTTCAATTTACGAAGGAGTCAGAAAGGGGGGAAGACTGGGTTCAACCAGCCCTTAATACACACACACACCCCTTTCCCCCCAATCATACCCCAATTTTTTAATTGCCCCTCTTCGACTGAGCGGCCAGAAACTTAATCTTGTTCCCCCAAGGTACACCTATTATTATTATTATGATTATTACTAAATTATTTCCATAACGAAGGAGCTTCATGGTTTGTATTCCTCGTCCAATGTTATTTTAGTAATCAAGCCACAGAAGATGTGATGGGTGAGGCATGTATAATGTATGGGGGAGAAGAGGGATGCATATAGGGGGTGACGCTTGAAGGAAAGGGCCACTTGGAAAACCTAGGCGTAGATGGGAGGATATTCAAATGGATAAATGGTGGGCTCTTGTGAGCATGGAAACGAAGTTTCGACCCCCTTAAGGTAAACAGTTCTTCCGAAACTTCGGAACATCTAACCGCCACACGGTACAGCAACCTAAAAGACCATAATTGGAGGCATGAGCTTCTCAGTAAGGAATGCGCTCCACGCAGTTAGTATGGTTAAGTACTTCTTAGTCAGTGGGTCGGGTAGCTCAGTCGGTATAGCGACTGACTACGGGCTGGACGATCCGGGATCGAATCCCGGTGGGGACGAGATTTTCCGCCCGTCCAGACCGGCCCTGGGGCCCATCCAGCCTCCTGTAAAATGGGTAGGGGGTATTTTCCGGGGGTAAAGTGCGGCCGGGGCGTGCTGCTGACCACTCACCCCCTTCTAGTGCCGCGGTCAAGGAAGAGTAGAGCTATACTTCTGTCCACCCTCTGGACCATACCGGGCCTTTAACGGGGTCACTTTACTTTTACTTCTTAGTCAGATACAAACACGGGATTCTTCTGCACTGTATCCTTTCAGACGACAAATTCGGAATACCTGCTTGACGTGGCCACCAGGATGTACGTGCGTGAGGGAGAGTACCTGAGGCCGCGGTTCTCGAAGATCCTTAGTACTTTCTACAACGCCAGCATTCAGAACATTGACTTTGGCCAGTCTAGAAAGGCGGCACAGGCAGTAAACTCGTGGGTCAGTGAAGTCACGCAAGGCAAAATTAAGTCCATGTTCTCTGAAGGTAGGTAGACCTATATGTAACCGGTACTGCAATTACATTCGGGTCAGGGAAAGAATGAACATGTCACACGCGGGATAATCTTCCGCCTGCGCCCCCACCATAACCATAATGCACGCAGAGACGCGCAACGCAACAGAGTGGTAATATGACAACTGACGGACGCTGGAGATGCTGGTCATCAATGGAAGAAAGGACGGTGGAAACAGCCGACGAATCAGAGGTCGTATTTCTACCGGCAAAAGATTTCAACCAGCAGACAACGTGCTATGACTGATGGACTGTATTTAACCCCTCAATGCCAGCCTAGGTGCACCGTACGGATTTAAAATATTCATACGCCGTGGACGTCGGTGCACCGTGAGTCGTGTGTGTATTTCAGGGTATTATACATTTAAATCCCCCTTCGTGTTGGGCCGTAGTTGGAATTAAAACCCCCAAGCATCATTGAAGAATTAATTATTAAAAAGCAGGTGGACAGACCCGTGGGTTTATGTTCATTATTTCCGTGATTCGCGTGTAGGAGAGTGGAAATGTGTAATCAAATTTGTAGTGCCGTACTCAAAAGGATGTGATGCCCTGTATTTCGGTACAATGGTACCGAAATTTTGAAGGCACCTGCTGCATCACTCTTCAGGGCAGACTCTTATAACATAGAGCTGGAGGCAGAAAATGCCCAAGAGACATAAGTACCCATCTACCACAATTCACGGCATCATAACCCAGGAGACCATAATCCTTACACCGCCGCGAGAATCCCAAACTTCACGCTCCGTACATATATTTTAATGCATTCTAGGAGCTTTCGCAAAACTGCGAAAAGTGACTATTAGCTTCGTCATGTCCGCTTGTACGTCCGTCCGCATGGATCAACTCGGCTCCCACTGGACGGATTTTAACTAAAATTGATATCTGAGTATTCTTCTAAAGTCTGTCAAGAAAATTTAAGTTTCATTAAACTCTGACAAAAATAACGGGTACTTTACATGAAGACCAATATACGGGTTTCATCATATCTCGCTCAGTTCTTCTTAGAATGAGAAATGTTTCAAACAGAAGTTGTAGAGAAAAAACACACATTTCATGTTCGATATATATATATATATATATATATATTTCGAAAACCGTGCCGTTTATGTGATTTGTGTAAGAATTCTGTAGAGCTAGAGATGTCACATATGCCAGTATGGCGCATGCGCTTTGCGCGATGGATTACTAAGGCTACAGACACACACTCAGAATATGTAATACTTATCGCTTTCCATGGCAACAATGGTTTCGCGAACGCGAAACAATGTTACGTGTATACGCACACTGTCTGCCTTGTCTTTTTTTTGCATACCAATTGCTTACATTGCAGATTAAATTCGTTTTTACACGGTATAATGTAATCACGCAACCATTTCTCCGCATATTTCTTTAAATATATTAACGTCGTGGTAACAGAACGTTCAGCATTGCTGATACTAAAGCTAATGGCACGCCTGACGCCGTACAGAGCTGCTTCCATCCACTTCCCAACCACACAATCCATCTTCATTCTGTATGCACATGTTATACCCATCATACGTGTAATATCATATCTGTGATACAGCTCTAGATCTCACCATCCTAACAATACCACGTGACCTGTACACCACGATGTCTTTCCTTATTTAATACCCCAAATTACACGATTATCTCATCCCTTTCACACCCCAATATTTCCTCCAGCACCCAGTTTTCAAACATTCGTAATTTACGCCCTGCTTTCAAAGTAATCGACAACTTTATCTCTAGCCGATGCTTCCCGCTGTGACCTGCAGATGAACATATCGACCAAAAACTAATGGCTAAAATATACTTAAAAAGTCAAAACATGTATCTGGAAATATACGATGAACAGGAGTATATTCAGGGGTGATGATAAGTCCTTAGCCCGACCAGGAAGGAAAAAAGGTAATGTTTCTTTCAGAATGGCGTGAATTTCTTTCGGCGCCTTGCCTGGTGGGGGGAGGGAGGGGACTTGATGACAGCTCGCGTCTCGATATTGTTGAAATCGCGCGCGTACTTGACTTGCTTCCGAGTTTGTTTCCTTCCTGGGCGGGCTAATGACTTATCAGCACCGCGGTAAGTTGTGCCGTCTGGGTCGATTCACCGTCGTGAATTTATGATGACATTAACCACGTAACACGTGCACACAAAACAGATGGCAAAATTACTGTTTTGTGTATGACGCGTCGATATTGTGTGTTTCCGAAGCCAGAAGGTATGATAAGAAAAGTGAGATGTACCAGCCGCACTGCCCGGAGGAAGTCGGACATCCACTGGTCAGATGAGTGGATGGATTCCGGTACAGACATGCAGAAAAATTCCTTGCTCCTGTCACGAATCAACCCCCCAGTCATTCAAGCCGAAAACACTAACTATTACTGCAACTATCGCGGTTGGAAAAGTTAGTACCAAGTGGATATTTACATCCAAGTCCGTCACACGCCTTCATGACACGGTTAGGATCTATACTGTACTATGTACAGTTGCGTATTTCTTCCAGACACGATAAACCCTTCGACCGTGATGCTGCTGGTGAATGCCATTTACTTCAAGGGAGTGTGGCGGTATCCTTTCAATGAGAATTACACGAGAGAAGGCGTTTTCTACGTGACGCCGACCCAGAGCGTCACAGTGCCCTTCATGAGAATGGAACGCGACCTGTACTGGTCAGAGTCCGTGGAACTGGACTCTGCAATACTGAGACTGCCATACTCGGTGAGTACTGGAAAACGCAGCGCGTAGACTGGCCGATATGTGAGTCACAGACAATGTAATTCTGAGACTGCCCTAGATGGTGAGTGTTGGACAACGTAGCGCGTAGACTGGCCGATATGGGAGTCCTAGACCATGTAATTCTGAGATTAACCTACATGGTGAGTGTTGGACAACGCAGCGCGTAGACTGGCCGATATGTGAGTCACAGACAATGTAATTCTGAGACTGCCCTAGATGGTGAGTGTTGGACAACGCAGCGCGTAGACTGGCCTATATGTGAGTCATAGACCATGTAATTCTGAGATTAACCTACATGGTGAGTGTTGGACAACGCAGCGCGTAGACTGGCCGATCTCTGAGTCGCAGACAATGTAATTCTGAGACTGCCCTAGATGGTGACTTAAAGGACAATGTAATCACTTCTACCCTGTTTCTTGAATATTCATTTTACTATCATTCACTTTATCTACGCCTAAAACGTCCAAGAGGTATCTTCACTGCAGGGTTTCCAAACACAACTTGACGTCCGTTTCTCACCTTTGACACGCGTGCTAGAGGCTTTTCCCATATTACCTTCTATGATCTGATCACTCTAATAGCATCGCGAAGCTCCTAACGCAATTTACTGCAGCCTCTTGTTACCTACACTCACCTTCCCCCCAGCATCAAACTCATTACTCGCCAGCACTGAAATTACAAACTGCCGTGCCCCTATCTTTAGAATTTGAATGCAATCCGTACAGGAAGTCACACAGACGATCCCAAAACGCCCAAATGACAAAATAAATGACTACACTTCCTTGTCCAAAAACCTGGGAAGAGCAAAACAAGCCGTTTGTTACACCAACCAAACGTAGAGCCTCAGAGAATAAAAATATTAATGTAGCCTCTCCAATATATTTCGGCACAAGTGTACCACCTCCAGGCAGAACTAAATGCCATTCAAAAAACAACTGCCTCAGACTGTTTTTGTTTTAAATGCCATTGTGTTCTCCGACTGCTTTTTTTAAATGGCATTTTTTTCTCCCTGAAGATGGTACAATTGTACCGAAACATGTTGGAGATGCTAGTTTAATGTTGTTATTGATTGGGAATGTGCATTTGCTTGGTGCAACAAACGGTGCGCTTTGCTATGGCTATGACCGGAATTGATAACGTTAAAATAAGTGCGAGCAGCAGTTTAACCCTTCAAACGTCGAATTAAATCCCACCTGCCATCTGCTGGCATTATTAGGAGCTCACCATATTCTCCACGTTAGCAGGCTACGGGTTATTCCACGTATAACTAATTCTAGAGGCAACGCAAGAAAGTCTCATATGAAAATTGTTGTTCTGTACTGTGTGACACCGTGCATTTTGGTAGATATGACCAACGTTTCAAAACAGTGGTACATTTCCAACAAAATGCAAGGTATCACAGCTCACAAGACAGCAATCTGCTAGGGACAAGCACTGCATTTGTCAACGCCCCACTCTCAACGTGACATCTGGAAATACAGCATTCTGCTGATAGGCCAACTGGTGAACAAGAAATTAAATGTACAGCTATGACGTCAAGCCGTAAATTCTTGCGTTCGTGAAATTCTTACACAACAGGAAATCCACAATCTTTACTGATTATACAGCACCCGGAAGTGAGGTTTAAGCACAAGATGAACATTAATCTTACGGAATGTAAGGCCGTGTTGTCTACACGTTTCAAAGAAACTTGCTGCCTCAATCATCGTGGATCAAGGTGGCAAGTTTCTCTGAAACCAAAGTAAATGTTTTACAGGATCACACAGCGTCTCCTCCTATAAGATCTTCATAGCCAGCATCCTACCGATTGAAAGCAAACATGTTTGTCCCACGCCATTGCTACCACACGCAAGATGGATAGCGTAGGTCATAAACAACGAAACGAGGTGGATGGACTCGAATTTATGAATCCATACGTATGAAAGGCTTGACCTTCTTATTCCGTCTTTAGGTGTGTAAACAAGTACTTACGAATAGAAGCAAAAGGTCACATCAGTAAGCAGCAATACTCTAATGTCCACCTTTACCAAAAAAAATTCAAAGTGTTCCTACAGATAGCACCACCGCTTAGTATATATTTTGACATAAAGTTAAGGTGAAGTATTCTATAAACTGCCCAAAAGGCACAGACGGGGAGTAGAGGTATAGATAGCTCTACTCTTCCTTTAACCTCGGCGCTAGATGGAGGGGGTGGTCAACGCGACGCCCCGGCCGAATTTCCCACGGGAAAGAGACCCGGTAGTCATTGTACAGCATGCTGGGTGGGCCCCAGGGCCGGTCTGGACGGATGCGGAAAATCTCGCCCACACCGGGATTCGATACCCGGGCCGTCCAGCCCGTAGGGAGTCGCTATACCGACTGAGTTATCTCGACCCACTAAGTTTACTATCTTAGTACAAACGCAGCTGTCTGTACGTACATTTTGGAGGTTAAAGCGTAGATATACAACAAAATAGCATTTCCGAAACGTCCCAAAGGGGCTGTAAAGTAAGCGCGGACAACAGTGTCACCAAGCACGGTGCTGATTGCTGCCAAAAATTACAGCTGCAACTTAAAACTTGCTATACAGGCCTGCTGCTTACAACTAACCAGCCAGTTCAACGTTCCAAAGATAAAATGCCTATGTCGCCATCTCCGTCCACTTTCCACAGACAACCTTTCCCCTGAATTAACTGCCATACACCATAGCCCTTGACAGATAATTAGAAATAACTATTCCACTAAACATGCAAGCAGTGTGCTTGAAGAATTCTGGAAAGGAGTGTCACTAAACAATGCGGTGCTGGTAGACAAAGGCAGTATTTGTTGTTCTGTAAAGACCGAAACAGCAATAATCCCCACTGAAACACACGTACCGCGTACTGCTCACTGCCATTATTGTTGTCGTCTTTCAGTCTGTTTGTAGTGACCAACAATGAATGCTTCGTAACAGAACAGCATGTCTTAGTCTTTCTACATCGATTATTTATTTATATATGCATGTATGTGTGTGTGTATGTATGTGTGTATATCTGTATATGTGTATGTATGTGTATATGTATGTATATCTGTACATGTGTGTGTGTGTGTGTGTGCGTGTATATATATATATATATACACACACACACACACACATATATATATACACATACATACACGTCACACTTCCGTCACAATGACAAGCTGAAATACGTAATATTCACACTATATTCCACTGCCTCTTTCATCGGTCGTTTCTAACTCTTAAAGCAAACAGCGCGTCAGTTTCACCCATCGGTAGGCAGCCACGTGGTTGTGATTATGCTATGTTGTATTATACGCTCAATGCTGAACTATTTCTTCAGCCTCAGCTCACATCTCACAGAGAACACAGTCGATGTTGAAGTAATTTTCAGCATTTCCTCACAAAGAACATGGCAATCCGGTACCACGGCAATTAGGGTGTGACTCACTCACTCACAGAACGGTGTTTTGTGTGTGTGTGTGTACACACATCACATGGGAGACGTGTGGTATTGATATATTCGGTCACAAGTTCGAGGAACTTTTAAAGGACAATTTAATGTCAATGGCTGTCCATGTTTCAGCAGTACGTGCACTCGTGGGCCACAGTCTCTAAGTCCTGGCACTAAATGCATTTTCTCGTTTCGCAGGGCAACAAGTACTCCATGTTCATCGTGCTGCCCAACAAGCGAGACGGCCTGAACAAACTTCTCACCACTGTGACCCCAGCCCTGTTAAGGAACCAGCTCTTCCACATGAGCAAGGGACCGGTGGACGTCAGGTTACCCAGGTTCAGCTTCGAATTCACAGGACAACTAGGGGACGCTCTGCAGGCAGTGAGTTCAAGGCTTTGTGTTATCCACGAATGATATGGCCTATAATTTACGTTACTTTACACTGCATTTAAGGATGGTGAAATATCAGTTGTATTCATCGTGCGGAAAATGAAGAAGTATTACAAAGTCAAAGAGGAAAGGAACATTCTACATAGAATAAAACACAGGACGGCTAACTGGATTGGTCATATCTTGCGTAGGAACTGCCTTCTAGAACATGTTGTTGAAGATAAAAGGAAAGATATAAGGAGCGGGAGGACGAGGAAGAAGATGTAAGCAGCTACTTGATGACCTCAAGGAAACGATAGGATAATGGGAGTTGAAATAGGAAGCACTAGATCGCACTCTGTGGAGAACTCGCTTTAGAAGAGGCTATGGACCTGTCATAAGGCAGACCTAAGGATGATGGATTTATGGATGCGTGGATCGCTTGTTACTATGGCACGGCACATCCACAGGTCATGGATTAAAAAAACAAGACTCCAGGTTGTGCAATGGTGTTGAGAATATCTTCACTAAGGAGGTGGTGGACAACAGAAAAAGGGTGGCCCTTCGACAGCGGGGGTTGCAGTGAGGGCGAATTCCTAACCGTAGTAAACAAGTTACGAAATACAACCTTTAGGGTTCTGATGGATCCGAGTAACTTATTTTACTCTGAAAATGGAGGCAGAAAGTTCCTCCGAAACGTTGGTATGCATTTACCAGATTACACGGCGTCACACCGCACAACACAGTAATCGTCAACTTGCGTTATGAAATTAAACACAGCATCTGGGGCTGATGCCAACGCAGTAATAACTGCACAGTGCAGAGAATTTCTTGAAAATCTAAGCAACTATTAGATTCTCAAGCATGACTCGAATACGTAAAGGTAGAGGTAAAGCAGTCCCGTTACAGGCTCGGAATAGCCCAGAGGGTTCCAGGAAGTTAAGGTTCCCAGATTTCATGAAAGCGGCACAGGATGGTGGTAAGGTTGTCAGCCTTACGCACCGGCCGCCTTTACCCTCAGGAAATACTCCTGGTACTCATTTCTATTAGAGACTGAGTCGATCCCAGGGCCATAGTGCGGTCGGAAGAATTTTATGTCAAAGAAAAACTCCACTGACGCCAGCTGGGATCGAACCAACGACCTTCCGATTTGTAGCACAGCACACTAACCACTGTGCCACCGCGGTCCCCCAACTCCAATACGTAGAGTCACTTTATGAGCGTGACGTAACGTGAATGGGGTGAATAAAACAGCACTTGCAGGCCACTCAAAAGAATCATGTGCCTAAAGAGGTCATCAAGATTCTGCAGTCTCTCTTACGACAGGTCAATAGCCTCTTCCAAAGCTAATTCTCCACACAGTGCAATGCAGTCCTTCCTCTTACAATTTCCAGTATCCTCTCTTTTCCTTACTGTCATCCGGTAGCTATTTACGTCCTCTCCCTCGTCTTCCCATCACTTCTACCATTCCCTTTACATTTCCCTTAATAACGAGTTCAGAAAGCACTTTCTACTAAAGATGTGACCAGGACGGTTATTTATAGCATTCAGGATACCGACTCTATCAAAATGTTTCTTAAAGGAATAGAGAAGCAGAGCAAAATGCATACAGGATTCCGGTGGGAAAACGTAAGGGTAGACGGAAGGAAATTATTAACATGCATATGTATTTCACACACCACTAAATGCACTATTTATTAATTTGGTTAAGAGTTTTAAATTTACATTAAAATACACAATAATATCACTCCTACATGTTTCGGTCTTTAATGACCATCATCAGGGAGCTTTATCTGTACCTGACTAACGTTATATTTATGTCAAAACACTGGGAAAAATTACGTCGTTATATAAATCTCACTCTGCACTGCACACAACACACATGCGGCCCTACAGTCTCACTCTGCACTGCACAAAACACACATGTCGCTACTCACTCTGCACTGCATACAACACACATCTCGCTACTCACTCTGCACTGCACACAACACACATGTCGCTACTCACTCTGCACTGCACACAACACACATGTCGCTACTCACTCTGCACTGCACACAACACACATGTTGCTACTCACTCTGCACTGCACACAACACACATGCCGCTACTCACTCTGCACTGCACACAACACACATGTCGCTACTCACTCTGCACTACACACAACATACATGTCGCTACTCACTCTGCACTGCACACAACACACATGTCGCTACTCACTCTGCACTGCACACAACACACATGCCGCTACTCACTCTGCACTACACACAACACACATGTCGCTACTCACTCTGCACTACACACAACACACATGCCGCTACTCACTCT
>Ga0136643_10020261_pt1 | contig 10058 bp, 8 predicted proteins | sample TergutLab28metaG_FD_96883 | JGI IMG/M metagenome (GOLD analysis project Ga0136643, IMG submission 96883) | Labiotermes labralis P1 segment gut microbial communities from Petit-Saut dam, French Guiana - Lab288 P1 (version 3) (version 3) | ecosystem: Host-associated > Arthropoda: Insects >... | reverse complement strand
CTCATACCACCTGTATACCACTAGCCACCTGATCCTCATGCCACCTGTATACTACTATTAAAGAAGCAAAACCTAAAGAAACCGGGTCGAGCAAAAAAAAAAAAGGATCAGTTATAAGGTCGTAGGACGACACACGATAACATTAACTGTCGAATTTTCCAACTACGTCTTTCAAACGGTATTTAACTAAAACTTCTAACGTATAGGGGGAGGGAGAGCGAGAGAACATAAGGAAACAACAAAGACATGGATAGATAAAAGTGATGGGAAGGAGATAAGATTTTAAAAACGCGTATGAGCTTCCCAGTTCAAGTTTAAATGACCATTCTCCTAGTTACCAAACAAAGCCCGCGACCTTGTGAAATTTTATGTAAAACTGTGAAATATTTACAGCGAGGAGTTGTTAGCACCTCGCCAAACCCCCAAGCTGGAGGACCACCCCTTGTTGGATGTCAACGACTGTTTATTCAATATATTCGCAATTACATTCCATATCGGGTGGCTGTTTCTCCATCGCCAACCCGAGGACGCGCCAAGCTGTGGTGACGAGAACAGACTCGGACAAAGAAAGGTGATATTCTGGTCTTACGGCTTACTGCCTGTAGCGTCCAATTGAATTTTTCCTCTCAGAAACGTGCTTGTAAGTTTGTCGGCCGAAGAATAAAAAATAAATGGCTCTGGGAGCAGCGAAGTTTCCGTAATTACTAACGTCATTCCTAGTCAGTGGAATGCTTTTGGGAAACTGTGAGCCTCGTACAAATGGTGTCATTGGATGGCATACTTCACACTATGGCATGGCTGTCTGCATTAATATATGTACTTTTTCAATTCTAAGGCAGGGGGAAAAACTGATGTTCGTTCTGATAAAAATTCGAAAAACTTAAGAAGTCGAAACCCCCAACAATGCACAGTTTCCACTGTTACGACAAGTCTGGTATCTGGGAGTTAGTAGAATAGAGGAGTTAACGCGTGGTTTTGATCTACCGAAAGAAAGGGAATCCGCATTACATTCAATTTGCACCTCGCAGAGAACACAGTGTGCTTCGATAAGGACCGACAGTAGCAGCGTAGGTACATAGACTGTATTGTGAGATTCATATGGTTCACACACAGAACTATTTTCTAAGGAAATATTTTCGTTGTCACACGTGGCGGTAGGTATAGTTACCACTGTGGTATAAACGGATATGATAATATCGACGGAGTTAAGCATTAATTTTCTTAATGTTCATTTCTACTTTCCATGTTTATTTTCCGTTTTGGTGAAATTCGGTGGTCCTTTAAGGCACTCCCAGGGGGCGCTGTTTAGTTAAACTCAGCGAAGGTACGACCGTACTCGTAGGCACAGATGACACTAATTTACGATTTGTTCTGTAAGGCCACAACACTTTTTCAAATTTAACTGTACCGCCTGATTAGTGCGCAGTTCTACGTACGTTCTGTTGATACTACGTCAGCTATTCTAACAACTATTCCGTGTATGCTGTGGCGCCATTTCTTTCCGCATGGCGTCGCTCATGCTGTGTGTTAATTCTTGTCGCCAAGCAGTGACACTGTGACACGATTCTCCGAAGCGGACCAGTGAGCCACATGTTAAGGCATGTGTATCTCCATTCGCCCATCCGTCGAAATAAAGCAGCCTCGACTAAACCGCTTGTGCGTTCTTCAAATCCGGTGGCGGAGTTATTTACGTAAAATTTTGGAGGATGCAGCCGGAGTTTCTTAAAAATCGACTCAGTGACAGCCATGGTTATTTAACGGAGTAAATACATTTCTACATTTGGCTTCCATAATTCTTGACCAATATGGGTAAAAATTGGTACAGAACATCTGAATGCTGTACCGCTGAGGATTCGTGAGTGCATGCGCAAATGTTAACTGCTACTTTTTCAGGAATAGCTTCTTCGAAATCGGTGCTTTCAAGGTCATAATTTACATAAGGCCGTAAATGAGTTTTCCAGTTGATACATACGTTGGTTGAAAGAAAGTTAACGTCTCTATATCAACCGCTTCTGACAGAATAGCAGTGAGTTGGTAAGTGGAACGCAAAAACAATACTGAGAATATGTCCTTTAATTCTGAATATTTGCTTTTCCACATAGTCACCAAAACACTGCACACACTGCAGCCAACCATGAACAAGTGTAACGTTGTAATCTAGCTTCTTACCAAGGACTCTACGGACCAGTTAGGAGAGTCGACGAGGGCCACAGTTTGCTACCCATGATCTACATTTAATGCTTTTCACCAAATACTAGCCTCGTGTCAGTGGATGTCATTCACCCAAAGGCGCAACTGGATTAATATCAGCACTATTTTTCGAATTTTACGGTAAAAGGTAACGTGATCCTTTTCAGGCCCGGTGTGGACCAGAGGGTCGGTAGAGGTATAGCTCTACTCTTCCATGATCGCTGCACTAGAAGGGGGTGAGTGGTCAGCAGCACGCCCCGGCCGTACTTTACCCCCAGGAAAGACCCGGTACCCATTTTACAGGAGGCTGGGTGGGCCCCAAGGCCGGTCTGGACAGGCCGAAAATCTCGCCTCCACCGGGATTTGTTCCGGGACAGTCCAGCCCGTAGTCAGTCGCTATACCGACTGAGCTACCCAGTTCGAATTTTAGGGTGGGGAAATTAATTACTGTTCATTGTGATAACAATTCAAAGGGCTTAAACAGTCGCAACCCCTAACAATGCATGGTTTTGTCATTATTAAGACCGGTCTAGTATCCGGGAATTAGGAGAGTGGATGACGTTAAGAGTGATGTCTACCCACCGAAGAAAAGTGAAGCCGCGCTACATTCAGTTCGTACCTCACAGAGAAAACAGTGTGCTGCGATCAGAAGTCTGACAACAGAAGTGTAGGTACAGGTACATAGATTATATTGCGAGATTCGTGTCGAAGGTACGCAACATTTTTGGTGGGGAAAGATTTTCGGCGGTAGACTTAGCGGTAACTATAGTAACCACTGGGGATTAATTTGATTTGCGCATATCGACATAACACAAGATTTAGTTTTCTTAATGTTCAATTTCACGTTCACATTTATTTTCGGTTTTGGTAAATTTTTTTGGCCCTATATGTCATCCCCACAGGGCGCTGTTTTGTTAAATTCAGCGAAGAGCGGACAGTACTCGTAGGCACACACGACACTGCATGTAGAGTGTGCTCTGTGAGGCCACATGACATTTTCAAATTTAAATGTTCCGCCTGACAACACACTAAGATCCATGCGCATTGAATGCTGGATGGATATGGCAACAGACACACGCACTCTCAGAATATGTAATATTTAATGTCTTTCCACGGAAACAATGGTTACGCGAACGCGCATTAATATTAGGTTTTAAGTAAACTGCATGTGCTCTTAGATAATAACACACGTGTTCTTCACCTTCTTCAGAACACGAGAACTTGGCTTCGTCACTGCCAGCAGCAGTCATATGACATATGAATATTAATAAGTGATCCACAGCAGGATTTTAATTTTATGTGTTTGTAAGTATTATCATTGTTGTTTATCAATCGACATGGCGGAAATCACACAATGCGGGAATTTTGTGCTTATATTTTTTGTGCTTATATTTTGTACTTATATTTGAGGAGCGAACTACTTCAGTCCAGACATTGTAACGTTAGCTCTATTTCGTACACATGATGGGCATGTGCATGTTTGTGATATAGGCAGGCAATATGCGCACAAAATAATATCAGCATCACAGAAAAAACTTGACACATTCTTGTATCGGGGTTAATGCAGGCGAATATATAGAGTGACTCGCAAATGAACAAAAATATAGCCTAACTTACTTCTTCTTTATACAGTTTTTTCAACCTCCTTATGCCGTAGGTCTACATAGATCTCGACATACGCCTCCAACCTCTCATAGCAAAATAAGTACAACAACACGGGTGTCGCTGTTTTCCGCGAAATATTTTAATCTCATTCACATTCAAATATCGAGATTTACACTCTGAAGTCGACACACATCATGTATTGATACGTAACAAGATACGTGCAGAGCTTTTGAATGATGTGAGCAGACGATGACAATTCCAGCATCAATCATCTGCTTAGCAGGCTAAAGACATTAAATGCATATGGATAAAATATATACTACATTTGAACTGAAAATCATTTTGACTTATGAATTGGCCAATTAAAAGTACAATGTGAAGTACTTACATGTAAAAATATAGGAGGTTGGAGGCTAAAAATGAAAACTTGTGGAGTGAGGAAATGAGACAGGAAGGAGGGGAAAGGAAGTTGCTGCTTTGCGTTCAGAATCGCATTCTCTAAGTGCCTTCCACGTCTGACTCTTTCAACAGCAGTACCTTTCAAACTCAAAGAAGAATAAAGCCATCTTCTACACACTGAGACTAACTACGTCTGCTGTAAGCGTTTAACATACACATCAAGCAATCACTAACGGTATCCTACTATATTTAAATTATATATTAATAATACGTCAAACAATATTTTATTTTCACGAATTACTTTTGTTATTAAAACTTAAGAAAGTTGAGAACGTTACGTGCTTAAATTGGAAGTTCCCAGTTCTGAGTTATCTCAAAATTAATGACTGGACCGAGCAATACGTTGTAGCTGCAGTGTGCTTTATATTGTGACTTAAAGGGTATGAATCTCTGCCAGGTTATCGATCATTATTCGTGGATATTATTCATGCCTTTGCACTGCGCCAAACGCAAGCACACAGCGACATAACGCTATAGATACACACACTGCCACCAGAGCACCGGTATTCAAAACTGCTTATGTCAACGGACCCAGTCCCAAGTCAATGTCATCCATTCCTACTTTTCACAACTAATCTCTGTCAGAACCCGTCTGCAATGAGATCCTCCTTTCTCTCGGTCTTGTAAGAACACAATGACTTTACGACACAGACAGTCCACGACGTACACAGTAGTTAGGCTACGAAAGATCCAGCCCAAGTCGAACTTTGCGCAACTCGAAGTAGATTACACACCGACATTTTGTGAGCTATGTATTTAAAGAATAGGCAGCCCGGTTAACACCCAAACTACACACTGGAAGCAGATCGGCCGCAGCAAGACCGCCAAGCCATCTGTCATCGTCCAGCAGTATCATTTCTCCTTCCCCTCAAGAAAAAATTCAGCGCGTTTCACAAGAGTTACTATTCAAGTTATTTTAATTGCGCTTGTCCGACATTGGGTAACTGCGTATATAGCCTAAAATCGGATATGGCTGTACATATAGCAGTTGCAAAAGAAACCAATTTAAATGGCTCACTTTCGAAGCAGATTGCCAAAATGCTAAGAAGTATGGGTTACTGTAAGGTTCAAAAATGTTATTTTGTAACGAATAAAGTTTTCCTTTTTTTGCACGTGTGCAGCAGCGCTGTCACTTAATGTATGCGTGTGTTCACAAGTGGGTGCTGGGTACGGTGATTCGAGAGTCTTGCTGGTAGAGGGCAGCACCTGGCAGACGTGCTACCCTGAACACAAGAACGATGGCTGCCCTGACACGACCAGTTGAACTGTATACGCATATAAACCATGAAGTCCCAAGTTAAGCGTTATCACTTTCTACAGCCTTATGCGGTCCAAATGTAGTATTTTGTGACTTTATTATACAGGCTCCTTCAAAGATTAGGAATTGCAACAATTAGCACAGAAATAGGCGTTCTGTTCTACATAGTTCTGACCATATTATGTCTTTTCTGAACTCAATAAATTTATGGACTTTTCTTTCTTTCTTTCTTTCTTACTTACTTATTTACTTTTTTCTTTCTTACTTTCTTTCCTACTTACTTTCTTTCTTTCTTTCTTACTTACTTTCTTTCTTTCTTTCTTAGTCTGCCCTCTGTCTGTCTACTCACTGTAGGTGTAGAGGTTATTGTTACCCTTGATCACACTCTATGACCTCACACAATCGGTAGGCAACCTCTAGACGAGGGATCGGCCCTTTGCAGAGACCTCTCCCTGACAACACACGAAACTAACAAGAGACAACCATAACCGGCGGGATTCGAACCCGCAATCCCAGCAAGCGAGTCACCACAGATCCACGTCTTAGACCGCGCGGAAATGGGTTTGGCGTTATGCACTTTTCCGTGGTGTATGAATAGGCGTGTGTATTGAAACTGATATAATTAATACGACATTACGTTTCGAGGACAGGATCAGCCTTCTTTTCGTTTGCTGCTGAAACTCGATTCTGGATGCTTACAATTCTGATCACCTGCCGGAAGGAACTTACATATAAAGCTTAAGAACTGAATGGTGTCTGCAAAATCAGAAGATGTGTGAGGAAGATTGAAGGACTTTGAAAAACGACCTACGAACTCTAGTATCCATTCTGTTTCATGGGAACGATACTCACAACTATTTTATTACGGACGGTTACCTTGTCTTCTGACGCAGTACCATTTATCTCTGTAACAATCTGCTGTACACCATTCGCGTACCTGCTGGAAGCCTGAACTGAAAGACCTGGTCACATATCGGAATGTTACTTCACAGGAGGCCGAATGTTTTGAACGGTGCCCTGGTTGGGACGGAGTTGATGGTGACAGCAGGACGTTGCAGCGTCTTTGCTTCTATTCGCGCACTCACTTGACATCACAAGCAATACTTGCACTCCTCCCAGACATACCAGAATTTCGTACTGGTATCTTTTGTTTAAGGACATTCTGAGCGCTGTACACCTCTACCGTAATTATAGTCAATTATTGTGTGTATGTAATATCCTACATATAATGTTATAGGTTTATACGATATATATATAATATATATATATATTTTCGACGAGAGAGAAATTTGATCGTATATTCTGTTAGTATCACGTAAAGTGCCCGACATTTTGGCCCCTCCTTAACCACATTCGTTTTTCTTTGATTTTCATAAAATTCGCCAATAATAAATTTCACTGAAATTTTTCCAGTGGCAGCCCAGCTGATACATGAGGACGGACGGACGGACGGACGCAACAAAGCTAATAGGCGCATTCCGCCACTACACGATGGTGCCTAAAACGACTCTTCAATTTTTTGTTGATTTCCAAATCTAAAACTAAAATATGTGTTAATTCTTTGATTTCGGATTGGAATTTGGTTTCGTTTTCGAAAGATATATGTTGGATACTCTTATTAACTGCATAGTGAAGTTGATGTGGCCAAAAACATTCATTTTTGGAGAAGTTTTTTTTTGGCGCACGTTATAAAGTGACAAGTTAATGAATTTTTTAATTAATTAAACATTGCTTTTTTGCCAATATTTTGAAACATGGATTAGTAAAATCCTCAGCTGCTTCTCTGTTTTCTTCTATTTGGCATTCCTTGAGGATCCTTTAATTACAGTATAAAATGTAATAAACATTATATATATTATTTAATGACGACGAAAGACTGACAGACCTAGTTTGCTTCGCAAAATCCCAAGGGCCAAAGAAAGAATTTCTCGAAAATGAAATGTTTGGAAGTACGACACACGACACACACGATCCAGAAAGTTTCGGCAACTCTCATCTAGGCCGAAAACATTTAAGGAGTATGGATTTGAAGGAGCTTCAAATTATTTAGCTTTCTTGGGGCGCCCAAAAATCTCGTGCTGTCTCTGTTGCTTGGCATGTAACGGGAAAGCCTTAAAAGTGCGACACTTCATCTGTCAGAGCCGTGTGAATTAATTCAAATAATGTTACAGTGGAGCAAACTGTGAAGACAGCTTACATAGTTTTGCTTGTGTGTGGCATTGTTTTGTTTATGATTTATTTAGTGAGGCTGTGAGCAATACAATGTATAGCATCGAAAGGTACGGTGATTAGTGGAGAATGAACTGGAAAGGACGTGAAAGGATTCGTTCACATTATAATTTCGAATAATACCAGTGTCTCGATATTTACCGCAGGGAGTAAAGAATATCTGTAACTTCGTTAATAGTAGGTGACCTCTGGGCAGATATTTGAAAGCGGGATATCTCGAAAACAAATTTGAAGTGCTTACTGTCCACTGAAGATCAACTTCCGAATGAAATAAATAAAATATTTATATATTTATTTATTACTTGGAGCTAGGATGATGTAGTGAGAATTGTTACTTGTTTACCATGTGGGAGAAATGGGGTTCTAATCCCGGTAGTGGCAAGAGTATTTCCCCCAGAATATCGAGACAAGCTCCGGGGGTCCTCCTATTCAGAGTGTATCGGGGTATATTTCTCTAGGATAAAGCGGCTGGGACGTGAAACTACCATTTATCATGATCCACATCAGTTTTAACATCCTATCTGAAAGTTTATTTTTAAATTTGTATTGTATTTGACAAAATAGAATGGCTTAATACGCGAAATATTTAGTCCGCCTCTCATAGAAAAAAATTCAAGTTCTTATAACCGTTTGAAGATGTTGCAAATTCCTACAAATATTCACATTCCTAAATATGCCAACTTTACTTTACAAATATAAATCTACGTATTTGGTTGGGATATCTTAGAATTTCAAGCTTTTCTCATGTCCTCCATTGGCCAGTGAAGGATGTCATTTCATGTGGCATAATTTGCTGGGAATTAAATCGTACTTTTCTTGTGCCAGATACATTACAATCCTATACTAGTTTATGACTCACTTACTCTGAAGTTGTTATTTGATTTGCTGACCAATTAGTATAAAGTTATAGGACAATACTTGCGTCAAAATTGTATGTAATAATGTGTTTTAGCAAACATGGATCCAGTAAGTGTGTGGAATATGAGAGGAATTTGTAAAATAGTTTCAGTGTTTAGTAATGTGTATTCGAAAATCAGCTTAAAATTACGCAGCCTTCCTACAAGCATTGAAATATTTCCCTGTTATCTACATGTCCACAAAGAAGCAGGCACCATTCACTGTTACACCCCCTCGCCATGTAGAGGCAAAGGCCAGGAGTGGGGGGGGGGGTTTGTAAACCCGGCTGATGTGCAGAATTTCATATGCACATCCGAGACACCAGTCCAGATAGGGATGTGACGCTATGTGAAGTTCTTGTTTTGTAGCTTTGAATAATATCACAGCGATGGAGCACTCAAGTTTAACAACGATATTTAGTTTACGAATGGCAAGTTATGTTGCAGTAAATATGATATTCGATATAAAAGAAAGAAATAATGAACTGTACATGTATTGCATCAAATGCAAAACCGAAGATTAATCTTATGAAAAGTGAAGTGCATTCAAATAAGGACGTACCGAGAATAACAGACAGAATGCATTGTGTTCCAACAAACACACAAATAAATCTAATGTAAACCTATCATAAACAACTTATATTCAGACAAATGCGGAAATAACATTTAATGTAAACATTGGAAATTATGAGCAAACAGAAACAATATTAAATTTAAATTAAAGAATTAATAACATCCTTTAATCTTTACAAAATCAAATTTAAGGATGTTTAACAACATTTACGCCTATATAAGTCTACGTAATGTTAGCTTAAGAATGAAGAAAATTAAACATATTCAAACAAAAGAAGAAATGCTTCTCTAAACCCAAAGTAACAAATTTTACCAGAGTCGACATTCCATAAATTTGCTTCAGTCTATGACGTAATGTTGCCACATTCGGTGTGCTGTTTCAAATTTTAAAGCGACTTCAACAACGTAAGCAGGACGTGAAAGTGAATAAAGTTAAACTCTTTACAACTTGTTATGCGTATAGACAACAGTTACGTTAGGAAGTCCATTACAGTTGGTCACTACAAGGACTCTGTCAATCCAGGTTTCCAAAGCAAATTATGCCTTTTTTATTTAGCTTATTCCACATGTGACAGCAGCTTAGTCACTCGAACGTGGGTGGTAATGTCGGCCGCCAGCTTTAAGGCTCTGATATTTTCTGTGCTTCGTACTGAGAACGTTTCCATTGTTATGAATTTGTATGACTTACGCAAGTCCGCGGTAGCTGCAAAATTATTTTGCTTCTTAAACTGACACCTCTAATTATATAACCTCCACCCTGTGTAGTTTCTTCCGATTGAATCTCTCCATAACAAATCTGTTGGATCTTTTACTTACAGACAGTCTCTCCCGTGCAGCCTGCAGACAGT
>Ga0136643_10020259_pt1 | contig 10059 bp, 11 predicted proteins | sample TergutLab28metaG_FD_96883 | JGI IMG/M metagenome (GOLD analysis project Ga0136643, IMG submission 96883) | Labiotermes labralis P1 segment gut microbial communities from Petit-Saut dam, French Guiana - Lab288 P1 (version 3) (version 3) | ecosystem: Host-associated > Arthropoda: Insects >... | reverse complement strand
TAAAAAAGGGTTAGGTCTACTTGTTATTCTGTCACCAAAAAACTCCCTAAACAACACCTTGATTTGTTTGCAGTGTGGTCTATGGCACTGTCTTGCTAAAAAAGGGTTAGGTCTACTTGTTATCAGACAGGTGTTCAAAAAGACATACTGGTGTTAAATTATGGCCTCAGAAAAACAAGGGGGCCCAGTAATCCCAGTTGCAGTCATAGTACACACACACACACACCAACTATAACATCGTGCAGTGGCACTTTGTGGATTACCATGGGATTTTCTGCAGACTTACTTGGACATAGCAAATGGGATGAAACAGTCGGGTTATTACCAGACACTATGAGTGTGGGGTCTATTTCTCTCCGGGATGCATCCCATGAAGGTGCCACTGAACGAAGTTCAGTCTTGCTTCAAATGTGTGTTGTAGGGTTTGTGAACCACAGTTGTATTTTGTGGATGTAGATGCAGCACTTATGTTTCATATCACCAATAATGGGCAGGCCAGCTAAGTTTCATGTGACAAGTGGGCTTACAGGCAGTGAGCAGTTGTATGGTCAGAATAAATAAGGACTGTGCACTACCCTGTACTTCTGACAGCAGCACCCTCGAAATGAGCCTGTGGTTTATGTTGCCCTGCCAGTTACATTTACTTCCACCATCACCATACTCGCTTTCAAGTAATACTTCCAGGGCTTAAATGGGCCTGCAGTGACATTAACTCATATGGAAGATTGTCTTTTAATGTTGGCGTCGCACACAAAAACGCTCATCTGTGACAGTTGTTCAGAAGAGGTTCTGATTCTTATGTGTTACTTTCATGATGGTATCACTGATCATCATACACTTTGTGGTCATGAAGCTGTTAATATGTGTTACTAAGCAAAATGAATCTTCAGATCCTGTCGGAGAATTATACGGCAATTACCACCAAAAATTTAAACTTTCCCTACTTTTGTCACAGTCTCATGATGATCAGAATATGCAACCTTTTTCACATCAGACACTATCCTCATCCTGCATTGTTTCAAGCCATCCATTACATGGACCACCTTCAAACAATTCATACAGTTTTGTGCACTTAATGCTATACATTCATCTTGGAATATGAGATTATTTGCTCACCAGTCACTTGAGGCATCTGCAGTGTTGTCATCATTGATGTTCCCAGTTGCAGGCAGAATTTGATGTTGGCTCTCAAGGATGGATGGTTTCCTATTTCAAAACCTTGCATGCAGTGCAGGAAGACAGTTGTATGTACAGGTATGGTATATGTTTACATATATACCATTGGCATGGAAACAAATTATACCATATCTGTATGTACAACCGTCTTCCTGAAGACGTACCCTTGGGTTTGAAACATGCAGAAGACATCATAAAAATTAAAATATTAGCTTAACAAAGGTGCATTATGTTGGTTTATATTATACTATTATATTACAATGCACAGTGCAAAGCACATAAAAGAAAATATAGTACCATTGCTTGTTGTCCACAATTTGTCATGCCATATCAAGGGTAGTGGTGTATCACAGTCTTGTATAACTGGTAATTTATGCTCACACTTTCATGGGTGCTAAGGGAAGGGTGGCATGATGCTCTGTTGGGATTTGAATTTATATACTTTATATGTACTTGCTGCTTTGGCATTACATGATGGTAAGGCTTGTAAATAGCCAGCACAGTGCCTTATGTATTTACCACTACAGCAGCCAAAACAAAACCTTGTGAATTATTACAGAATGTCCTAAAGCTCCAAATAATGGAACATGCCAAGCACATAGATGTGTATAAAAATAACACTGGTGTGGTCATGGCACAACTTGCAGAACCTGGAGAAGGAATGAAGGGTCTGTTTTTCATTTAGCTTAGTACATCTCATAGGTCCTTTCCTAATCCACACTTATAAAGTGAACCACTTGATGTAGCTACTTGTTTGTGACCCTGTCCTTGCAGCCCACTGCAGGGTGTAAATGGGATGAAGATGCAATGAGAAACACAGGATCCAGCACATTCCAATTTGTCAAATCTGGGGGTGAAAGACAACTTTAAAGTCAAGAAGATGCTGATTTCGCTAAGCAGCACATATATACTGTGAAGCCAGTATTGATTGCGTTCGTACCAACAGACACTGCCTCACAAAAATGAGCCCCCTCAAGTGGTAGACTAATATGTGGGTGTGCAGTTAGCTGCACACTTTCATGCTTATATGCCTTTCAGACCCAAGGAAAGAAAAATAAATTGTAATGAATGGCCATTTTATGAATGAGAGAAATATGCAGTTAACAGAAAAGCAGACTTTTTAAATTTTTATTTTTACAAGAAATCTGCACCCTACACAGTCATGTTGTTTGAAGCAAAAAGGGTAGTAATTAGCATTGCACAGTTTCAATCTGATTATGTGCAAGCACTGTTCTGCCTGCAACTGAACATTCTTTTACTCTTCACATACCTACACTATAATGGTCAGTTTCCAGAAATTTGAACCTGCTGTTTGTTATATTTTCACACTTGATTTCTGCTTGAACAGTCTTTGCACTTCTGAGCAGACTTCAAGATGTCAACTGTTCAGTGCTCAGAACCACCTAGCCTCTTGTCATCTTGCATTTAATAATATTTTTTTATTGCAGCCATGCAATGCAGTTGTACTTACAGACAATGCCAGAGATACAGCCATCACATACTGTTTGTCACTTTTGTTCCATCTCCTCACAGTCTCCATACATTCACAACCATTGCTGCTTTTAGGTAGGTGCCCCAGCCTAGGAATCCTTCCAGTGGATGACAGCCAATTTATCTTTCTCCACATCACTCCAAGTTATCTCCCATAATTTTCATTTTCATACAAGCAGATCATTGTCTCTGTTACAAAAGCACCATTCAAAGAACAAACTATTACAGCATGGCTGTGGCTTTACATAACCACCAAGGTTGCTGGCTGCAGTACAGGCAATGCCCACAGTTGTGCCTAGCTGGAACTTGTAAGAGGTTAACTATTTAATGACTATTGGTGCTCCTGATGTTTCATTTTATGGGATGAAGGTTGTGCTATGGGTTGCTATAATTACTGTGACATATGCTGTCCCCCGTTTCATCTTTCCTGACACTGGTATCTCTTGTGGCTTGCCTGTGGTATCTACTTGGGGTCTGCATCATGGTGCTGCCAATAACCTTGCTGCAAGTCTACCTTGTACATTTAAACTATATCCTTGGGCTGCACTGGGCCAGAACAGGGTCCCTGTTTGTTGTTGCAAGGTGAGTTGGTGTTTCCTTAATTATTACCAACAATACCACACCAGTTATTTTGGTTTTTGCTCAGGGTAATTTGGTTGTGGTGTCAAGAAAGAACTTCCATCAAGCCAAGGGCATTGGGCAGTTCAAGTTTCAAGTTTTAGCTTGTATTTGGACATGACCATAATGATGCTGTGGGTTCTGTTAGTTCCAAAGTCTGGGTTTCAGATATGGACAGGTAGTGATATACGTAGAATTCCTTTAATCCATCACTCCTGATAGTTCTGCACTTGAGGAAAGTAGTCACAAGACTGGAAGTTCCACAATCTGTAACTTTCAGTGCATATAAAGATTTTGTGAGGCCACTAAGCTAATATAATGGCTCCAAAAGATACAAAGATTAGTTAACAAGGTACTGATGGCAAGAAGAAACATGGGGCTTTAATGATCCCTCATGACCTTGAAACAATTACGAGATTTGAAAGTGGCAAAAGCTAAAGTGTGGTTATGGCTTCATACCACACTGGATCATCAACTGTCTATTACATAAAAAAAAACAGAAGTAACAGTTACAATCTCTTGGTATCAAGTGACAGTGTGAAGGATCTTTTCAAGCAATAAGCAATGAAAGAGTCTAATTAGTGCAAATGGAATAGGTGCCATATACATGGTTTACAGCAGTGTGTACCATTGGAAAATCCATGGCCAGGCCTATAAGTCTTGTATGATATGAAAAAAAAACTGATAAGTACATATTCTGTGAAGCAGTAAAAAAATGTCTCCAATAACTTGTGTCAGTATATGTTCTCTCATAATCTGGCATCTGCCCAGTCTGGTGGGTGCTGGATTAAAGGATTTCTACTGTGCATATATATATACATATTCTTAAACTTGCAGATTTGTATTAAAGTAATTACTGCTAGTCATACCAGGTGGGCAAAACTGTACTAGAAAATAATCCCCTTAGGCAGAGTAAGGGAGAGGGGTTGGAGACAAAGAAAGTAGAATTTTATGTTTTGTTGACCATGCATCCTGGTATGATCCTTGTAAATAACCAACTTGATGCACAGTTTTTTATTTATATTTATGTCTATTCTGTACATGTTTCAGGCAGCCATGTGCTCATCATCAGGAGAATTACTGTATCAATGCGACACCTGGTATATGTCACTCTGTGTAGATGACCGTCTGTTATGCAGGTTACCTGTATACCAGATGGTCATCTACACAGAGTGACGTATACCAGGTGTCACATTGATACAATAATTCTCCTGATGATGAGCACATGGCTGCCCAAAACATGTACAGAATAGAAATAAACATAAATGAAACACTGTGTGTCAAGTTGGTTATTTACAAGGATCAAAGAAAGTAGGCTGCAAGGGCCAACACAGATGTTTCAGCCAAACACTAGAAGATATCTGGAAAGAGCTGGGAAGTAGGAAACACTGACAGAAGGTTGAAAAGACTGGTGTTGTTTCGTTCATTGACCGGTAAAGGTAAAGGTAAAGCGGTCCTGTTACAGGCCTGGAGTGGCCCAGAGGGTTCCAGGAAGTTAAGGTTCCCAGATTTCATGACAATGGCACAGGATGGTGATAAGGTCAGCCTTATGCACCACTGACCAGTACAAAATGACAATAATGCCACAAGTAAGTACAATTATCATAGGAGAAAAAATTTAATACCAGCACTGAAGTATTCCAAACTGAAAGGGTCAACAGGAACAATGTCAGTATTCAATACTGCAATGTTGGTCTTCAGCCAGCAGTTACAAGTAATGGCAGGCCATAAGCCTCATTATACCAGAATACACTGTATCCTCAAGAGTAGGGATACACAAACAGTTTAAAATTCATACTGTTCATGAATTTTAACCAAGTGGTTGTGTTTGAGTCAATTTTCAAGCTTCACCACAAATTAATTAGTAAATCAACTGCCAAATCACACACATGACCCCAAGGCATTGTGTGTGCCTGTCTTCATTATTTCTTAAATAATATGACTTTCTATGGCAGTCCACAGTAAGGAGTTTCAAAAGTACACCTATTAGCTGAACATAATTTCATGAAATTTGAAACAGGAGAGGCTTACTTAAATTCACTAACAAATTACAATTGAAATTAGACAACAATAACAAATACTTTATATGAGGGTTTATATGCATTTCTGCGTACATTTTGAACATAACTTGCTCAATATATATCAGAACAGAAGATACTTCAAACAAATTTGTAGAGAAAAATGAAACACATTTCATGCCCAATTCATTATTCTTGTACAAAAGTGAGTCAGCCAGAGTTAGTACACTGTGTCTTACATTTCTTAACTTGTTATAATCATCCAAAAGATAATACCTTCAATTGATTCTGATGTGTATCATTACAGCACATTAGCAGAAATGTAGGATGTTCTGTCCTACTCCAGCAAGTACTGCATACCAACTGATTTAACCCTTTGCTGTGAATGTCAGGTATACCCATCATACAGTGTGATGCTCCAAATGGCAGGTATAAATGATGGCCATTTACAGCCTCCTTATGGAGCTCTCATTTAAATTTGGTATGCTGCACATCACAATGAGCATTTAATTATGGCACCAAAGGGTTAAATTTGAGCCACCTTTTATTTCAAAAAACAAACTGAACACCAACATGTAGCACATCCTGTATTCCACCTACAAAATAACTATTGCATTACAATGACGCCATAGTAACTGAAAATGTGGAATGATACTTTCTCAAGAAGATAAAATATGTTGGAACAGTATGCTATATCCTTATATGGATATTCTGTTCATGAATATAAAGTTATACTTAAGCAACCAACATATACAAGGTCCTCACTGCATCTGACAAGCAATACTTGTCATATAAAATGAGGACCCTATACACTATTGAACTTTTAAAAAATACAGTGTAGTGTTTATTTCCGATTTCATATCTCATACATTAAAATTATTACAAAATCTGAATCACATTTATTGTGAAGTTGAGTTCATTCAAGTTCAAAAATCTATATTCACACATCCGTACTAAAGAGCACAAATAATGGAAGGCATCTCATTTGTAACAGATATGCTGCAAATAAAGCTCATATGTTACAGTTTGATATTGTCACCACTGCACTGATTAACCATCATCAAAACAATATAAACAATCTGATTCTCTGCCAGAACATTGTAATTATTTTGAAGTATGCAAGCTGAGACTTCACAGCCTATTTAGGTTGTATAATTTTGATGAGAAGGTAAGAAACTGATGCAGAATAACACTTACAATATTCAAACAACCCCAAACTTACTATGTTACTGATATCCCTGTCATCAACTACAAAACACCATTGATTGACCAATGAATGCAGTTTTCCCCCACCACTGCAATCTCCAGATTTGTATAAACCAACATTCTGGGTCCTCCTTCTGTTACACTCGGACATCTTACATACATATACACTATATTCTGCAAACTGGTGTAAATTAGCACCACATATGCCTCAGCTGCCATAACAGTATCACTGGCACAGTCACGGTATGTATGTAATACAAACAGTGATGTAAAAAGCACTTACATGAACTACATCTTCTCACTCTAATTTATAGGATATGTACAATACCATTACAAAATACAACTACAAATATATATATATATATATGTATATATACAACTAACTGCCTGTACATGAAATGAGCTTTCATATGTACGATACTTACAAATCTCCAGTTAACTGTCATGAGGGGACCATTTACTGGTGGGTAAGACATTCTTGGCTCCACATTCCTATCTTTCTCCATTCCATAATTTTTATAGAAGAGAGACAACACAGTTTCACGCACTAGCTAATTCAGCTCCCCAGTAAATGCAGACTGCTTGGCTACAATTCTCACTTCTTAATTGGTAGCTCAAGAAAGCCACAAGTTTCATATTTGAGCACTTACAACGACTGTACACTCCTTACTAGACAGACCTTGCTTCTTACAAGACACAATAGCTGTGGGCTTGAGGATGAGAAATTTACTTATGAGAAATGTAGTTAGCATTTCATACATATTATTTGTGATACCCATACTGCTTATCAAACATTATTATTTAAAGAATTTCTGATCTAAAAGATATTTTCTTTGTAATGATACATTCCATTTAAGTATGAACTGATGTCACCTGCCACTGATGAATTTGATTTGTTGCTACAATACTCTAGAGCTGACACTTGGTTACTAGTGCACTACAATACCACAAATTAGTATAGCACATGTCTCCTCAAGTATAAAAAACTGCAAAGCCAGAGTTCAATGAAGACAGTTTCAGCTTTGCTTGTTTTCCATGTACAAAATGAACAATAATGGTTCCAAAATACAGCAGTATTAAAATATCTAACTTCTGCTGCAATAATTACTTATTTAAAATACCGTGGCAGGAGGACCCAGGAGGCTTCATGAAAACAATATCAACAGGATAAGCAGTATACAAATTTGTCGTAGGCACACTATACAGCATTTGAGAACAAAAACTGTTTTCTGTAAAAAGAATTTATATTGTTCTGATATCAGTTTACTTGTGAAATCTATCCTGAAATCTAAGTCTTTGATTTAAAATAACTTGATCGCCTGCAGACCACACACTGCACACCTCAGCTGTCGCTTACAATAATGTTAGCAGGTTACAAAAGAAATATTGCACATGGCACAGCACAGTGTCACTTCCCCGCGTCGGACCCCATCAGATGTCAGCACCAGTCCGCCATGTATGTGAAATCCTTGAAGAGGGTTTGCTCATCATCAGTAAGGTGTCTGGGATCCTTGGGTGGTGTCAACTGCGGTTTTTCTGATGTGAACTCCACATCAAAATTGCTCACATCTTCCACAGAATGCTAACAAGAAAAAATATTCTCTCAAAACATTTTTTCCATAAGACTTACTATATGCAGAAGGTAAAGATGTTCCTGTCTGAGCTAAGAAGACAATACTGCCCTTGTCATGGTTCAATAAGAACAAGCTACCCACTGTGCACTGGCTCACAATGTTAACCTCTGAGGTCCAACCTGAAATCAGACTGGCTTTTTAAATTTTCTGCTGTGGCCCAACATGAACCTAAGTCTGGACAGAATTTATATTTATTTTTTCCTGTTTACAAATGGCACCATCACTTTTCAGCAAAAACAACTGGATCTGGTGGGCCCACATGGGATTAAAAAACTTGATTACACATAGTGGGGGGGGATATAAAAAACTTGTTACTGATCCATATACCTGAACGATTAACATGGTTGTATAACAGTGCCCACTATCTGCAGTCATAAGTAAAACCTGTCTTAATGGCACTCAGTAAAACAGTCCATTACCACTACTGCTACATCATGCTTATTCACACACAAATATTTTCAAAGCAAGCCGAACACAATCACTGCTGTCTTTTGTCTTCACATGGAATGACAATGTTTGGACCCTCAACTGTGTCTCCAGCCTCTCAGGCTCTGCCTTATTTCTTGTACTTACAAACATCAAGATACTGTATTCATGTTCTAATGTAAATGAGACATATTTCCTGTACTGTTCTAATAAATGGGGAGATAACATCCTTCTTTTTCTTATCTCATAAAGGGTAAGATATCCTCCTTCCTATACTTGTCTCAAAAAAAGCTTAGATGTTTATACCATCACATCTTTCTTAGGCATCAGTTTGTACCTCATACGGATTGCAATATGCTTCCATCATGAAGACCAAACACATAAATATATGTACGTATGTCTTCATGTAAAGTATATGTTACTTCTGTCTTAAACAAAATCAAAACTTTTTTTTTGGTGGTAAAATTCTCAAACATGAAACTTCACAAAGATCCATCCTGTGGGAGTTATGTTACAGCATGCAGCCAAGAGGACAGATGGACATGCATGTTGAAGCTAATAATTGCTATTCAGTCAGTCAATGTACCTAGCAGTTTCTTTTTAATGTTTTGTTGACCGTGCATCACGATATATCTGTGTAATAAAAACCAACTTGATGCACTATTTTTCTTCAGTTTATTTCATCAATCAATCTCTACATGTTTTGGGCATATTTGTAGCCCATCATCAAGAGGTATACTGTATATATATATTTTCTGTGATTTCCTGCCTTTTGACAAAATAAATGTAGCACAAATCAGATGCAGAGATAACAGTAAGATCGTTTAACCTAACTACATACAACAATCCAGGAATGTAAAGCTAGTTGTATAGTTGCAGAGAGAACTGTAAGATTGTCAAACCTCACCAAATATGGCAATCAAAGGAATGTAAAGCTTGTAGCATAGTTGTAAAGATAACCGATAGATAGTTAAACTCCTACTATATACAACAATCAAAGGAATGTAAAGCTCGTAGTATAGTAACAAAGACAACTGTAAGAGAGTTAATCCTTACTATATACACTACTAAAAGAAAGTAAAGCCCATAGGATAGTTGCAAAGAGAAATGTATGATTGTTAAACCTTACTAAATATATCAACCAAAGGAATGTTAAGCTTGCAGAAAAATTGCAGAGAGACCTGTAATTAAAAAAAAAAAAAGTTAAACCTGACCATATACAGGAATCAAATGGAATGTAAAGCTTGTAATATAGTTGTAATGAATATTGTACGATTGTTAAACCTAGTTATATACAACAATCAAAGAAATGTAAAGCTTGTAGTATTACCGCTGTAATGAAGCAAGCAATAAACTATATAAAAAAAATATACACAGGGTGTTTCACGACTTTAGGGCATAACTGCAGGAGGTGATTTCCTAGGTCTTTGTGATCAAAAAAGTTCATATAAACATGTGTCCGATTTTGGACGGTTACGGAGTTATGACCG
>Ga0136643_10020258_pt1 | contig 10059 bp, 2 predicted proteins | sample TergutLab28metaG_FD_96883 | JGI IMG/M metagenome (GOLD analysis project Ga0136643, IMG submission 96883) | Labiotermes labralis P1 segment gut microbial communities from Petit-Saut dam, French Guiana - Lab288 P1 (version 3) (version 3) | ecosystem: Host-associated > Arthropoda: Insects >... | reverse complement strand
TGTCTGTCTGTCTGTCTGTCTGTCTGTCTACGTATAACTTCGAATGTGATAATTCGAATTCAAATGGCCATCACAGTCACTACTGATTTTCTGTTTACCTGTAAAGGGAATTAGGAGTGTTTAATTTGTAACGATATAAATTAGATATAATTACAAGCAATGACTGAACTATAACGAAAATATATGTCTGATCGTTCACAGTTCAAGGGCACATAAGTTATAGCAGGTGCCATCTACTGTACTTTAAATGTTGATTATACCATTCGAGTAGGCGAAAACATACACCCTGTACAAAAAAAAAACACAGTGTCTCACAGGGTCTTTATAAATCGCCGGTAATCAGTTTGGTCTGAGGGAAGAGGATGGGACAACTACATACGTACTTCTACACGTCTTCTAAACAGCAGGCAGGAAAAATTTCGCAACGTAAGTAGAGTAATAAATTAGTGAAAATGCAGTAAAGTACAAATACTTAGGAACGACACCCAGAATTAAAATTGCATTCATAAAGAAATTAAGAGTAGGATGAACTCAGGAAATTCTCGCCACCTCCCTCTCCATACACTGTCTTCCCTTAGCTATCTCAAAATACGAATATTTTGAACTACATTTTACCTGTTGCTTTATGTGGGCGCCAAACTTTGAGATTCATATAGAGGAAACAATATATGCCGAGGTGTTAACGAATGGTGTGTTAAGCAGATATTTGGGTCCAAGAGGGTAGAAAGAGCAGGAGACTACAGAAAATTACAAAACGAGAACCTTCATGTTTTGCATTGCTCACCAAATATTATTAGATTGACAGAATGGAACTTGTTGTGAGGGTAGGGGAGAAGACAGGTGCGTAGAGCGATTTGGTTGGGAAACCTAACACAAAAACACTTGTAAGACCGAGGCTTAGACTGGAAGATAATATGAAACTGAATCTTAAATCTTTTGTGAAGGCATTGACTGAATTGATCTGCCTCATGACAAGGACAAGCAGCGGGCTCTTCTGTACAAGGTAATGAACTTTCTTGCTCCATAAAGTTCGGATAACTTCCACACTAGCTGAGGAACTATCAGATTCTGATGAGCGACTCTGTCCCACAGACTTAATAAGCTATATGCTTTAACGTTTCTATACTTGCATTTTCCCGGCAAAATCTACTTATTTGTTTCGTAAGATTAGCACAAAAAACCACTATTTCTCTCGTAACACCAATGGCTGATTAGTATTTGTGGTGGAGACTAACTGTTTTCTTTGTGAGTTTGGACAAAAAATGTTACACAGAACTCCCTAGATCGATTTCGTGCTTTAGATGGTTTAATTATTTTTGCGGCTCAACAGTCCAAATCGGAACAAGGCCACCACATTGTTGAGGTTTCTAGATCACACACAATTAGACACACACACACACACAAGTGTGCGTGTAGTAGGATAGAAGAGGCTGGCATATTTCGTAATGCAGCACAGAAAAGAGATTGCCGTCAATAAAATGCTGTAAATAACTTTAAAGGGCACAATTGAAGACTGTAAAAACGTGCGGTTAAAACAGAGAAAATCTTTCCAAAAATTATCTGATGCATGTGAAAACAAAATTGAAAAGTTTCGAAAGCCACTCATTTCAGCTAACCCCTCATCAGTCTCCAACTGATAATTTAAATACTTCGGTCCCCGTTCATACAGTATGTTGTCCCAGCGCCGCCTTTGTTCTGCTACAACAGAACTGTCACGTTAAACATTTTCTTCCCCAACTTGTCATCAATTGGCATGCTACCCATTTTTCGCACAGGCTATTGACTGTCACATCACACACATTTTGAAAACCACAGCAGGCGTTGTTGATACTTATAGAAATATTCATTTATAATTTTCAGTATATCCTTCCAGGATCAGTGTGTTCAACTGGCTTAGAATTAGGCCAGTGGCAGAATTTTATGAACACGGTAACGATTCTAAAATTTACAACAAGGACAGACAATTCCTTCGAACTTCTAGGAAAATAACAACTTGCTGAAAGGAGGACTCTGTTCATTTATTGTTCGTTGTCAGCCAGTGGCTTGCAATGGTGCAATGAATATTAATACTGCAGCATTCTGGAATATGGCGATGATATTTTTGTATGCTCGTACTGCTAGTTAGTTACTGTGCCTAATATGCAGACACCAAAACTCTGTACCACAAGACATTAAGTTATCAAACAATTTGCCTAGCAGCATACATGTGTAGATAAGGAGTCTCCAACTCCAACTGTGGCCAGAACACCGCCTATACTACAGATATTCTTCTTTAACTTCCTCATTCCCTCCAGGTAACTGTAAGGATAGTAGCCCGAAACAGCACAGCTGTTCCTTAAGAGGTCTCTTTCAATTCTCCATTCCTAGTCACCATACCATCGATGCTAACTGATCTGAAATACTCCCAAAGTTTTAATTTTAAATACAAATATTACACAGATAAATATAATAAAATTATGTATTGTGAATTTTTGAAACCTCAAATCCATATAATCTGTATATATAGGTTTACATGATCTTTTATTCCTGTGTGTCGACCTGATGAAGGCCTTTTACACGGAAACACTTATTTGAAAATAATAGAACAATTTGTCGTTTTTTGAGTGAGTGTATCGTAATTATGACTGACAGCATTGTTTAACCAAAATAATAAGAAATATTTTTAAATTTACGAATTCTAAAACATGAATATTTTCATATCAACAAGTTTATTACCAAATAACTGCACCGGAAATTGAATTACAAATGTACTACTACATGTTTCGGCTAAGATTCGTAGCATCCTGAAGGAGCAACAATATTCAAACACATATAAAATGTTTATCTCAGTAATTATTCTTACCTAACTTAAAATATAAGAATGCAAAAATTTGCAGTTCATTTATCCCAGTAACTAACCAACTTTATGCACAAAATTTTGTTTACAATAAGTTTATTTCATACCTCTACATGTTTCGGGGACATGTGCTCATCATCAGGAGGTAACAATTTCATTACACAGCCTCTGGTATCATCACATCTATAGGTGTGATGATATCAGAGGCTGTGTAATGCAATTTTAACCTCCTGATGATGAGCACATTTCCTCTAAACATGTAGAGACATGCAATGAACTTATTCTAAAACAAAAATTCTGTGCGTCAAGTTCGTTATTTACTGAGATGTACGGTCAGCAAAACGTCAAAAAAAATACAATGTTGTTATGTGGTTTGTCGATTGTCAATGGTAATATATAAAGAATGAATATTAATGAAAATATACTGTTGAATAACGATGTATAGTATTATGGAACAATTGTGTTAAAATGGTTGCAACAAAGAAATAATATGAAAATTTAGAGTGCTGCACAGACATCTTGAGAGAATGGAATTGTCTCGAGCTTTAATGGAGTGGAAAATCTGAAAATTAAGAATTAAAATTAAATACTATTTTACAGTTTTAGGTGTTTTGAGTGCAAATATAGCTAATGATGAACAGAATATATATTTGGTGTGTTAACGGAGTGTATATTAACATTAATATAGAATTAGTATTTTTAACATTTACAATCAACAAACTACGCAACAATGTCGTGTAAGTCTTTGAATCTTTTTTCTCCCTGATAATGGATAGGGACAGTGGTCGAAACAAGTAGGAGTACGTTGCAATTTAAATACTGTCACAGTTAGTTGGTAATAAACTTGTTTATGTGTGTCAATTGTACGGAAAGTATACAATATTAAGTTTATGAATGTTCGTGTTACGAGTTACTGGAAAGAAGTGCCGGAACAACTTCACGATATAGCAATGGCTTCTTGCACATAGCTACAATTACCTCTGTGCAATACGACCTTTCTATTGTTCGAACAACTGTATTGACATTAAGGTAACAAATCCGTATCATGCCATCTGGTTACCGCAAAAAATGTTTAGCGGAAAGCCCTTTTAGTGGAAAAAAATATAATAAAGAAAGTTTGAAGATTCATGTGCGAAATAAAATAAAATAAAAAGTGCAATTAAGAAAATGGAATTAAGTAAAACAGAAGAATGTCCCAAGAAACACGAACCAGTATTAATGAAGACCATGCTCCATTATGGAAGTTTTTGTATTCATTAGATACACTTCATTTCGGGGAACACTCGCGTTTTAATAGGCCTCTCATTATAAATAAAACACGTTTCATTTCACTGTTCGCGTCTTGCAGGGTAGCAAAGAAGGCACATAATACCTGAATAGCAAAAAACAACCGTATTCATTAAGAAACAAACCTTCATAAAGTATTAAATTTCAACAGAAGTATTAAAAATATACGAAGGTCATGAAAGACTGCCCGTCTTTGTAAAGAAAAAGTCTAATATATAGGCTAACTCTAATTGGATAGAGTTGAGAGAGGAGTTGAAAAAATACTGTCCATTTTGAAATAAACAGAAACTCGTATTACGGGAAATGAAGAAGGAAAAACGTAAATGTATACGTACACGAGATGGAAAAATGGTCAATTAATATATATTAAAACGTTCTTTTGAATTTTGTGTAATTAGGTTCCCAAGGTAAGGGCCTATAAAACAGTCAGCCGAGAACTCGAACTAAAGTTACAATAAAACATTTTTCAATCTGATAATTTACTTTCGTTATTAGGCTCTACTTAGTGAAATTAAATAAGCCCGATGAAATATCCAATTCGCATGGAGCACATTCTAAGTACTGTTCTGTTAACTTTATCTCTATAACTACACCACTTCGATGTTAGGTATACAGTTTGTGTGCTAAAATTATAATCAATCAGGGCAAGCTGGTTTAATCATGAAAGCAAAAAAAAAAATAATAATATTCAAATTACACAAAATTTCACACGACATTTGTTTCTCAAAATTAACTCCATAAGTACACACACCCCTTGCGTAATAACAGAAGAACGCGGTTCTCAGATACTTCGCGGTGAAAGCCTGTCATCACTCAAATTTTTGTGAATAACCAGTGTGTATTTCAACGTAACAGATCAACTACTGATAAGGTATTAGGCAATCCTCAAGTACTTACAAAAAGTATAAATAAAATGGGAAAGTATATAGGCTATTTATTTCCTGCCAGACAGAATATGAATCGGTTACGAGAAGGTTTCGTGTATCATATCTACTGCGTGCTGTATATCTCTGAAATTATTTAGGTTACTTAAACCGTCTTTAAATGATACCTACAGCACAGTTCATATCGGTAAGCACATGTCTCATACATTTCACAATCAGAAAGGTCTGAAGAGAGAAATGGTTTTAACCAACGCTCTGCAACCTTGCTTTCAAATATGCCATTAGGAAGGTCAAAGAAAACCAGGGTGAAATGCAACTGAATGGAACACATTAGCTTCTGGTCTGTGCTGATGGATTAAATTCGTTGTGTTCAAAGTTTCATATCCCTTAATTAGGCGCACATGTGTTTCCAGTTTGGGGAGGTGAATAATTGACACAGATATCACAAAGTAGAGTTACGGAATTTAAAAAATTACAACTACAAAGGTAGAAACTAAGAAAAAAACGTGTTTTTCCCTGACAAGGTTCACAAACAAAATCTTCATCCATACCTGCACACAGTGTGTGCACCTATCTACAATATTTGGCACATCGTATCCACTCTTCTCCATTGTGGTATTCAGCGAAGCGACCAGTACAGTACACACAGTCAGCGTCTTGTTCCTCTTCTTCCGTCGAATAGTCAGCAAAAGGAACAGCTAGGTTAGTGTTCGAATCTTATAAAGTGTCAGACGCAGTTGCATCCTGGCAAACTCTCTTTTATTTCTTTTTGAAGGCCCAAGAAGAGCTTTCGACGTAAGCCGATCGGTTTTGGATTTAGTGGCCTGTTTTTTTTCTGAATTGCCCCAACAAATTTTTTTTAGATTAATCCGTTACTTTCTTTGCTGTTCCGCCACGATTATTTGGCTGTAAGTTCAGGCTTGGCACAGGACGGATATCTGATGCTCGAAAATCCTCAGCAGAAGGTAACGGCGAAAAATAAGCAGAATTGAATGGTGGCTGATCGCTGGTATTCATCAAAGCAGGATGGTTCACAGGTGCAGAATATGTATCCTCTAAGGCTAGAGGGAACTCGTGTGGTCTGAAGATGTTCTTGTCACAAGGAAAAAGGCCCGTCACCCGGAAGCCATTAGCCGCTATCTCGCCTGTTGCAGCTTGCTTGTACGCATTGCCGAATTGTTCGCCAATTTGGTAGACGGTGACAAGCGCTAGGTTTGAATTGAACTATTTTTTTTTCAAATTCTTGTCAGTAGAATATTTCAAGGGGCTCCATGAAAGCTTTATCCAAGCATAGAATTTTGTGGCTGTTGTGAGCTCGGAGACAAATGATGTCAACATGATTCTCTCGAGCTAAAGCAATGACCTCCAATTTCCTTGTGTGTGAAAAGTGTCCGTCCAATCCAACGATTACAGGATCTTTTTTGTCTGCTTTTTATGTTTGATGAAATTAAGAAACCTCAGGGTGAAAATCTCGTTCTGTATCCACCCCGAGAAATGGCACGCGTGGATTGATCCAGGCGGTGAGCCATTCATCACATCTTGTTTCATATATTTTCTTGGAAATACAAGTAACTGAGGAATGAAGTGTCCAGTTGAACTCAAACAGGTGACGACTGTCAAGAGAAATCCCCGATCTGCGGATTAAACAGAAGATATCTGACACTTACCTTTAAATCTTAATATTTTCTTATGTTTCTGCTGTACAATAGTGGTGCTAGTTTCGTCTTGCAGGATTATGTTGAATTGTGTACGTAGCGGGTTCATATATTTAAAGAAACTGAGCTCCTGATTCAGGAGTGAAACCCCTCGCTCTTGAGAGTGAAGAATTGCAGTGGTTGTAACTGAATTTCTTGATGACAACGTAGGAAATGTTTCAACCACTTCCTTCCAGTCTTTTAATTTCTCTTGCAAAATTGGTTTTTAATTCCGTTTCTTACAGCAAGTTGGTAAGCGAGGTGCACGACGTGTACCATTGTTAAGCCCAAAAACTTTCTCTGCATGAAAAGACAGTACTCAACCAGATCATTTTGTACTTTACAAGAAAGGACTCTCTTCTTACCCAGTTTTGTTTTGTTGCTTCTCATGAGCTTTTCTGCCAGTCTTTAACAAAACCTTGTAGTGTTGTTTGTGGTAAGTTGAAAACTCTGGACGCTTTATAGCTGTCCATTTCTTTGCTCCTCATAGCCTCCATAGCTGCTTTCATCCTTTCTTGGTCCCATTTTTGCCTTCGAGCCATCTGTAATTTTATATAACTCAGAAGGAATAATTCATAAGGTAATGACTTTCTAATATGCGGAGCCCCATATTGGGATCTTCAGACCTCCCCATAATAGGCGAAGAGAGGTGCTTGAGACAAAGTGCGAATAAAAGAGAAGGACGTAAAATTGTACCTATGAAACACAACAAGGGTTTAAGATTTAACTTCAAAGAGAACCAAACACTAACCTGATTTACAAAAATAACTTACCTTCAACGGCTCGTTAGTCACAGTTTAGGGATAAGCAAAAATTCAGAGCGCACCAAAAAAAAACACCCAATCAGTATCGAGATCTTGAGCAACTGAGTGTTTATTATATGTTTACATTTAATAACCTCATCTGATTAATGATTTACATTTTTAAGCTCGGAGCGCAGAACCTCCTGGTATGAAATAATGTACTTCTCATTATTAGGAAACTTCCCCATAATAGGCGTCTTTCCCCTACAGGGCAACTACTTGTATCAGAGATTTTTTAAAGGACTAGAGCCACCGGGATATCAGGCTGATCAATGGCCTCCATTTTGTGCCCAGGTTAAGACTGTGTATGGAGCTGTAACGTCACTCCCCCATAAGTTCTCATGGAGTGTACAGGAAGATCTTACCTTTGCACCAGAGTTTTTAATCCTATAAATCCTAGTCTTTAGTTTACGTACCACCAGGTTTAACACTAATGTCCACACGGTGTGTTTATGTACCATGCATAACCGTCAGAGAATACGGTAGGGTCTCGTTTTACGACGGGTTACGTTCTAGGATATTTGGTTTTAAATCGAATTGTCGTAAAACGAGTATTATTTGAATGGTTTAGATTGAGATACGTTCAAAGACCAAACAAATTAGTCAAATAATTTTATAATTAAAATATTTCTTTACATTATGACATACAATTTTAATTTACTGAATTAGGTATACAGAAAGTAACACAAATAATTGAAAAAATATCAATCAAATCACTTTTTGTTTTGTTGAAGAAGGCCCAAGCTGTAGTTCAGAAGACACCAAGAAAGAATGTAACGTCAATTGTTTTGATTTTTTCTTTTGTGTTTTGTTTGATGGACGTCATGAGTAGAAAACTCACAATAAACTTAAAAGAACTGCACTCAAATTTAAAAAAATAAGAAACGCGTGCACACCGGAAAAAAGCTAGAAGCGCACTTAAGTGGAGAAAGGACGCTTGAGTTGCTACAGTGATGCACCACAAGTCGGGAGTGCTTGGACCGACTGGACAAGGGTCGTAAAAGTGAATCGTCGTAAAACGAACCGTCGTAAAGCGAGGCCCTACTGTATACCGATTACCTTTCTACGCCAACTTCATGGACTTTTTCTAACCGAAATACTCTATATTCTTTTTGTAGTGCGAACTGGTACGTTTAGTCTTGGAATGTATATACAGACCGGAACGGGTCAACATGTGGCCCATCTCCATGAAACATATGTGATGACAATGATGATGATGATGATGATGATGATGATGATGATGACGACGATGTATATACAGGTACGCTCTCTTTGTGTGGCCAGATTTCAAGTCTGAAAGTTGTACACATACAATCGCTGTTCAAGCCTTACCTACAATGCTATTGGAATAACTTTCCAGCCACTCAGCATGTTACAAGACCTGATTCTACTCTGGGCCGTGTCACCCGATATTACCCTACGTAATGTCTGCTTGAATATTAAACATGACAGGTGATGTACGTATAACGTAACATCGACGCGCGTTCGTGTAACCATTGTTGCAGTGGGAAAGCGATAAGTAATACACGTTCTGAGAGTGTGTTTGTAGCTTAGGTATCCAGTAGGCACTGCGCTTGCGCCATATTGTAATTTGTGGCCTTCCCGACCTTACTAAATTTTTCCACTTTACCTTATAACGGCACAGTTTCCTAAAGAAAGTTATTGAACACAAAATGCGTCTGTTTATTTTCTCTACAGCTTTTATATGAAATATTTCCCATTCTAAGAAAAACTGAACAAGCTATGATAAAAAATGTGTATTGGTTTTCATGTACCCTGCTCGTTATTCTTGTCAGATTTTAATGAAAAGAATTATTTTGACATAGTCTTGAAGAAACAGATATCAAATTTCATGAAAACCCTTCAGTTGGAGCCTAGTTTTTCCAGGAGGACGGACGGACGGATAGGACAGACAGACAGACAGACACGACCCACGACGTCTTTTCCGAAATTTTTCCTACGCGTCTAAAAAACTGCAATTTTCATATGCAGTTGATTCAGGCATTTTTTATAATTCACGGAACATAGAGCTGTTAAATCCAAGTTACCTCATTAACAGGTAAGTCTTTGCAACAGAGAAAGGAACATCGGCAACAAAGTAGGAAGTGACTTATTGTGACTTTGCTGTATAAAACTCGCTCTGAAAAATTACAATCTGAAATTCATTTGCACAATATATAACTAAACAATTCCCAGAACACACCGAGTCTCTACTACAACAACCAGGTCATTATTGTTGTATAAGAAAAAAATCTCCCCTTATTCCGATAATAATTTGAAACCCATAAATAAGGTGTGTTTGAAGATTTCAGAGTTTAGCATGTTAAAGCAGATAATAGGCCTAAACATTGTTACTGCTGGTCTCTAGCTGGTAAAAAGAGATACGGCATTAATCTACAAATCATCATTATTGAATCTTATGCGTACTGGATCGTGCATCATCTTGATATTTGAATAAAGGTTGACCAACTAGATGACACTTGCTTTATTATCTACTGCTCAACATGTTTCAGACGTTAATATGTCCATCTTCAGGAGCTTGCGACTACTTGTTG
>Ga0136643_10020256_pt1 | contig 10059 bp, 9 predicted proteins | sample TergutLab28metaG_FD_96883 | JGI IMG/M metagenome (GOLD analysis project Ga0136643, IMG submission 96883) | Labiotermes labralis P1 segment gut microbial communities from Petit-Saut dam, French Guiana - Lab288 P1 (version 3) (version 3) | ecosystem: Host-associated > Arthropoda: Insects >... | reverse complement strand
CGGGCAATATGATGATGTTTTTAATTTTAATGATGATGTTTTAAAAAACAGGCGACCAAATAAAGGTCGCCTGTTTTTGCTCTTATAATGTCTTGACAATATTCGTACCAACATCTTTTCCCACAACTTGTAGGGGCGGATGTCCCCGTCCGCCCGTTGCAGCTTGAGGCTTACCAAACACACCTGCAAACCGTAAACATGGCGGGCGGCTGGGACATCCGCCCCTACAAGCCCCTACAAGCCCCTACAAGTAAAACACAGCCAAAAAACGTCTTGTTCGGCGTTTTGACTCGCCACTCAATAAAGGTTTTAACTTAGAATTAGTATTATATCCGCATCTTTTGCATTAGCTTCTTCGATATCTCGTCATCAATCCAGTCATATACCAATTTTATTTCCATTTCATAATCATCTTGGATTTCAAAATACTTGGCGTTTGATTTTTCACAAAGCTCTTTCTGAATTTCGTTCATCAATATTTGATTCTTCACATTATCCCATGCGTTGCAAAGCTCACCTCTTTGCTCGATTACTGACCGATGCTTCAAAATTGCTGATTCAAAGTGCTCTTCGATATATGGTTTTGAGAACCCTAAATAAAACGAAATGACGTCAGCCAAATACTCACTTGGCAACTCGTCGATTTTTTTAGGAAGCAAGTAACAACCTTCTATTATGAGGTTTTGACTATTTTCGACACAAGTCATTATTATGCCCTTTAATATGGGCCACAACTTATCGGCTATAAATTCGGGGTTATCGGTGGGCGTGAAGCCGCACCCGACACCAGCACGATAAAGCCCCATTTTTAAGTGGTCTATGGATAGCGACGGATAGCTGTATTTTTCGAGCAGTTGTTGAGCCATAAAAGTTTTTCCTGAATAACTTACACCACCAATCAATATAACCATACATCATTTCCTTTCCCATAAACATTTTTGGGCTTCGGACTATCTGCAAAGCTGTGCATTATCACGGCTTTTTGTTTTCAACTTAAATTACTATATTTATCGGTTTCGTTTTCGTTTGCTTCCGGCACGGGCTCGCCAAATTTTTTGAGCCTGTGATATTCCACAATGCTGTCTACAATGTCTTTTAAAACAGCAACAACAGGTATAGCCACTATCATACCAAAAATACCAGCAATAGCACCACCAAAGACTATGCCTATAATAACAAGCAAGGGGGAAAGGGCAAAAGAGCCGCTCATTAGCCTCGGCTGTATAACATTAGCGTCAACCTGTTGTATAACAAACAAGACCAAAGCTGCTATCAGCCCCATTGTAAGCCCCTGAGTAAGCATAACCACCAAAACGGCTATAACCGTAGCGACAATAGAACCAAAAATTGGTACATAATTAAATATACCAAGCATAATCCCCAGTATCAACGCAAAAGGCGAACCCATGACGGCAAGCGCAATCGCCGACACGCTCCCCAAAATAAGCCCGTCTATTGTTTGGGTGCGGACGTATTGCCTAAAATTGTGGTTAAGGCGAGAGAAAGTGGCAGAAACAACGCCGCTTGCTGTTTTTGACACAAAAACATCCGACACATTACGTAAATATTTTTTAAATTTATCTTTTTCTACAAGTATATAAATAGAAGCTACAAAGGTGATAATTCCGTTTATTACCGCGCCCCCTGCATCCATAATAATGCTAATGGGCTGTAACAAAATATCAAAGCTAAAATCAGCAAACAAGCCTTCTAAAATTCCAAATATTGTTTCTTCGTTTATTTGCCAGCCAAACAAATCCCATTCGTTAAAGCGGTCAACAAGCCCTAAAATAGCATCCCAGTATATATGCCAGTTTTCGCTAAAAAACTCAATGCTGTTAATGATGGCGGGGATAACAAAGCTGAGAAAAGCCGCAATAATTCCCAATAAAAGCACAAGGGTAATAAGCACGCTAAACAGCTTTTGCTTTTTTAAAATGACTTTGTTTTTTGACTTTGCCAGCAATTTTTGTATGCTGCTTATTGGGATGTTGACAATATAAGCAATTATAAAACCCCACAAAAAGGGCGATGCAACGCCCCACACCCACGCCACCGCATCAAAAACAACACCTATTTGCAAAACAGCAAATATAGTCAAAATAATTGCCAAAGCAAGCAAATAAATTGGAAATAACTTTTTAAAATTCTTTTTACGAAACTGACTGTCCACTTTACATCCCCCTAATTATCGTGTGCTACGCTTCCATTTTGCTTTTCTTCGCCATTGTTTAATCATTTTGAAAAAGTCCTTGCCAAAAAACAAAATAACATTGGCGACGGACACAAGCAAAGCCACCCTGCCGTTTAAGTCGGAAATTACAAACATATATCCAAATAATGCAAGGTTTAAAAGTCCAAGCCATTTTACTTTTATAGGTAACACCAAAAATAACCTCACCTCGACATTGGGATAAAGAATTGCAAAAGCAAAAAACAGCGACAAATTTAGGAAGTAATTGGTGGCAAAGCCCGTTATTAGACCTGCAGCAATAGTGCCCATTATACCGCATAAATAAAAAATGTTAAATTTAAATGCTCCCCATTCCCTTTCCAAAGCCGAGCCTATCATCCAATAGAAATACAGTATCAACAAAGTGAAGAGCATGAAATTTGCTTCCATAGGTATAAAAATGAATGTAATAACCCGCCAAAACTCACCGTCCATAATTGCCGCTGTGTTAAAGAAAAATAGCTGCACAAGACCAACATCGGGCATCAAAAAATCCACAGCAAACACAATACCCATTGCGCTTACAATATATAGCATCAAATTTTTAATGGCAAATTTGCCAAATTTTCTTTCCATCCTGTGTAATAAGCTAAATTTACCTATCATTGTCTTCTCCCCTGTGGTTACTTTATTGTCCATACTGTTTCTATTATACACTATAACCAAAAAATAGCAACAAAGAAAGCATCCCATTTTGGGTGTTTGCCTTTAAGAAATATTTTCCGTATAAATAATGGGTGTGTTTGTAAATGCGTTAAGAACCACATTAAAACGCAGGTTGTCCTCCAAAGCGGTTAGGGTAAATAAGTAGGCAGGAACTGCTCTCAGCTGGTTTTTGCGCGGGTCTATGATGTATACTAGCTGCATGTCTAAAAGTTCAATAGAACCATGAACACCTTCAAATTGAAAAAGGTTTAAAAGTGCCAAAAGAGCTTCATCGGCGGCAAAAATTGGGTGGGTGTAGCCCGTAAAGCTGTTGTGGGTCGCTTGTGAGTAAAAAACGCTTACTACGCCACGTTCAGCCACACGTATTCTAATACGGCTGTCGTAAAGTAAATATCCCGCATACGAGTCAAAGAAAGTTAGCATATAGTGTCCGTCTGGAGTAAGGCTGTTGGAAACCAGCGTCATATTAGAGGCGGGATAACCCAGAATTTCTTCTATAAAAGCACGTGAAGTTATTTCGGCGGCAGATGCTGTCATGGCGAAGTCTTCTTCTTGTATCCCAACAAAAAACCCATCACGCATTTCAAAAGAAATTACACCATCACGCACAAAATATCCCATAGCGTTTTGAGACCTACGGTTAATGAATATTATATTGTTGCCCTCAAACTCTGTCTCAAAATCTTCATTTTCAAAAAAACGTGCTGCTATTTCAAGAATATTGTGATTGTATCGATAAAGACTCAAATGTTGCATGGGGCGAAAACTTTGTGGTATTTGCACCCTCTCATTAACATGGATATTATTTTGTTCCAAAATTCTTACCGCATTTGATATGCGGTTTTCTGTAAGAATATATTGTCTTTCGTCTGCAATAACAAAGAGTACCAACACAACAACAAGCGCAGACAGCAAAATTAGCATTATATTTTTTATACGGTCTGTATTCATGGCAACTCCCCTTCATTTTCATAATAAGAGTGTTCTATTGCAAGTACGGGCATTTCAATGCTAAAATTAATCATTAGGCGGCGATAAAAAATCACCTCACGCCCCAAAACACGTATTTGAATGGCGTGGTCAATATTTGTAGGCAAATTATCGATATGGGCAAGATTTAGAATTGCATTATTCAATATATAGTCGAAGTAAAAATAATACACTGATGTTTCGGGGTTATACTTAAAATCTACCAAAATAACCTCGTTTTTTGGCACTTCAGGATTTACTGCTATTTGTGCGAGTGCGTCGTTATTAATCATATCAAAAGCAGCCAATAAAGCACGTGTAAAGTCATCTATATTTGTGTTGGACGGCATTGCTGTGAATTCTGCAATATTATTAGGAAAAAAACGCCCGACACGTCTGCCGTCATAATACGTGTAGATATTATTTATTATGCTGGGGGTTATAGATGCGAGACGACTTGGAAAGAAAAAGCTAATATGGGCGGTAACTGCGTTTAGAGTAAGGTCTTGAATGGGATTTGTCCACACAACATTGCCCAAAACATCTGGAGGAAAGTTGTATAATGAGGATTCTGATACAAGGTTATAATGATGGTTGGAATATAGCGTGAAAATAAAAAAACTTTGACTTTGCTTGTTGATGAAAAAGAAGTCGAGGGTATATTCCGTTAATGTGCTTGGAACAATTATTATTTTGTGAAAATCGTCAAAATGAGACGATAAAAAACCAGGTCTGATGCCAAAAAATTCTCGGAAAAAACTAGATGGCATAGGGAAGTTGTATTGAATGGTAATATTTTTGGAGGCAATTAGTTCTTCTAATGGCTCATCATTTAAAGAGCCGCTGCGCACAAAGACTCCCTCGGCTATAAGGTGTTCAATTACAAGGTTAGAATCTATCCATACTTGATTTTGCGATAAATTATTGTAAAAAACACGGTAATCTACCCCGTCTTCGGAAACGGTAATTCTCGCAGATTCTATAATCAAGTAGGCAATGGATTCGTCCCAAGGGTTCATTTCGCTAACAGATGTATTGGGTGACAGCGAAAAAAAGTCGCGCATTTGAAAGCCGCCAAACCATAGCCGCACAACCAAAATTGTACATGCTACAGTAAGTAATGCAAGAGCAATATTTTTTATTAGGGGTACAATGGGTCTTTTCATATCACGCCCCTCCAACTACAACTGCCAATTTATAGGAATTTGACCGCTTTTTACCAAAAAATCATTTGCTTTGGAAAAGTGTCGGCATCCAAAAAAGCCGCCCCTTGCCAAAGGGCTTGGATGTGGCGCGCACAAAGTTTTGTGCTGGCTACTTATTAGTGCTTCTTTTGACTGAGCTGATTTGCCCCATAGCATAAAAACAAGTGGGTTTGGATGGTCGTTTAATGAAAGTATAACTTGGTCTGTAAAAACCTCCCAACCTTTCCCTGCATGGGATTTTGACTCGCCTGCCCGCACTGTTAAAACTGTGTTTAGTAACAGCACACCTTGAGTAGCCCACGGCATTAAATAGCCGTTTCTAGGAATTGTACAACCCAAGTCGTCGTGCAATTCTTTAAAAATATTTTTAAGAGATGGAGGTATTTTCGCACTAGGCATCACGGAAAAAGCCATTCCATGCGCCTCGCTTGGATTAATATACGGGTCTTGTCCTAATATAACAACCTTAACAGATTCAAAAGGCGTGTGGCGCAAAGCGGAAAAAATTTGATTTTTTGGTGGATAAACTGTGTAATTATCGTACTCTCCATATACAAATTGACGCAAGGCCTGATAATAAGGCTTTCCTTGCTCCTTATCTATCAAATCTTTCCAATTGGTTATTGCTGTACCCATGTCCTACACCTCCTTTTGCATTTTACCACAAAACTAATAATTATTCAAGTTTTACACATAATAATCTCAAATAATTTTGGGAGTGATATAGCAATGCGTAGACCAAGAGAGTATATATATTATATCGGCGGCACACTATGCCTTGTTTTGTCGGCGTTTTTGCTGTTTCAAAGCGGAATAATGCCATCAACGCTTACAAACAGAATTTATATCAATAACAGTGCAAGAGGATATAAAGACTACTATTATTCTGATATTTCGTTACACAGAAACAATTTGCGTCAGGCTGCGGCTTATTTGCCTTTATATTCTGTTACAGAGCAGGCGGATATGTTTAGGTTTTTAGCTTCTTTTGAAATGGAGCAAGCTACAATATATGAAACAGAAGAATTCTTTTTAGCCGCATCACACGATGGAAGACATCTGCAAATATACAAATTTTTGGACAAATTAATATATAGCTCTTTAACTGTTAGGGATACAAATGAACCAGAGATTTCAGTTGGGCGCGCAAAAGAGATTGCTCAAGAATTTGTAAAAAGGCATCTTTTTTTGGCGGGAGAGTATGAAATTGGCGTACAAAGAAGCGACGTTGGCTTTGAAATACAATTTGTGGAAAATCTAGGTAAAATTCCGAATAAAGCCTTTCCTACTATTATTATGGTGGATAACTTCGGCAACATTGTGTCTGCTAAACATTTTTATTTCGAGTATGAAGAATTGGGGCGCGGCGACCTTATGACTGCGGCATCAGCAATAGCTTATTTGCCCCGCAATCACAGTGGAAGAATACGCATTACAAATTATGAGCTTATATATATTTTTGAATACAGCATATTACAGCCCGTGTATTTATTTAGGGGGTATTATCCTGACGGCAGCCCTTTTTCGGCTACTGTGGCAGCATTAAAATTTTAGGTTATACGGGCGAGAAAAACTCGCTCGTTTTTTCTATTGATTATTTCAGAAAAATATGGTAAAATTGGACGAGCAAATGTCAATGCATCATTGACAAATTAAAAAAGAGGTGCAAAATGGGATTATTTAAATCGTATAGCGAAAAAGAGATTAAACGTATACAGCCTATTGTGGCGAAAATTGAAGCCTTGAGAGACGCAACAAAGTCGCTGTCTGACGACGCTTTGCGGGCAAAAACCGATGAATTTAAAAAAAGGTTAGCAAATGGGGAAACTCTTGATGATATTTTACCCGAGGCTTTTGCGGTGGTGCGTGAAGCTGCCGTGCGCACCTTACAGCAAGAGCATTATTCCGTACAACTTTTAGGCGGCATTGTTCTGCATCAAGGACGCATTTCAGAAATGCGTACGGGTGAAGGGAAAACCTTAACGTCCACACTCCCTGCATACCTTAACTCTCTTGCGGGTCAGGGTGTACACGTGGTTACAGTAAACGAATACCTTGCAAAACGTGATGCCGAATGGATGGGTCAAATCCACCGCTTTTTAGGGCTTACAGTTGGATGTATTTACCATGACCTTAACCCCGACCAAAGGAGAGAGGCTTATAATTGCGACATAACCTATGCCACAAATAACGAGCTGGGTTTTGACTACCTTCGTGATAATATGGTGGTTTATGAGCAAAACATGGTGCAACGTGGTTTAAATTTTGCAATAATTGATGAAATTGACTCTATTTTGATAGACGAGGCAAGAACCCCCCTTATTATTTCAGGAGCTTCAGACAAATCTACCGACCTTTACAAGGTTGCGGCACGTTTTGTTAAAACTCTTACCAAAGGGCGCATTGTAAATGAAGATGTCGCCATGAATCCCCTTCAAAAAGTAGAAATGCAAGAAGAGGGCGACTTTGTTGTGGATGAAAAACAACGAACAACCACCTTGACTAGCGAGGGAACAGCAAAGGCGGAGCGTTTTTTTGGCATAGAGAACCTTTCCGACCCCGAAAATCTTGAAATTCAGCACCATGTGAACAATGCATTGAAGGCATTAAATAACTTTCATCTTGAACAGCAATATGTTGTTGTTGAGGGCGAAATTGTTATTGTTGATGAATTTACGGGTCGTATGATGCCGGGCCGCCGCTATTCCGATGGTCTTCATCAAGCCATTGAGGCCAAAGAGGGAGTAAAGGTGCAAAATGAAAGTAAAACCCTTGCTACCATCACCTTCCAAAATTACTTTAACAAATATGCCAAAAAGTGCGGAATGACGGGAACGGCTCTAACCGAGGAAGGCGAATTTAGGGATATTTACCACATGGATGTAGTGGCTATTCCCACAAACCTCCCTGTTGCCCGTAAAGACCACGCCGACCTTGTGTACAAAGGCGTTGCAGGAAAATACGCCGCCATTATAAAAGATATTCAAGAATGTCACAAAAAAGGGCAACCCGTGCTTGTTGGTACTGTAAGCATTGAAAAATCTGAATTTGTAAGCTCGCTTTTAAAACGTGCGGGCGTAAAACATAATGTTCTTAACGCAAAATATCACGACAAAGAAGCGGATATTGTTGCAGATGCTGGGCAAAAAGGTGCTGTAACCATTGCCACAAACATGGCTGGACGTGGTACGGATATTAAGCTGGGCGAAGGTGTTGTAGAGCTTGGCGGTTTAAAAATTATTGGCACAGAACGCCATGAATCCCGCCGTATTGATAACCAGTTGCGAGGACGCTCCGGCCGTCAAGGCGACCCGGGCGAAAGCAGATTTTATATTAGCGCAGAAGATGACCTTATGCGTCTTTTTGGCGGAGAACGAATGAAGACGATTATGTCGGCACTTCGTATGCCAGAAGACGAGGCCATTGACAGCAAAGCATTGTCCAAAGTTATTGAAAACGCCCAAAAGAAGGTGGAAGGCAACCACTTTAACACTCGTAAAAATCTTTTGGACTACGACCGCATTATGAATGAACAGCGTGAGATTATTTATGGTGAACGCCGCAGAATTTTAAGCGGCGAAAGCCTTAATGACCACATTATGAATATGCTTAAAGAGGTTGTAAACCGCTCTGTGGACGACTACAACGACGCAGAAACTAATGCGCTCGACATACCGGCACTTAATAAATACTTGCAGGAGCTATTGCGTCTTGATAAGACATACACCGTAGCACAGGGTGAAGACAAAGACGCATTAAAAGCCCTAATTTTGGAAGATGCCACAGCGTTGTACCAAAAGCGTGAGGCAGAGCATAACGCAAATAGACTTGACGAGCATATAGACATGCGTGAAATTGAACGCCGTATTATGCTGCAAATAGTTGACCAAAAATGGATGAACCACATTGACGACATGGACCAAATGCGTCAAGGTGTTGGTTTGCAGTCTTTTGGACAAAGAGACCCTCTTACAGAATACCGCTTTTTGAGCTACGATATGTTTGATGAGCTTGGGCGCAATATCCAAACTGACACCATAAGGGGCATGTTTAACGTGCGCCTTATTAACCAACCTCAACGCCGTGTTGCTGTTTCTAAAACAATGTTTACTAATAAAGACAACACCGCCGCAAAAACACCCACCAAACGCAAAGAAGAAAAGCAAGGGCGTAATGACCAATGCTCTTGTGGTAGTGGAAAAAAATATAAAGTGTGCTGCATGGGCAAATCTTAATGCGTCCAATGACCCACAGCGACATTTTGAGAGTGGCAGAAATTCACACTTTCGCTCGCCGAATGGCTTTTAAAGATATACTTTCAGACAAACATCTTTTTGTTGAAACCAATGTTTTTGAGCGGGCGGGCTATTTTGAGAAAGACTTGGAGCTGGGCGAGCGAAAGAGTTTTGTCTATGATGAGGGGTTTGTCAAAGGGTTTTTGACCTTGCAACCTTGCGAGAACAGTTGCTTGCAAATTTTACGGTTTTATATTGACCCAGTCTTTCAAAGCAGTGGTATAGGTTCAAAAATGATGGAATTTTGCAACCAAAAAGCGGCAGAGGGCAATTTTGAAAAAATTTGCTTGTGGGTTTTAGAGCAAAATTTGACGGCAATAGATTTTTATAAAACCAAAGGCTTTATGGCATCTGGTGAAAGAAAATCACGTAAATACGGCACTGCCGAGGCAACACAGGTTCAATATTTAAAGGATGTGAAGAAGTGATAGAGCAGATTAAAGCCTTGCTTGCGCCCTATGCGGCAAAGCTAACAGAAATGGGGAAATCTCTTTGACGTTGAGGGTTTAGAGCAGCGTGCAAAGGAGCTGACCGAAGCTAGTTATGCCGAGGGTTTTTGGGATGACGGGCAGGCGGCACAAAAGGTTTTAAAAGAGGCGAAAGAGCTAAATAATAGAGCGGAAGCATTTCGTAAGCTGGAAGCGGCGCATGAAGATGCTTTGCTTTTGTTGCAATTAGCAAAAGAAGATGG
>Ga0136643_10020255_pt1 | contig 10059 bp, 5 predicted proteins | sample TergutLab28metaG_FD_96883 | JGI IMG/M metagenome (GOLD analysis project Ga0136643, IMG submission 96883) | Labiotermes labralis P1 segment gut microbial communities from Petit-Saut dam, French Guiana - Lab288 P1 (version 3) (version 3) | ecosystem: Host-associated > Arthropoda: Insects >... | reverse complement strand
TTGCGCTGACCACGTGACACCCCTCTATCCGCAAAAGTTGGCACTAACTTCGCCGACCGGCGGCGGCCGCTCTGTCGGTATAGTTTGCGTGCGGACTAAGGCCACGGAGTTTAGTTTAGTTTAAGGCTGTTGTATGTCTGCCACTCAGTACATTGCAGCATGCTGATGCAGTTGGTTCCACAGTTCTGAATGTATGCCATTTTTAAAAATGATGGTATCTGTTTTGCTGCGGAACACACAGACTCCAGTTTGGATGCAGTTTGCCGATATGAACTCAAATTTACTTTTTGTTTCTGCTGGCTTGTGAAGATGTTCTTCATTGTTATCACTGTCATACACTCATAACCTGAACACTCTTTAAAGTCGTCGTCATTGTCCCATCTGCTAGCACCAGTTGTCTGTCAACAGTGGTGGATTTCTTGCCAGTCAAGTTCATGTTACCCTTGTAGATTTTTTATCCATAGCTACAGATATTGTGGATACTGACAAAATTTGTTCTGCAATGAGGCAAATTTCCTCAAGTATCGCTGCACAGTGCATAAAAGCGTTTTTCAACTCCACTTTTGATTCCTGATGATGAAGAGTGATTCCAGTATCATTTTGTTGTTCCAAACTGTGATAATAGATGTCCTAAGGTGTGGATGCATTTCACTGACTGATGCAGTACAGCACACTATTGCAGTTGTCTGGTGTGAACTGTACATACTTTATGGAGCGAGTGATTTATCAGAGTTTGTGCAAAAGTGAAGGTGGCCATGCAGCAAAATTGATCCTCCTAGTTACTGGCTCTGTGCATCGGGTTTTCATTTATTATAACAATAAAAATAGTCACTATGGAAATAACTTCTCCCATAATAACAGAAATAACGATTATGTTATGAAAATTAAAATTGTATAGCACCACTTCTATAACAAAGTAGCTTTTGAGTATTATAAACAAGGAAATATAGTCAGCACAGCACATCAGTGTGCCATGAAGTTAAGAGGCTCGGGGCAAATGATCATTGAAGTACTGTGTGAGAAAATCAACAGAAACAGTGACACAGACTATAAAACACAATACATAGAACTGAAAAAGAGGCTTTGGTGAGGTTCGAACCTGTGACATGGAAGCCCTCACTATAACCTCTAGACTGCTGACAGTAAAAACTGGGAGTGAAGTTTCATCAGTATAAGTACAGTACAGTGCTGTACAGTACAGTACAAGACCTCCCTCATGATTTTCTCTGCAATTTCAGCATATGTGATAACTTTGAATTGTTATTTTGCTGTAGGCACGAATTCTTAACCATCACAAATTTTAACAGGAATTTGAGAGGAGTTGACTGTGCACTCACACTGTGAGCAAATCTTGTCAATCGCTGTCCTGTTTCATGCTGCTGCCTCCATCATTGTTATAACCTGGCCTTTACATTGTGTTCCGTAAGCATTGAGACTTGCCTCAATATAAGACTGTCCCATATCACAGCCCTCAGTTTCCAGTAAAGTTACTAAACACAAAATGTTTAACCTTGTGCATAGTTTTTGCTTTTTCCCATAATGAATTTGAAAAACATCCTTACCTGATATTCAGGAAAATGTGGTATTTATGTACAAGAATCCATGCTGGTTCATTAAATGTTTCATATTTTGTGGGATTCGAGTAAAACTTGGCTACAGTAGAACCTGGATTGAGAGTTTAATGCAAGACATTGTACAGTATTTGATATGATATTTTTTGTTTGCATCCTTCAATGCAAGACAGTTCTAGTTATGCATGATTGTTTATTTTAATGGAGTTTGCAATGTACAATATTTGGATATTATTTGTTCTCATTATATATTTTCCAGACTAGCCCATCTGAAATATGTCAGCAAAAGAATTTTCCTATCAGAAATTGGAAAGATGTAGTATGACCAACAGCAGTGAGGCATATGGCAAGAGACTGTGAGAATTGAGGTTCTTGTAGCAGTGTTGCTGGAAATACAGGTCTTCTGGGATGTTATGGTGCCTCCACTGGTGAATAGTTACCATCATACAAACTGTGTGTATCTGTTTACCCAGCAACACATCATGACATCTCAGAAAACTTGAATCATCATTGTGAGAGACTGCAAAAGTAGTGAAAAAGATATAATGACTAAAGTGTATTCTGTTCAGTTCAGTAAATATCATGTACATAATATAGCATGAGTGCGTGACTGATAAATATTATCATTATGCACGCACTGTGAAGTAATTTGATCTATTCTTCCTCACTGTCCTTCATCACATGGCTTCTGAAATCATTGTTTTCCCATACAAAATCAAGTGTCAGAATCTTTCTACAAACTATTTACCACTGCAGTATGATCACATGCTGTCATATCCTTGCTGTTTATATTCCCTGACATCTCTTCTAGCAGTTCACATGTAGGAACACAAGGCAGTAGGAGTTACATTCTCCCATGTTACACTTGTTTCTTTAAATTGTCACGCATATTAATTTGGAGCTTTTAGGAATGAAGTGGAAAATGGACAGGACAGAACAGGTTTTCCTACATCATGTTTTTTTATGTATAGCAAGGGTTCTTCAACAGTCTTCTTGTTGCTAACCTGTAAATGGCAATCTCACATTGCAGGATGGTGGAGAAACTCATTCCACAGCTGCTGGAAACCAAAGCTGTACCAGAACTGATTTGGTGCATACGGTACTTTACAGACATCCCTGAGAGATCCCTGGTTCAGATACTTATATTCTGTTTGGAAAGCATAGGGACGGTTGATAAACCAACACAATACCGTAAGCTGTTAAATGCAACACTTCATGTACCGTTTAGTGATGTGTGCTTGCTACCCAGGCTGCGCATTGTCCCGTTTCACCATGCGCTCTCTCTGCTTCACCACTTAACTGCACAATTTGAAGCACATGAACCAGAAGTGGAGTTACATAATTTGGTAGAGTGGGCCAGTCTGCTGCTGGATGCACATTATCAACGCTGTCTCCTTTCTGGAGATCCTCAGGTTCTTGCATTGCTGCACAGAATCCATAAGCTTGTCAATGACCAGGTAAAGTTCATCAGAAATAATTTTTTGAAAGATGGGTGAGGTGGTGGTTACATTGTGTACTGTAGTAATCATTTCGAGTTTATATACACAGATTGTTAAACAACAAACTAAACACTGTGGCTCTAGTGTTAGTCGTCGTTGTACAGTAGAATGTCTGTGTTTTTGATTAACTGGGACCCATTAACCATAATCACAAACATCAGAATCTATCGTCAGATGCACTTGTTTTTCCAGATTTATACCGTTCTGCCCATTAGAAACTGATTATAAACATGATATCTTTGTACATTTTTCACCCCCTCCTAGTGCCGAGATTAAGAATGCTTTGGCATCACCAACAGCTGTAGACTAGTGTAAGGATTGGAGTTCAGTTATACAGCATGAGAGAAGAACAGAGTCAGTGGAGATGACATTGGTCAGCCACTTGCAGGAGATAACACTATATGACCAGAAGACATTTGAAGACAGGAAAGAATAATTATGTCTATAAGTTAAATGCAGTGGACACAACTTTATGAAGAATGAATGATATGTCCATGCAGAATGCAGTCCAGATGGCAGAAGGAACATAGGTTGATAAAAGAAAAGGTGGAGAAACCAGTAACCATGAAGACAGAACAAGCCAGAAGAGGGCTTATGGGCTGTTTGAAGTTGTTGTTGTTGTCGTCCCCGCCATAATTTAGTTACCATCCTGAACAATTGGTGCACCCTGCCACTCAGGCTTCACGTTTCAGATTATAGAAATTGCCCGGTTAAGCGTGGTGTTCCCAGTGTGCGCATTTTCTGTCAAGAGTCTATTGAGTGCCTGGTATTTTTTCCAGACTGTTTTTTAGCCCGTTACTAACATTTTCTGTTAGCCCAGTGAGTGCTGGTATAACTAAGCAGTTCATGTTCCACATTTCTTGAAATTCTTTGCTCGTATTTTTGCATTTAAATTTCTTTTCGGCATTCTTCCATATTGCATTGCTATCCTATGGTTCTGCTACATGCATTACTAAGAAAGTTATTATTTTTTATTTTTTTTTTATTTTAATCATTATATCTGGCTTATCTGTCAGAACCTGTCTGTCCATCCATCTGTCTGTAACCCTTGGTTCCAAAGTGCTGTTTTATCTTTCTCTTCACACACTGATGTAGGAAATGTGAGAACCAGATTATGTTGTTGTTGACAATGATGACAACTTGATCACACTTTAGAGCATCTGTCTGCTGGGAAACCTTCACCTTTCCCAGAATGTCAGTGGGATTAGGCTCAGTCAAGGGAAGGAAATTCACCCAATCCCCCAAGGTCAAGGGATGTCCTAGAAATTTTCGTACTGTATGACGTTTGTAATAGTACTGCTTTACGCCTCACTCTTATAAACTAGGTTTTCTGTAGACCACTCCTTTTGCTGAGATGACTAAGGGCTATGTAGATACATTGTTAAGCTTCTAGATACTTTTGATTTTCAGGACAAATTTTAATATTTTGTAATTCTCTCTCCCTCTATATTAGAAAGCTTATGGGTCAACGAAACTGTGTATCTATTACAAGTGCTGTGTTGTTCTCCCTATCAATGAACTCTTTAAAGAGGTCCCTTGAAGTCTACTGACTGTGTTGTCATTACCACCACCACCACCACCTAACCACACAGTATTTACAATTATATATCTGAAACAAATCCTGTTTCTAGGGTATACAGTGTTGCATCTGTTCTGCAGTTACAGTTTATGGTACATGTAATGTTATTTCCCATGTGTGCAGTGCCCAGTATGGCTGTTGTCTGTAGTTCTGGATTTTGTGCTTTCCTGGTATGTTTTTCAAGTATTTTATTAATGAGTTTGAGATGGTTCCTTTATTACTGGCACCACTGTTGATTTTACATTCTCCATGCAGTGTATTTCTGTTGTAAGGTCTTTATAGTTTAGAATCTTCTTGGCTTCTTTCTTGTTCACGTCCCTGCCTCTGGCAATTGCAACATCTGTTGCATGTTCAAATAGCAACATCTGTTAGCATACAGGTTCCTCTTTTATTATCACAGATTATGATGTGCACATTACTGTTAGTATGGTTCTGCAGTTTGTACTTGTGGGTCCCTTAGTATGGTTTCCTTACCTTCATGAATGGTTTCTAGTAATTCTGGTACCTGCTCATACCAGTGTTGTCTAATATTACCCCTATACTACATCATCATCATGTCTTTAATATTATGTTGTTTTGCTGTTTTGTGCCATTTGATACTGTAACAGGACAGTTCATTATTATCAGTGTTATTCTTAAGGTCTCATTGATGAGATGGCAGATGATTGACATTTTAGATGACAAATGAATAGAGACAACCACTTCATATAGCTGAGTGTAGACTGGAAGAAAGTATAGAAATTAATGAGTCTTCCAGCTACAGGGTTTGGGTTTGTGTGGCTCAGACGAGGGTCCATTAACTGGTTGCACAGGGCAGAGTCTTTCTTAAGAAGCTGACAGCTACACAACTTGTGATATTTACCACACTTTGTGAAACCTGGAAGTTCATCACCAAGGTCACAACAGCCTGTCACTTTTGAGCCAGATGAATCCAGTCTAATTTGTCCCATCCTACTTAAGATCCAGTTAAATATTATTCCATCTGCACCTAGGTCTTCCAAGTATTAAATCTTTGGTTCATAAAATGATGGAATTTATTGACCAACTGAGCAACTGTCATCTTCTATAGAAAGACTGGGCACTGTAGAGTTTCTGTGATTGGCAGCAACCATAAATGATCCTAGCACCATGTGACCATATAATTAACTTTTGTTATGAGTATTTAGGAATGGCTATTTGAGTGACCAACTTTTGTACAGCTGGTGGCTTTGTGGTAACAGTACTGATATAGAAGATATGTAGTGCTGGGTTGTGCCATCAGAGTCATGGTGGTACATGGTAATATAAGGTTCTGCACTGTGTTCATACTTGTGCTAACAAAAGTGTAATCAGCAAATGTCAGCAGTGCAGAACACTTCTACAGCATTCACATAAGCAGAGCAACAAGTGAACATGGTAACATTGGTAACTATAGTAAAATCATTAACCAGCATAGACATAAATGTTCATCTGTCTCCATGTAAAGTGACAGTTTTGTCTGATTTTAATCAAATTTGAATTCTCTTCTCAAATTTTACCAAAAATCACCAGTATAAAATGTAACAAAAATCGACCTACTGGGGGAAGAGTTGTCCTGTGCAGACGGCTGGGAGGACTGGCAGATGTGATGGCACAGCTGACACTCGCTCTTCACTCTGGTTTTGTGAATGCACCTGATAAAACATAGTGTAAAGAAAGTTGGGAATGGATCTGCGTAAAGTTATGCAAGTCAAGCCAGAATTTTGTTTGATTGTAGATTGCTCACATGAATGACCTGAAGGGGCTGCTACCCATTTTGCAGCAGTTTCAAGAAGGAAGACTGTCAGTAAAGAAGACTCAAGGAGCCAACAAGTTGTACTGTGTAGAATACCTGCGGCTGTACTGACAACACATGTTGCACATATTGCATCAGTAAGAATGCTGATCATTTTTGTGAGATTTGATGTTCTCATGGCAGGGTTGCTGAAGATTCCAGTGTTCTGGGATGTGCCATTCTCTCATTGGGTGTGTATTTTCTTATATTTTTAATACACTAAAATCCTCTGGGATCACCTGTCATGGTGTCACATCCCAGAAGACTATGAATCTAGTCCTTTGTAGCATGATGTGCTACTTTTATTGTATTGTATTATGAAACAATACTGTCAGTGAACAAGCAATGTAAACTGTCCAGTGTACATCGCCACGATCGCTACAGCCTTTTCCTTCATCAGCTTGCAGTTGCAGTCTCACCAATGCAGTGCTGCAATGCAAGATGGTGTAATGACTGTACCTCATGGCTACATATGCCAAAGAGCAGTCAGAGGACTTACTGCAGAAATGGGGGCCATTTTGCCCTTCTGTAAATTCTCACAATTGACCCCCATATGAGAGTCAGGATAGCTCTGTCAGTATAGTGACCAGTCTACAGGCTAAACAGCCAAGGAATCATGGTTTGATTCCAGGCAAGGGTACATATTATTTTCTGCAAAGTGTTCAGACTGGCCTTAAGGTCCACACAGCCTCCTGTCCAGTGGGTAACGTCAGCTTTTCCCCTACAGTAAGGTGATGGCAAGAAGCTGATCTCCTGCCCCGTCTAGCACCATTGTGAAGCATCAGTGGAGCATGTTGCTGAGAATATTTCCTTACAGTCAGTAGGATACAAGGAATTAGCTTAAAGTATTTGGAATTAAATACAGTAAACCCCTCTTAAATTGTTTATGGAAAAATCCAACAAATTTGCCAGCAGTTCTATAAGTAAACTGATGGTCACCTTACTAGGATATTATTCCATATAAATTCATTCCATGGTCCATTTGGAGCATGAAACCACATTTAAAGTCTTACCTTCTTTAGTGAATTTGACACATTATTGAACATAATATAGTATATTTTCTTACAGGCCCAGCTGGTACATGAACAGCCACTTTCTGTCAGGAACTATTTCATGAATACTGATTCTTCCTTCATATGTTTTTCTGTGTCTTGTATTGCAAGTTGACACAGAAATGTCAAGTACTTCAGAAGCCTCCACCACCAACAAGGAATATTTTAAGTAACAACCACCTTCTGTATAATGTCGAGCTGTTGTATGCTGGTTTCTAATGGCTGTACAGAATCAAAACGACGCACACATGGCAGTTCAGAAATCTTGCATACAGGGTACTTCAGAAGTATTGACAGTAAACTGGTTACGTTCGCAACACACGCCATTCAAACCATGTTTACTGTGCTGTTCAATACACATGTGCCACGAAATCCAAAAGTGGAAGCAGCCTGCAGTGCAACTGGAATGCGCAGTCATTTTCCCCCCCCCCCCCCCCAAGTTCCTGCAGATTAACACTGATTTGCAAGTCTGTACCTCGATGTGTCGTGAAAACAAACCTGGGTTAGATGTTGTGAACTGAGGCCACTATTTGTCACTCTGTTGGGAACAAACTGAACAAAATTGAACTTGGGGGAAATCGAAGATTTTTTATGTGACAAGCGTATTAAATGCATAAAACCAGTTGTGCTGTAAACTTCTTGTGCATCTTAGGCAGGAAGTCTATTTAAGTAGGACATGTATTAAAAGGGTGGCATATATTTTAATCATTCAGGAAATTTTTGGTACTAAATTATTCTAACATCTTAGGTGGAAAAACTTCTTAACTCTGGTCATCGTAAGTTTCTCTCACCGTGTATTAATGTCTGCTGGACAACACTGAAGACAATGTTCAGTTACCACCTTCTGTACTGGCATTTTATTGTGTACAAAGGAACATTATACATTTTAGTCATACAGTAATGTACAAGAATGAACATTCTTTTAAATACTTTACTCCATACAATTACCTACTTGGATGTATAGACACTTGAAGTTTTGCTATGCCTTAACACATCCTTCTACTTCAATTCATCAGCATACGGTACATTTGACAGGCTACCAACTGCCGCCACTGACAGCTTGCCTGCCTTCACCCTACTTGCAGCCTGCAAGTACAAACCAATCTCACTTTAATAAAAAAGTCGTGATTATTAAAAAAACAGATATCGTATACTTCACTTCACAACCTTTTTTAACACTACAAATTCTGCATTCTGCCCACACAGTGTATTTGTGTGTTTTGAATGGATCTCAGAACAAACAGCCATTATTTCCCCATACAGCATTAACTGAATGGTTTGTGTAACTGAGACAGACAGTGCTTCTTACTGTACAGTCTGTCCTGAACATTTGTACAGGATGTTGATTAATTTCAGCCTTCAGAGGGCTGAATGCATACATCTAAAACCACCTATTCTCTTCCAGGTTTTCCTTAAAATAACTTACTGACATACATGAAACAGTGCCCCTTTTATGACAATAAGCGTCTACTCCCTACAGCCAGAAATTAGGTTGCTGAAAGTGCAGATACTTGGGTTTCTTATAGAATGAACTGCACTACCATAATCAAATTATTTTGGTTTTCTACAACAGCTATTTGAACTGTGACCTGACATGTGGTCACAGGACTGCAAGAAACATTGTTGAGTCCTCTCTCAACCTGTGCACCGGACAGCCACCTACTGAGTGTTTTGATACCAGATGCTGTATAATAGAATTTTGACCTGATTATGAGCATATAGTGCTCGAAACATGTAGAGGAATATAATAAACTTATTATAAAACAACAATCTGTGCATTAAGTTGGGCAATTACCAAGATTATACTGAGATGCATGGTCAGCAAAACATCAAAAAATTCTTGAAATTTGAATATCGTAAACATACTGGATGCACAATAATTTGGAAAATGATACTGTAAATATTTATTTATTGTTCATGTAATGACACTATCAGTGGCTCACATTAGCATCAAATGATGCCTTGATTACTGTGCAGTGACATTTACAACAGTGGGTCTACTGTGAGTCATCGTCTGGGAACTGGCCTGGAGGGACCTTCCTAGTGCTGTAACTTGACCGCAACTCACCGCGTTAACTTCAGCATCTGTTACACTGTTCACGGCAGAAACGAGAGCAGGACCCGACAGAACACTGCCAAGTAACACAGCTTGTGTTCCAATCTCTTCTGCCAGTGCAGAGTCACTTTCCTGGTCATGTAGAATGGCTGCTTTCAGCTGAGTCTTGCCACGCGCTATGTCAGCAGGAGAAACAATACCACTACGCAGCTGCTTGATTGCAGCATCTACTACCTGTAAATAATCACCTCTGAAAATGGTACACTATGAAAATGTTCGCAGAAAACATGAGGATAATAAAATGAAACTGAAGGTAATTTTGTAATACACTATGATGTTCTGTACGTATGTCACTGAGATTGAATTTTGTTCCCTGTAGGAAATTATCACTTTTTCATTTGACACTATAAAACTTTAATTTGTTAAAACAGTTAAAATCTCCGACATGTTTCGGTTTCCATTTTAACCATCTTCAGGGAGCTGTTAGTTCATGCTAAAGTTACTTATCTC
>Ga0136643_10020254_pt1 | contig 10059 bp, 6 predicted proteins | sample TergutLab28metaG_FD_96883 | JGI IMG/M metagenome (GOLD analysis project Ga0136643, IMG submission 96883) | Labiotermes labralis P1 segment gut microbial communities from Petit-Saut dam, French Guiana - Lab288 P1 (version 3) (version 3) | ecosystem: Host-associated > Arthropoda: Insects >... | reverse complement strand
TGTCTGTGTGTGTGTGTGTGTCTGTGTGTGTGTGTGATGTGTGTTTGTGTGTGTGTGTGTTTATGGTGTGTGTGTGTGTGTGGTGCGCGTGTGTGTGTGTTTCTGTGTGTGTGTGTGTATTGTGTTGTGTTGTGTGTGTGTGTGTTTGTGGTGTATGTGTGTCTGTGCGTGTATGTCTGTGTGTGTGTGTTTTGTGTGTGTGCCTGTGTGTGTGGTGTGTGTTTCTGTGTGTGTGTGTTGTGTTTTGTGCGTGTGGGTGTGTGTGTGGATAATTGTATGATCTAGGGACCTCAACAGTGAGGCGATCTGGGCTCGAGTTGGGCTGTTGTTACACAGAAAATAATTTTCGAACATTAAAACTTTACACATTATTATAGGTAAAGAAGTTGGTTTATAAGGCGAAATTCATTTAAACAGTATTACATATTTAGTTTATAGTCACCTGATTACGCCCACAAACCAGAGGCGAATTCCCTGGTACAGGTACACGTAGTACAGGGCCACTTTCAAAATCAGGTCTAGCAGAAGCGTACACGAATCTTTCGAATTATCTTTCCGTTACACTTAACCCCCGCATCTGGATTCACCGCTCAGACAACACTCACACTCACTCACACACACGCACACACACATACCATCACTCACTCACTCACTCACACGAGCTGAGCTGAGGTGCTCACGGTCATGAATAATGATGTCGATAGCTTCTGGAAGTGTTTTGCAGTAGAATGGTAGAAAGGAACAAAGGATTCGGAGAAACCTTTTGCCTCCAACTTCAGGGTTTTATCACAATCCGCAGCGTCATGCCCCAGAAGACTGCAGTCTCCGCACAGTGCCTCCGCTATAACGAATCAACCGCTGTTGTTGCCAGATGTGGGACGAACTCGGTAAACACAATCCGTGTTCAAAATGTCGCTTCATGTAACGGTACAATACATGGAACATAATTACTGCTGAGCTATACAAGGTAACTAAGTTACCAGCACCTCACCTGACTAACCAGCTGCGATTATCACACGTCGCAACCCAGTGTATTCATAGGGCACCACGTTTTGTGACAAACTGATGACGTCTCTTCGCTGTACTAATGAAACTTGCAGTATGAAAAATGAAAGTTCAAAGACACAAATGTCGTCACCTGGCTACTGCTGTTCAACACATACACTTTCCATAGCAGAATTTTTCAACGCCCGTTGTATTATTATTATTATTATTATTATTATTATTAATTTAAAAGTAGATTTCACCCTATAACAGGACATTAAAAGACACCGTGTAAGTGAATGGAGGTACAGCTCCAGGCTCTATTTGAACTCTGCGTTGGACGGGGTGGGTGGTCAGCGTTCCTCCCCAGCAGCTTTACCCCGGAAAACAGACCGAAAACAATATTATTATTATTTTTATGTTTATCACCTTTATTTAAGATATTTACAATTATATACCTAAAAAAAAAGTGTTTCTACTGTACATATTGTTACAGCTCTTCTGTATTCACGGTTTTGTCTACATGTCATTACGCATGCTACAAGTGTTGCGTACCTTTCCACTAGCATTTTCCACAGTGTGTGTGCAGTGCACAGTATGGCTGCTTTCTGTAGTTTCGGACGTCGTGCTGTGCCGGTATGATTTTCAGACATTTTCTGAAGGATTGTGAGATGATTCCAGCTGCTCCCATTACTACTCGTATCACTATTGATATACACGCAACGTACGGGTATTTCTAATGGAAAGTCTTTATGTTTTCAAATCTTTTCGGCTTTCCGTTATTGATCACATTTCTGTCTCCAGATATAGAAACAGCTATTAACATACGTGTTCCTTTTTAATTATCACGGATAAATATATCCGGTTAACCATTTAAACGCCGAGTTAAATCCCATCTGCCATTTGATGCCATTATTAGGAGCTCACCATACTCTCCACGTTAGCAGGATACTGGTTAATGGTTATGAATAGTTCTGTCGGTTTGCAATTGTTTCGACTGATTTTGGTACAGGGCCATACCAGTGATCTTTGTCTAATTTTACCGGCATTTCCTTGCACATGTTAAAGTGTAGTTGATCACACACTCTGTCATATCACTTTATGTATTGTTCTTTTGCCTATATTGGGCATGCTGATGTGATGTGTGTCACTGATTCATCGAACTGTTGACACAGTCTGCATTTGCTGTCTGTTTCTGTTTGTAATACATTCGTCGCATGATATTGGTTTTGTAATGCCTCATTTTGTGCTGCTGTTATTTCGCTTTCAGTTTCATCTCTCAATAGCCATAGCAACTTGTCGTCTCCACCAATAAGCTGTCTATCCGTACTTCCAATAAAATGGCCACGCATTAATTTGCTTTCCTATTTTTTAAGGACCCAATTAATCTTAATTTTATGTGTCGAATGCCTTCCTTGTTTTGTCGCTCTTCTCATTTGATGGTTTGATTATTTTGCAACCTTTGCTGCTATTTTAATTGTTGAATTCACATTTGGTTGATTGCTTTGTGACTTTGACTATATTTAAAAAAACGGGACTTCTATATACTTTGTGTTCAGATATTATGCATTATTATTCTTATTATTATTACTGTATTATTAAAAATTTGCTCACAAATTATTTGTTACATTAAAAACTGTTACATATGACATAATGACACAAACTACATCTTCAGGTATGTAGGGGGTGGGGGATGGAACTTGCTCTGTTGTGCTTATCACATACAGCTCATGTCCCACAATGTGTCTTCATTCACTTGTCTGCCAATATACGACCCGTGTAAGAGGCATACTGTTTTTACACAGTCCAAGTCTAATGTCAAAACTGACAATGAATTTTGAAACAAAGCTTTAAGCCCACTGACGTTACCGTCACAATTCTTTTCAGTCTCACCCCTTCTACCTATTCCTTGTAGATGTTGAGTGTTCTTGTTGCAGCTGGCTACACTCAATGACATACCGTATATTCTCGAAACTAATCCGCACCCGAATCTAATCCGCACTAGTTTTTGCCGATTTCTTATATGAAAAAAAGTTAGTTCGCGGTTCTAATCCGCACCTTTCCTTCAACCGGTTACAGGGCAGACTGACTGAATAATACTGGATGTTACCAATGCTTTAACTGCTATCCGACTAACGCGCCGTGTGTGAAGTGGCCATTTAACTGCCAGCGGTACAAACGCACCGCAGCTGATGACAGTGACTGGGTGACGGATAACGATTCAGTTATGAGTGATGACGGCGAGTTTGATGAATAATAAATTACAAATATTATATAAAATATAATATTATAAATAATAAATAAAATAATAAATTATTGTTGTATTGTTCTTACGGCACGTACAGCGGCTCGATCATTTTTCCAAAATGCAGCTCACGACCGCGAATCTAATCCGCACACGATTCTAATCCGCATCTGATTTTTAGCCCTCTGAAACTGTAAAAAGGGTCCGGATTAGATTCGAGAATATATATATATATATATAATGTAGACTAGCTTCGTGCACTACAGTGTTAAACAAACTGTCTGGTCCCGTTTAGGCAGACGTAAACGTTTGATCGCAAAGCTATATAACCGATTGTTGACAGTGAGGATGACAATGTAACGCTGACTCGTTAACAAGCATTATGGCAACCCAGTACGGGGCACAGAGGTAAGGTTGGGCGGGCATTTTAAATACAATTCTAGTTGGATGACCACAAAACAGCACAAGTTCCGGCACTCTTCAACCAGAAACGCAGTAGATAAAGTTACATTCGATGGGCGAACACAAAAATCCCAACGTCAGTACTGACAAAAGAATCTCATTTGCTTGATTTCAGGTTTCGGCAGCGGCTTGGTGTGAACTGCACCCTTCTGGAACGTTAAACGGCGTGGGTTGGTGTTTGGTTAACGACGTTTCGGGAAAACCTACGGATTTTATCTCAAGGACTGCTTGATTACTGAAGATGGGATCGACGGGCTGTCCTGCAGCGTCGATAACCAGCTGCGGAGCTGTGTAACATCGCAGAAGAGCGAAAGCCGAAGCCTCATTTGTCCTTTTGATGTTTTGCTGACCGTGCATCTCAGTATAATCTTAGCAATTGACCAACTTAATGCACAAATTCTTGTTTTATAATAAGTTTATTATATTCCTGTACATGTTTCGAGCACTCTTGTGCTCATCATCAGGAGGTCAAAATTGCATTATACAACATCTGCTATCGTCACACTCTGTAGGTGGCCGTCCGGTGGGCACCGGACGGTCACCTACAGAGAGTGACCTCCTGATGATGAGCACATAGTGCTCGAAACATGTGGAGAAATATAATAAACTTATTATAAAATAAGAATTTGTGCATTAAGTTGGCAAATTGCCGATCGCTCACTACACATTCAGCTGGCCCTGCCCACTGTACAGAACGTGAAGTTTCTTCAGCACAGTGACACTCGCGGACGTTATTCCAGCTAATTACACTTTGATGGGCGTTGACCAGTGCCGTTATTTCGCCTTTACGGCAGTTTCCATTTCCTTGGAACATCACAAGAGATCAAGGAAGCTGGCCAGTTATAGAAAAGAACAGACCAGGTGCTGGCTGTCACAGACAATAACCGGTGAACCGAGTCCAACTGAATACAGGTGTCACTTTCGCTCCGGTTCAGAGGGGGCAGACAGGCAACAGCGAAGCGTGTCACCGTGGGAGTTCAACGCGTTATGCGAAGACACCTCTTGACGACCGCCGCCTTCTGGGATCTGAAGTGTACACTTATAGCAGACTACACGGCGTCACATCCCGGAAGACAACAACCTATAGGCCGTGCCACGGCTCTTCGTATTAATCGTCGGCCTCTCATCGCAAAGGCTGAGGTTTAATCCAAGGCCAGTTCATGTGAAAGTTTTGGTAGACAGGGTTTTCTCCGGGCACTTTGGCTTTTCCTTGTCTGTATCGTTCCATGAATGTTCCAAGCTTATTCATTCAAATATCACCGCGGAGATCCGAGTTCCGTCCCAGGGCAGTCCACGCGGATGTTTGGGTTGATGAAGTGGCAATGGGATAAATTTTTCTCCGAGTACTTCGGTTCTCCGTGAGCCGGTATTGCGACTCGCTACAGGGTGGACGGACAGGGGATCGAATCCCGGTGGGAGCGAGATTTTTCCACACCCGTCCAGACCGTCCCTGGGGCCCACCCAGCCCCTTGTATGATAGCTACCACGCCTCCTTCCCCGGCGTAAAGCGGCTGGTGCTTGGCGCTGAATACCCATCCCCAACATCTCGCGTCAACGTCAAAGAAAGAGTACAGCTATACCTATATTCCCTCTATGTGTCTTCACGTCCTGTTCTATGGTGAATTTTGCCTTCAACCTTTTACCTTTACTTCGGTTCTCACACCATTCGACGATTCGAGCAATGCCCCATACACATGAATTCAAGTATCATCGAATGTCATGGTGGCGTACTGTTTGCGTGTTGCCCATAAGAAACTGAAATATGAACAGTTTAAATACCACCCACGAGACAACTGAATGATTTCCATGTCGTTGCAAGCTAAAGACAATAGTGCTAAAATCTGTGTGCATTTCACAGAAAATAAAAGTGGTCTTGCCAGAAGGTGGAAATTAATTAGCTGGCGAAGGGCCCACTGACGCCCACAGCCAAGCCTGACGCGGTCTGATTTTTCAGTATCGGGAGCTGGCTGCCAGCACGCTGAAGTCCAAGTGCATTGCCACACGAGGGAGGGTGGGTCCGAACAAACAGTTCGCTCAGGTCGAACCTTCCTCATAAGAGTAAGCATTTCCGAATGCCCCACAAATTTTCCCGGCAAATAGATGGAGCGAAATGGAACACTTCCATTATATGTGACTTCAACTTTAAATGATACAGTATCGATGTTAGTCGATAAAGACAAATCAATACGATACTCTATGTCTGAGACAGAACGTCGCGGTCAGAAACTTAACAACATGAACCACGAAATCAGATTCGCCACAAAACCGGACACATGCACCATATGATAAAGTTCACCCTACAACAAGCCATGAAGGCCCAGAGGGGGAGTAGTGGTACAGCTCAACTCTTTCTTTAACCTTGGCGCTAGTTGGAATGGGTGGCCAACGCCACGCCCCGGCCGCTCTACCTCCAGGAACAAGAAGCAGTTACCGTTGCACAGGAGGCTGGGTGGGCCCAGGGACGGGTGCGGAATACCTCGCTCCCAGCGGGATTCGACCCCCGACAGTCCAGGTCTAGTGAGTCGCTATACCGACTGAGCTATCCCGGCCCACATTTACCATACGCTACACACACACTGTGGTCACGTACATAATGCGGTGGAGTGTTCAGGGATATACTTTTGATGTTTGTGTGACCGTGTATCTACGATACAATAGTATAAACAACCAACCAGATGCAACAATAACAATTTATTAGTAATTTCAATCAGCTCAACATGTTTCGGACGATAATTTTGCCCTTCCTCAGGAGTACTAGACTGTGTTTACAGCTTGTGGTATAATGCACCGAACAAGTTGCCTGCTGGTGAAAGCAGGCAACTTCTTCGGTACATTATACCACATGCTGTAAACACAGTCTAGCGCTCCTGAGGATGGGCGAAATTATCGCCCGAAACATGTTGAGCTGATTGAAATTACTAATAAAATGTCATTGCTGCATCTAGTTGGTTGTTTCTGCTATTGTGTCAGGGAAACAAGTGTGACATTTTGAAGTGGGACTGCGAATTTCGTCAACTTTGAAAACTTAATTTAGAGATCGGATACTTTATTAGGAACACAGCATATTTACGGACAAGAACGGTTGTCCGAGTTGTTAGTTGCATTTTATGGTAATAATTTAGGCCTACACGATAACGACCAAGACTCTCGCTTGGTATTTCAAATACCCCTGGCTTAAATTCCGGCTCCTTCTCACGACGGTCTTTAGTGGTTTCCGTCAGTTCTGCCACGCATAATGCCACAACACATTAAACTAAGCCTTGATATTTCGTCCCACATCATATCTAATTAGTATTTTCACTAGTAATTTCACCATTAGACGGTAATAATCTTACAAACTGCAAACATCCTTAAATAGCCGAGTAATACAAATGCAACTTCAAAAAGTAACATTGTGTCTGTCCACGGCATGAAGGTATGTAGGCGGTGTGGAGGTATACCTCCACTCATTCTTAATTGCGACAGAGGATGGAGGTGAGTGGTGAACATCACTCCCCTGTCACTTTATTCCGAGGAAAGAACCCGGTACCAACTGAACAGGAGGCTGTGTGAGCACCAGAGTCCGTCCGGACGATTTTGAGAAGAAAGAAAATCTCTGTCACTTGCAGGAATTCGAAGCCCGGATCACCCAGCCCGTGCCCTAGTCTCCAAACTGACTAAAGGCACGACTGTCAATTTGCTACCCAATATTTCCAAGTACATGACAGAGAAAATAAGACGACATCTTCATGGCAGTGACGACACAAACGCACAGCCGGCTACTACCAACATCCCAGAGACGAAGTAAATGCGGAGAGGGTAGATTTAAGGAACCTGGGCTCTAACTGCGACAAATACAGCGACGAAATAATCTCAGTGCAAGATACGAATATTGCAGACACATCCAACACTTCTGTGGCAGAATAAAGGAACAATAAAGGTAAGATATTGTATAGAATATCTGGGTGGAGTAGTTAGCAGGCCTGCTTTGTATTCATGACGTTCAGGTTCAAGTACCGGCCCAAATACCGGATATCTTGATTCGTTGTTGCTTTCAGTTTTTACTTACTTACTTACTCCATGGAGCAGAGTACTTCTTGAGAAGCCGATCGGTTTTCAGCTAGTCAAGAAATTCCCCCCATTTTATGGAATCCGAAAGTTCATTACCGCATTCACAAGTGCCCGGCACCAGTCCCTACCCTGAGCCAGCTCAATGCAGTCCATACCCCCACATCCTACTTCCTGAAGATCCTTCTTAATATTATCCTCCTTTCTACACCTGGATCTCCCAATTGGCCTCTTACCCTCAGGTTTCCCCACCAAAACCCTGTACACGTCTCTCCCCTCCCCCATACGCGCTACATGCCCCGCCCATTCCATTCTTCTCGCTTTTATCACCCGAATAATATTGGGTGAGGAGAACAGATCATTAAGCTCCTCTTTATGTAGTTTTCTCCGATCCCCTGTTACCTCGTCCCTCTCAGGCTCAAATATTCTCCTCAGTTCCTTCAGTTCTTCCAAACAAAATTCATGAATGTGTACCACATTACGCCATGGCAGTTTCCTTCCACATACCTTCCACTTGTTTCCTGACCGTCTTAACACTGGGTATTTCATGTTCTGGCATTTTCAAGGACTGTTCGAAACTTGGTCTGGATTGTTCACAGCATGGGTCTCCAATATTTTACGGCGAAGGGCCACATCGTTTATTTCGGGCAAGTGGTATAAAGACGGTCTAAATTACTGTGCAATTTATACAGTATACACATAATTCACAAACGTGGCCGTGGACCCATATAATACAAGCTGGCGGGCAGTAGGGTGGAGACCCATGGCTTGCTGAATCGTTACAAAGCCATGAACATAACTAACAAACAAACAGCACTCACAACCACATGAACCTCAACTGTGGGCCGAGGATACCCCAGTTCTCATCAGCGTGTCAATAAAACAGCTCTGTCGCCTTGTTTTGCGACTGCAAGACTGGCGCCGCTGTGTACCTCATGTGCTTGAGTTCAATCTCAGGTCAATCTAGTGGTGGAAAAAGTGGTTCCGGTACAGGTTTCTCTCCTCCTACTCTGTCTCGGTTCTGTCAAGTTTTACCCCACCAACGCGCCAAATTCATCCATCATCCGGAGGTGGACTCAAGTGGCCGTAGTACCTCGCTGTTCCACAAGACAATAAACGATCAACCCACAAGTCTGGTCATGAGACCTCGTGACGTAACTTCGTGGCTCATGAACAGGCCTATAATGCAAAGGGATCTGATGACGTAACTTCAGAGGCGAAGGTCAGTCTGATGGTCTGGTTAGTGAATCAGCAGTGCGACTCACCTACTGTTCTACTGGGCACAAATTGCGTGTGTAGATGGAACGCTTCCATTTCGAGAGTCAACTTTCACTTACAGTATTACTTTTATTGAACCTCATTAACACACTGAGCTGCTTACAAGCATCTAACAGATAGCCATGAACTGACCGTTACCAACATCGGAAAAGAAAAATAAATTTTAATTCATTCGCTATTTTGTTACGATTTTGAGAGTGACGAATCTTGGTTGGGTTTCGTGACTGCCCGTCAAGGTGGGTCGAGACAAATCGTGGTTGGGTTCCTGCTAGCGCCCCACCCTATGTGTCTACATAAATGTGGACGGTATCAGGAGCACGAGTTCGAGCCTACCAACGTGGGCTCTAAAGGCTCGCCAAGTTGCATTGCAGTTTGGATATTTCAGAAACAAACTGTACGAACTGCGAGCAACAGAACACGAGCATGAGTAGTGTTGACGCAACTGCACAAAGCCCAATGTTTCGCTTCGAGGGATTACCAACAGAACGTATCAACACGGATCCGGAAGTAGTAACAGACTTACAGGTGAAGATTACAGTCTGTTGTGGTGTAACAACGGGTAACTTTGTATAGACACACGAAAGTCTCACAGCAATGCGTCGCCTCCAGCTTCAGGGTAAAGGTAAAGGTAAAGGTCACCCTCGAACAGACCACGAAGACCCAGAGGAGAAGTAGAGGTACAGCTATACTCTTTCTTTGACCTCAGCGCTAGATGGGAGTGGGTGGCCAACGCCACACCCCGGCCGCTTTACCCCCAGGAAAGACCTGGTACGCATTGTATAGGAGGCTGGGTGGGAACCAGGACCGGTCTGGACAGGTGTGGAAAATCGTCGCCCCCACCGGGATTCGATCCCCGGAACGTTATACCGACTGAGCGATCCTGGCCTCTCCATTTTCAGGGTGCCTCTTTTATATTTCTGAGGTCTCGCACGGTATATCAGCGTACATAGCGGCAAGATGGAGCGGTACGAAATTAATTTTATACAGAGTGGCGCGGAGCCGACTGACACATTTCAAATTTGAATATTGCGCCGGCGCGATAG
>Ga0136643_10020243_pt1 | contig 10063 bp, 6 predicted proteins | sample TergutLab28metaG_FD_96883 | JGI IMG/M metagenome (GOLD analysis project Ga0136643, IMG submission 96883) | Labiotermes labralis P1 segment gut microbial communities from Petit-Saut dam, French Guiana - Lab288 P1 (version 3) (version 3) | ecosystem: Host-associated > Arthropoda: Insects >... | reverse complement strand
TTCGTAGGTTCATGCAGCGTACATCTTTCATGAACAGTTTGAACTAAATGTAATTTGTATATTTGTGATGTTGGTCCCAACAAGTAAGAGCAAACCACCTAAAAAAACAGCAGACCATAAATAATAGTTTTCCTGCAGTTTATTTTGTGAATTTTGTTTGGAGTCCACACATATTTTTGTATGACATTTCGTACACACAAGGTTTTCGTTATCTGGAGTGTTTGTACTGGTTTTATACCAACCCTCAGAAGTTACAGTAGGTTATACGTACATTCAGAATCTTGCATTTGATGGCGGTCTCCCTTTCGTTTTGATATGCATATTCCCTCTGTGTATACTTTCATATTGTGACAGAGCTCGCCTTACTGAACTACCCGCTGCAGGGACAAAGTAGATATCAATAAAATACGATTCAGCTAAACCAGAACTTTATGTAAATATTTGGTCAACTCTGGTATTAAATTTTCACGTTCGTGTGTTTACATACGCATTTTGGAAATGCTTTCAACTCTGTTAGCATTAGCTACGGAAAAGAAACCAAAATTGTATCGGCAAAAATTAATTCATTAAATGCAAAAAAAATCTAAGAATAAACTGTGTCTGGGGCCACAGTTTCACTAAAGTTTCATTCTGATTGAATGCACAGGACGTTCTGGAATGAATTACAACGTCTATGTTCCTTCAAACGCTATCTTCCGTGGGTCCACAATGATACTATTACGAACTCTAAGCCTGCATTAATAAGTATACAGTTAAGCGACATATTTTAGTTAAACAATATAAACTCCCTAAACTGCAGTGTTTCTCATCTTGCTGCTACGGCAGATCCCTTACGAATAGCACAAATTCTGTCAACCCCTTCCCTAATATTATCTTATCTCGAAGGCCCCTACATGACTCGCGGGAACATCTAAATTTCGAAAATTTGTAAACAAGCATCACACGTACTCTCTGAGAAAAGTTTATTCAGTCAACGTAAAAGTTCATTAGGTAAACTGTTATTTTACCTTGCAGTAATGACAGTAAAACTGCGATTAGGAAAAACTTAAAAGGAAGAAAATTCAAGTTCCACTGAGCACAAAATACGCAATATTTTACCATTATTGAAGATAAACATGCGTAAAATATTAAAAATATTCAGTACAAGAACAGAGAGACTCAAACAACCTCGCCGACCTCAACGGGTCCGCGGACGTTCGAACAACACACATTTCATTCTACATGAAGCCCAAAATTTGCCCAGTACGTCTGGCCACCATTCCGTCTTATATAAAGCTGACACAAGCGATAAGCTACAATATGGAAGTTTCTTATAATAAAACCAACTAGACGCACTAATTTCTCAAATTTATTTTTGGAATAAAATTCTACATGTTTCGGACAGTTCCTCTGTCCATTATCAGGAGTTGTTCACTGTACACACAGCAATTGTATATGTCATACAGGTTTGCTGACAGCTTGCGAGCAGGATCAGGACAAAGGAACAGTCCGAAACATGTAGAGTTTTATCCCAAAAATAATTTGAGAAATTAGTGTATCTAGTTGATTTTATTATAAGAATTTATCACGATGCACGGTCACCTGAACTTCAATATGGAAGTTGTTTCGTCGTCACCAGTGCTGTCATTTTTACCTTCAAGATGTCCAGCAAACGCTCCCCATAATTTTCCGTGTACGACGTATTCTTTCGCGTTGTGGGGTTTGACGGCTGTAAGTACTCACGGATGCGCTACCGCTTGCATCTTGTTCAACCTCATTTCCTTCATCAATATCGTGTCCCTCGCTGTTGTCATTCATTAGTGTACAGTTTGAACAACTTGTGCGATCTTGTATTGTTGGTATGAGAGACATATTTTGTGTGTGTACAGATACAAATGCGCAAAACTGCACTGCCACAGGCAAACGCAGTTGATTTTGCAGAGAGAAGGAAGGGGCAGCCGTCAGCGCGCACGTACCCACCCGTATGTTTCTGTGTGTTTCAGCTGTAAAAGCCTTCGTTATCGAGCGATATTATGTCGCGCTTCAAATGGAACATGTTGCATTTTTTAATCGCCGCAATTAAATATTCGCCCGCATGCCAACTTTCATATAAAACCATACGTTCCGTACAGGCTGCACAATAGCGGCGACTACAACCATCCGTGCGCACTTGCCCTAACAGAACAACACATTGGACATCACTGCGTTCAGCAGCGTTTAACAGTGTGGACTACCTAAATATAAAAACGATCACCATATGAAATGAACGGTGAAAGCGACAGACAACGAGGAATCCGCACAAAACGCAAAAAGGCAAAACAAGCATTTCGAGTAACATTTTGTCTGTTTTATTGCGTTTAATGTCAATGTCTTATGACACTTTATTTTGAGTTAAGATATACATTTTAATTACCATAATTTTTATAAAGATAATCGCCCGAAAATGGCAGCCGATGTCGAAACATGTGGGATATTTGCGATATAAAGTAGCATTTACGTACTAGTTGTGTTAGCGAACAATAAGAGACCAATGTACAACAAATTAAGCGTGTTTGAAAGTACGGTAAAGTATCGATAAGAATCTTGAAACCTCACAAAAATGCAGTAACAGGAACCTGGAAAATTACAGAGTTAGGAATCCATAGTTTTGTCACTCTTCACTTAGTACTGTGCTGGTGGGTAAGTGCAAGACGGAGGAGAAAATGAACAATGCATAAACTGTAGTACGCATAAGACAGCAGGACTCTTAACTTACTAATAAGGGGTCTTAAGGAATAAGGTGAATTGATACAGGATATGATGCAGTGCCACAGTGTTGCAGTCACGGGTGTAAACTTTGTAGATTCACTACCCAGTGATTACTTCTCCACCAGCTATAAAATTTTCAAGGGGAAAAAAATGTATCACAGAATTAGTTGGTTAGTTAGTCTCGGCTTAATAAATTAAATTAAAAATTTTGATTCCCAAAATAAAATATCTCCTAGCCTGCGACCCTGACCTGTTTCGGTGACCTACTGAGCACACCAAGCCAAACATGGATACAACAATATTGAGGCGACCTACAGCTATAGCCTGCATACTTCCTTGACCGTATTCGTAAGCAGCTTCGCAGCTTCAGTAAAACCGGCAACAGATTATTTATTTCATACAGCTTCAACAGGCAAATACCGTCTTCGTGAAAAACATTCAATACTACAACAACCATTATTTGTAAAACCGTAACTGTCACCATCACATACAGAAATGAAATCTTCAAGACAAACGCACTGCAGACTAAGAATCATAGACCTAAACCCGCCTCTCTTTTGCTTTTACATTAACTTCAGAACTTTACAAATAGGCTTGTTCCGAGTTAAGTGTCAGTTAAGTTGTGTAATATATTTTGGGAGTTCATAATATCAATAAGCAATAGTGTCATTAGCTGTGCTATGTAGGTACTACTTCGACGGTACTGAATTGTCGCCCTTCCTTTATCTCTGCCTACATTTCGTGTACGACCAAACGGATAAATCAAAAGACCACCGAGTAAACGAAACATCTATACACCTGGAAGAAAACAGATTGACAGAGATATCTGCCACAGTCAGCTGGAAGACAAAATCCACTAACATGGCCATACTATAGTATGTGCGTACTTAACACCAAATAATTCAGAAAAATATCACCAATTCAAAACCACCTGGACTTGATACAGAGACAGCATGGGTTCGAATAAAAGAGAGCAGTAATTTAGTTAAACAGTGAGGCAGTTTATAATCAAATAGTAACAAATTGAAAAACATACGAGATATTTTCAAACAGATCATAAATCTAGATTGAAAATTAGATGAGATATAGTTCAAAATTATACATACGAGTATCTCGTCTCCTGATCTACTGAAAGGTGTTCAAAATTCTGACTCACCCGTACCTGAAATAAAAGATAAAGTAATTAATATTCAAATGACCTTCACGAACATTTTTATATAAATATTACGATAAATAAACAATATTCATTCAATACCAACTCATTATTTACTACCACATTTAAATATTTAAGTACATGTCTTATGGTACTGCGAGGTTACATTAGTTTTGAACAGTAAAACAAAACCACAACCGCGAAATTTACAAATGAAAATAACCAGCACACCCAGTAGCATATATATTATGATTCAAAAGCAGAAAGAATATTTGTTTGTTACCTTAACGTGGCATTTGTCAGAAGCTACAGCATAGGTAATATAATTACATGTATATGTATTTTTGGGCAATCACAATAAAGACATGCTTCTGTGAAGTACACCTCGCATTCATGCAACAGCTAAACCAACATACTCGAAGTTCCCATAGGCTAGACCACAAACTCAGCAGCAACCACAGAATGGCATGAGGTACAACTTATCACCTTAAAAATGATTCGAACATGGGAAATTACCATCACCGGAACACATCAAACAATTGCAGAGATGATAGTTATCTCGGGCATCCTGCAGGTGCAGGCAATACTATCTATCTCGATCACAGTATGCGCTACGCACGCACACACACACACACACACAAACGCTGAGATCATTTTGTTGTTGGTTCCCTTCGTAACTCTTAAAGCCAAATTGCTATCGAACTAACGTAGGTAATAGTACACAGAGTTTGCCGACAATTTATTTTCCCTAAATTGCTTGTTCCGCTTCCAGTTAGACAAGACATATATCCTCCTTCAGCCGGGTGCTCTAGGATGGGAAGACCTTGCATCTGGTACGTGGATCGAGACATATCCCCTTCACACACACACGCGCGCGCGCGCGCGTGTGTGTGTGCGCGCGGCCTCCTGCATGAAAACTTTTGAAGACTGAAAACTCCTTCTTCTGTGGTTTTTGCAGTGATCACGAAATGAAAGTATTATAATATCGAAGTTGCGTCACTCAGGTAGCCTAATACCCATTAATTACTCAATCGATAAAGTTAATAGAGATAATTTGTTATATTGGATATATGCTATAGTTGCCAGGAGGGTTTAATTTTTGTTGTCATTTGTCTAACACCTCATAACGAATTTATCGGTTCTTCAGAAATGCATTTTTAAAAAATAATACGGATCACATTAAAAATCGACAAACTATTTTTGGAAGAGGGTTTCAATACTGAGTTGACTGAAATAGAAGGAAAACAAGTTTTGCTCTAGTGCTGTGTTATAGACCTAGTTGCATGCTGAACAACTTGGCAGCAATATATTGCTAGGTAAGTTTCACCCTTTTTATAGGCCACGAAGGGCCTTAGGGTGAGTAGAGGTATAGCTCTACTTTTTCGAACCTCGGCACTAGATGGGGTGAGGGGGTCAGCCCCACGCCCCGGCCGCTTCTAGACCGGGTACCCATTGTACAGGAGACTGGGTGGGCCCCAGGTCCGGTCTGGACGGGCGGAAAATCTCGTCCCCACCGGGATTCGATCCCGTACCGTCCAGCCCGTAGCTCAGTCGCTATACCGACTGTGCCCGGTCCAGCAATATATTTCTACCGGCAAGACCAATCAGGCAGACTATAACCAATCAACACGAATGAATTTTGAAGATGCGCCTATGTTACTTCCACAAAACTATATTTAGCCTATACTCAAATAAGATATTTTGTCATAATTCTTGATGAACTCTCTAAAATAACAGCCGATCAAATTTATAGGTAGTCTTCAGCCTTGTCGGGGAGCAGGACGGATTCTGAAGCAGCTCAACATCCGACAGTACAATCTACAGGCTTGACAATGCTAACACGTATTAAGCCCGACACTGGATACGAGCCTGAGCCAGTTCCAACCACCTGCCATGTAGCATGTTGATGCCCGTTTCAGTGTAACAGCGACTTCTGTGTTTCGTTGCTAAGCAACAGTGCCTGAATCAGAAAATACATGATACGAAACGGGCTCAGGCTGGCTCCCGAGAAACAATCCTTCCATTAACGCGAGTATCAATCTTCCATTCTCATTAATCCGCAAGCTGCTTCTCTCTCCCCATTTCTTTCTCTTCCGATCCTTATCTACTTTCAATTCCATTTATTTTACTGCAGAAAATGAACATTCCTTGTTTCCTCTCCAAACGTTTGTTTGCTGGGATCTTCAAAAAATGTACAGTAGTACGTATGTACCTCTTTGTATATCGTCCTGCTATTTCGTGCATTCTTCTTCTTTCTGAACTTGCAAAACTCGTAAGTAATCGAGGGCAAGACTGTACATTTTCACTCGATATAAATAAGTGTACAACAATTAACGCAGCGAATTCTTCGTTACCTGGAGTAATGGCGATCGAAACCAATGTGAAGTAAAACTGTGGGGCAGAATCCGCCTTCATAACTCCTGGTTACTTCACTAATCAAAAATTTCCTTTTTTTGGAATCAAAAAGACTCGTCATCCGGTCAAATAAGCAGGCCATCAGACCCCATCCGGAGCCAGTCGAATAAAACCTAAGCTCTCACATCTAATTCCTAAGACTACTTTTACTAGCATTCTTACATTCACGCCTCGGTCTCTTTAGGTTTTCTGACGACAATCGGTATGTGTGTCTCGTCTCTTACAAGTGTCCTCCATGTCCTGCCTACCTGACCTTTCTTGGTTCCACTACAGACAATATTTAGTGTTGAACAGGCCCTAAAAATTTCATACGTCCTCATTATAAAATTTTTTCCATCCTCCTGTTACTTCTTCTGTCATGGATCGAAACATTGTGCTAGGTACTCACTCACTTCACTATCGTCTTCAGTGTGTGCAATGGGGAAACTTTAGATATTCAAGAGCTTCAGGCTGTTCTGCGAAGTGAATTCTTCCACAATGGGTTACGAATTATGTCTACGGTTCGACCTGTACGCACGCACGCGCGCGTGTGTATGTGTTTGTGTGCGCGCGTTTTTAGAAATAACTTCTTATTTTCATCATATTTGTTATTCAAGGCATAAATTAGCATGGCGGTACCGGAAACAGCTGCGTAAGTTACAATCTAATTGAAAGAAAACAGTGAATGCCACTTCGGTATAGTTATAAAAGAAAATAGCTGAGGTCTAGGATAGGCCCACTGGGTGCAGGAACTTCGAAAAACTAGAACACTCCCGGTCAAACATGTCAGTCTTTCAGCCGCCCATAGCGGAACCGTCAAAGAAAATAACATTTCGGAATGACCTTCCCACCGATTTGCACAGTAGCGGTCAGTTAAACTTTCTGCTCTTGGGTTATTCAACTGTCCTCTGGTGTGTCGACGTTCCAAATAACCTTTGGCTTGAAGAAAAAAGATAGGTTTTCCATTGCACTCAGTACGTATTTCACGAAGCACAGTCCTTCTAAGAAACTGAAAACAAGCCATTAAGTCAACAAATCGACAGTTTTGGTTTATTTTCTCTTCGACCCTGAATTCGTTAGTGTGTTCAGAAGTGGCTCCTAATCTGAGCCAGCTAAATCCAGTCCAAATCCTTCCGCCACATTTCTTTAAGATTATTTTTCATATCAGTTTTTCATCTACATCTAGGTCTTCCAAGTGGTCTCTTCCTTTCCGATATTCGGACCTAAATTTTGAATTCATTTATCATTTTCCCTCATGCGGTCTTCTACGCTTCAGCAATTTGTACGACTAGGAAAACAGTGATGTGAAAACCTTAAAAAAGCATAAGATGAGGAAAAAAACATACACAGAGTCTTCAACATCCTACAGATAGATTTCTTTTCGGAAGTCACTAGTAAGTCTTCGGACACTCTGAAACAAAAGGCCTATAAATTCATCAGATACAAAGAATTCAAGGCTTAGACCAAAATCCATCCGCACTCGAACATTTGTCCATTCTTTAGTGCTGATAACTGATGTGATTTGCTCACGAACGAGACGTTAAAGAATGTTTGGAATTGGAAAAACGAGAGAGCAAAAAAGTTTTGAAGAAAATATCATCAGAGTAGAAAATGAGCAAGTTTTGCACATAAAAACAGAGTTAACGCTGTACTTGATTGGAGAAAAATCTTTTGTTCCTTTTTTATTCTCCTGTCCTTACTCCTTTACTCCTTGCTCTGCCTTCTCTTGTCAAGTTAAAGTTGATAATTTCATGAGCATTCAAGTTCAGGCCAAATAATTTTTCCTCTTTCTCGTCATTTTAGTTCAATAGCTGCTAGCGAGTTTCAGTAGAATAAAACGTGTCAGCAACCAATAAAGTAGGGTAAAGAAAACCAGAGGAACGGGGAAAGAGAGACAGAAAGGCGGGTGGAATGAGAAAGAGTAATACGCCACATCGACAAGAGTAATGGGAAACTTCTTTTAAAGTGGCAAAGGGTTTCTCCGTCATTCACTCCCCTTCCATCTACAGAGCACAATGGGCATTTCACTGATTTTACACACCACTTAGAGATGGCAAACGGTAATACTGTGGGTACAGAAACTGAAAATAAAAGAAAAAATTTTATGCACAACTAAAAGCGAAATATAACAGATTCTCTAGTGCGAAAACAACTGTCAGTGCGGTTATGACAAGGTAAGCCTGCAACAAAATCCTTTATTTAAATAGTGCATTTTCTGATGTACGACAAAAATGAAAGTCTGTAAAATTCTGTCGACATTTAGGGGAACCCACTTACCTAATTTTCGTTTCGAGACTGTCATCTCTATTTCTACCATGGAACAAAAAATCTCAAATATCCTCTCGTTTTGTATTTTTAAGAATTTAATGCGCCCCTCGATTACGATGAGCGCCACAAATTTAGATATCGAACCGAAGACAGGAAAGCATTTAAGGACTATGTACTAAAAATGTACTGAATAATTTATTTTAAAAAAATCGACTAAAATTTCGCGTAAATTATATTGGAGGGATAAGAACCGTAAGTGTGTAAATGCACAAGGCAAGTGGTGAAGAAACACTTGTATTCGGTAGATGTTCGGTTCAAATCCTCGACTGACAACGACAATGCTGACTTTGGGTTTTCGTCGTTTTCCCCAGTCCTTGCAGGCGAATGCTAGAATATTATTTTCATTAGACCATTCCTCGACAATACTAACATTGACGCCGCATTGTCTGCTCTACTGACAGCGTCGCAACATAAACTACAAGAAGACTTCATATAAACGGCGGAGAGCGGGGCAAGTTATAACAAATTTCCATTTTTATGTTATTCCCTTTCGTAAGCATGTTGAATGATTAGAGTACACTCTTGGCGAATTGTAATCTCACAACTTTATGGACATAGGCGACTACCCACAACAGTCTCTCTCCAGATGCTACTAGGCGCTCTAGATTTTATATTTCTAAAATACAACTGACACTGAAAAAAGATGTCATTATAATTGTCGCAAACTGCCCCATCTAAAGGGGTAAATTGCAAAGAGGCCTCACCAGTCTCACACCTACACATATCGTTTAGTACACATCAAACGCTTGCAGTTGTCGTCACCTTCACTTTGCGAGCTTAACAATGTTTTATAATTTGCTGTCTGTTCTGTCTCCTCGTCTTCAGTCTCCCCTCCAATCCTATTTTTCATAAGAACCTTTATCAAAAATATTCCTTGTTAACTACGCAGTATGTATGGCATTTTCCAACCAAACCTAACGTCATGCACATTTCCCAGAAAATAAAAAAAAAAGTCGTGCTACTTCAAACATTCGCGTAGACTAGCCATTTGAGTCTGAAAAGAAAATTATAATAAAATCAAATCATTGTTTGAATCAAAGACAAAAACAACGGACACGACAAAAACAAACTCTCAGCGTATGCCGCTAAGACTTTATAGCAATCCCTCGCAACTAACAGGGGCGTGCACTAGGTCACAGGAACAAGTGGATATGCAGTGCTGTTGTAACGTGGCCCTGTAGCAAAGTGTTCCTCCCTCCCCTGCGTTGAGTAATTTGGGAAGTTAAACATGCAGATACGACCTGACTTGAACTTGTTCAAAAAGCGCGTACAAAGAGCTGCTGTCAACGAACAATGACCTGTGAGTGAAGTGATGCCAGCCGTATTCAAATATAACATAAACATGTATCATCAGTAAAGCTTCTCAGGCAGTTCTTCACACGTCCTTCAACTCCCCCCCCCCCCCCTTCCCCAAAACTTCAACCCAAAACCCATTCCTTTTATTATCTCATGTGTGTTTTT
>Ga0136643_10020239_pt1 | contig 10064 bp, 3 predicted proteins | sample TergutLab28metaG_FD_96883 | JGI IMG/M metagenome (GOLD analysis project Ga0136643, IMG submission 96883) | Labiotermes labralis P1 segment gut microbial communities from Petit-Saut dam, French Guiana - Lab288 P1 (version 3) (version 3) | ecosystem: Host-associated > Arthropoda: Insects >... | reverse complement strand
GGCTGTTACAGCCTTCGGTCCGGACACTCATCCATCCTGCCTGCACTTAACTTCCAGCCAGCAGCAACTCGAGAACCAGACGGCCTATGTGGTAACCAACGCTATCGTCATGAGCTCCTGATGATGGGCACAATGGTGCCCGAAACATGTTGAGCCTAACATAAGAATAATAAAGTAATAAGTGGCATCTAGTTGGATTTTATTCTGCAGTTATCAAGATGATGCACGGTTCAATACACATCAAATATGCCTGTAGTAAGTCGTCAGGAGGCTGGGTGGGCTCCAGAATAGGAAACCACGGAGGTGAAGAAAGAATTTGTACCCCAGCACAGTATCGAAGTCTGACCGCGTAGGTTGTAGCCATTCAATTTACTAACTCATATATACGGCCTGAATGAAGTTAAAATGTTCAGCAGCACAAACATATTTACTGAAATATGACACTGGCTACATTAGACGCGGTACCTGCATGCTGCATACCTTTCAACACTCTTAGATGTACGCAGTATAGGTCTGTAATATTAATTAGTTTGAACAATACATTGCATGCATGTATTCAATAAATATTTGTACTGTGAAACCGCCTTTAAAACACACGTGTGGAGTCCTCTATCCGTATTACTAATTAGCTTCAACACAATAATTCATTTGTGTATGCAGTATTAATCCGTACCACTAATTACATTTTAAACAATATAACTTATGCATGTCAGCAGTATTCCGGAGATCCAGGTGGGCTGTGCGGTATAAGGCGTAGGTTTTCGGCCGCTTGATTGCTGGAAGCGCGGGTTCAAAACCCGCAGAGGGCATGGACGTTCTTCTCTAGCGCTTGTTGTGTGTTGTGTAGGCAAAGCCTCTGCGACGAATTGATCACTCGTTAAGAGGTGTCCTTGCGGGTGCGTATGTGTGTGTGTGTGTGTGTAATTGTGTGTGATCTAGATACCTCAACAATGAGACAGCACAGGCCCGATATGCATTATTGGCCCACAGAAAAAAAAGCAGTATTCAACTCCCTGTTACCGTACAGTACATTTTAGCGTCATGTTGTGTTTGTATAATTTCATTACCATTGCTACTATAGGCGCCAATGAAACATTACGGTTGCTGCGCAAACCCTTTCAGTAGCTCGTACTACATGTTTCGGCACGATCGTGCAAACCTCAGGCGAAACACCTATCTTCTTATCATGAACTATTCTAATGCATTTTACTGCAGTCACTATCAACCGGCACAATTACGAAGAACTGTAATGGCAACTACGGAACGTGACGGAAGGAAGCCAAATGAGGCAACACTGTGATGAATTTGATTACAACGGAATAGCTGAATAATATACAGGGTATATGTATATACATATAGCTATTTTAAGTACAACTGCAGTCACTACTGTATTTAAAGCATTTCGTGAGGAATGGTTCCTCTGTTCGAGGTATGTAGAGAAAAGATTATTGGAGTGAACTGAGAAGGAAAAGTGTATCGTTTTGGTCTTTGATAGAAAAAACGTGTCTATCTTTATCGTCGCACCGTACATTTCGTACAGTCATTTAATTAGCACACCAACTAACGCACATACGTAAAATTTTTTACATTAAAATATTTAAAATCGCTCCAACATGTTTCGATCCTAAGATCATCTCACGCAGCATAACACACGACACTCGCGCATAGTCAGGCGCACTCTCAGCAGCGTACGACTTACACAATACGACATGCTGCCACAGCACCAAGTTAATATAAGATAATTAATCAGTGAGTGTTTTTAAAAATGTGACTTTAGCAAGGAACAGTGTAGCTCCCTGAAGATGATCTTAGGATCGAAACATGTTGGAGAGATTTTAAATGTTTTAATGTAAATAATTTTATGTAAGTGCATTAGTTAGTGTGCTGATTAAAAGGTGTCTTATCATTATTACAAGATATATAGATCAAATAAAGTTCGCTGTTTATATGGCTGTTTCGTTTATCACATTTTTTGCATATTCTTCTGATTCTATTTTTATATCACTTTATATATGGATGAATGTTTTGTATGTTTCTGTTTAATTTTGTAAATTATGTATTCTTGTTGTTATATTATGCATTCCGCTTTATGTTATGTATTCTTTTATTAGGTTACGTATTCCTACTGTTATGTATGTTCTGTTCTGGCTATTCTGTTTCATTGTGTTGTTCTATGTATTGTTTGTGTGTAAATGTGTACTGTAATACTGCCACCGGGTGTCAACCCAACTGCAGATAAGAAATACATCATACCATAAGACAATAGACATTTCACCTGAGAATGGTGGGAGCTTATCGAAACATGTAGCGAGTATGAGTAAGTGAAAGAATGTTCACAATACCCCTATAAGTGTGACTGACACATAAGGCAATAAACACAGCTGCAACAATAAAATCAGTGAGTTTGCAGTTATTAAATATGTCCTGTTAATTAGACCTATAAAAAATGGCTCAAATCTTAAGTTCACTCGATCGTATTGGAGCCTGAGCCACCCCCGTCCATGCCACATCTTCACAATATGTCTAGTATGAATTTGCCAATTTTATCGTTGCACGGTGCATTCTGTAGTTTATTTAATTACACACACCAACTCATGCACACACACACACACACACACACATATATATATATAATTTAAGAAGTCTAAAATTTACATTAAACACTTAAAACGTTCCTACATGTTTCGATCACACGATCATCCTCTGGGAGCGTGTGATCGAAAAATGTAGGACCGTTTTAAGTGTGTATTAATGTAAATTCTAGATTTCTTAAATAATGTATATATATGTGCATGTGTTGGTGTGTGTAATTAAATGAATTTGGTCCCACCGCAACTTATGTCCCCCAGACGGTTTCTTCTTTGAGCTTCTCCGACCAAAATTCCATACGTATCATGCCCTCCATGCATACTACACGTCTCGCCTACCTGTCGTTGTTCTAGTCATCAGAGAAATAACGTTTCCAGACAACCTTTCCGTACCTCTTCATAAATCAAGCAGTCCAAGATCCTTGAAGAAGGGACCGACACCTTATCCCGAAACGACAGTTAGAAACTACCATTCTACGCTGCGTAAAATCCCAAAAGAGTGCAGATCTAATGTGCACCGCGGAGGACGCCTGACATCACGTATACATGTTTAAAGAGAGCGCAGAAACTTGGGAGGTTCCGTGTGAGGCGTGCGGTCCGCGAGCCAACAAATACTAACGGCCCTGGCCGTTTGCGGAAAAAGGCTGGACATCCCGGGCTAAAATGTACGGGCTCTTAAACAGCAAACGGGAATTAGACTACATCCAAGTACGCAACCTAACCCTAGCAAATACACATATTAGGAGCAATTCTACCTCAGCTTCGCTTTAGCATTACATAACCACTTCTCGGACTATCACTTGACCAATTAGAGCACATTTATCTCAGTATTTAACCAACTTGATGCACAAAATTTGTTTCACAATAAGTTTTATTTTGACCTCCTGATGATAAGCACATGTGCTCGAAACATGTAGAAGCATGAAATAAAACTTATTGTGAAACAAATTTTGTGCATCAAGTTTGTTAAATACTTAGATAAATATACTGAGATGCACGGTCAGCAAAACGTCACAATTAGAGTACGGTGCAGTACCATCTGCATGTGGCACCACTCAAACGGAAACACATCAACCGGATATTCATACACCAAGTTTCACTTCGATCTGTCCCAATAAGTGCCGTGTCTTCCCCCCATGGCCTAAATGCCCAGTGACCATTTTTCTCCACAATTGTGTTGGCATTTGCTGTATTCTCTACATCAGCATATACATCGAACAAGAACCGATTCAAATTATCACGCTTTATAGCTTCGAGACTGGTTTTAAAATGATCGTCCCTATGTTGACCTTCCTAGGGTTGGTTTCAAAGAGATGTCACTAAAATATCCGCAAAATATCACGCTTCTTTCCAAACCAAATGAACACCAGGTGCACCCCTTGAACACTCTTTGTTCCAAATTCTGCACCAATTAGTTCTACGTCTATGGGTTACGAATCACTGCATATCTCCATCACCAAAACAATACTTAAGCAGTAATAAACAACAGTGTACACATATGTTTAATTATGTAAGTTAAGAACAATATAGAAACACTGTCAGTAGCAGTAAATTATAAACGTTAACCAGTCCACTTACCCTGGCTAAACACCAGTAAAATGCGTAAAAGTTACATTAACTTAGACACTAATGATTGTAAAGTATTCTAATCCTAATGACTTCTAATACAGTCCACACTGGCTTATCAGTCTAAGAATGCATATTATTAATTTGTGTACAACTATAGACAGTTAAATCCAGCATCACCACACCAAAAAAAAAATTTAGAAATTATGAGAGAACTAGAACGAACTAGTTTGTTAGAAATCTATAAGAACTGAACACAATCTAATATGTACAAAACACTAAAGATGCGGATGGCTTCACCCGTAAAATGGAAACCATATATGAAGATAAGTCACCAGGATCAGGCATGTTCCAACATTATCTGACCGAGTAGCTAAGTTGCAAACACGGCAGGGTACCCTGCCAGTACTATGTGTGTGTGTGTATATATACTGTATATCAGCTGTCAGGTATTTGTCAGGTCTATATAAGCGGTGTTGATGTAATAAACATAACATTTGTGAGACTGGAAGTTCTCACGCCGCGGAATATGACGATTACAATCCTGCGAATGACGCCGTGTTGTTTCTTAGACAGACTTCTCCAAAACATCGGTAAAAATCTACCACAACACAAGGAACCATGACTCACAAAACCAAAATTTTCGAAGAGTATATTTCTCATATAACACATTTATGAAGGAAAGCCGTGCTAAAGTAGGGAAAACTATCCTACCATAATACCTGATCTGCACGCAAAACGTACAGCACTACGTGCAAATTGGGGTTTTTGACTACGGATCTAGAACTAGGCTATATATATAGAAACTAAACAGACGTGGTATGTATTACAGCTTTTCATGATTGCTTGTAAAAGTATGCATACAATAACTGTATACACTGATTACTTATATGGATGCGATGGCACTTCCTCGCATTAAACTACATATCAGTCCGCCGTCAATGGTATCCTATTTATGAACTGGAGTCCTAAAGATTTAAGGACATTACATTGAAACCGCCTACGCCTGTAATATACTTACAGCACGATGACGAATCTTACAAAAAAGTTCCTCGCTGGCATACACGGTAAAATACGGTATATTCTACCTGCACTGCCAATCATTACCGGCGACGCCTACTTGGAGCCGTGATCATTTTTCTGACGCCCTCACAGCGATAATTCCAAATGTACTAAAATTTTCCCCAGTACTACGACTCAAATCTGAAATTAATTTGATTTGAATATTATGAAACTCAGATCGTTTCTGAGAGTACCACAATACACATCGGTGGGCCTATGTCAACCAACAAGGAGTAAGACATTTTTGGTTACTCGAAATAAGCTGAATGTAAGGTATAAATCCGATGAACATTGGCCTCAATAATATTGGAACAGCCTGCGTACTGACAGTCTAGTGTTTTTATGTGTCTAGATTAGCCATTAAGCGAATGCTATGCTTCCAAGGGGAGGTACTGCTTAACAGCCACTAAAATCCAAGACTAGGAGTTGTGACTACGAGATATAATTTTGTCAAAGTAATTTGAAGAAGGCTGTGTACGAAAAATGAAGACTGAACATGTAAAAAGACTAACAATAAAGCACAGCAATTAAGTATGAGGAAGTAACTGTAATAAGAAAAGTCTTTTCCTGAATAGATGGAAAATATGCGTATTCTTAAGGAACATGGGACTGCCTCAAGGGGATTTCCAAGGATAATTAATACTGATCCTTGAAGGACAGATTGCGTTCACTTCTTCGTGGATGCAGGAAAGGGAGACATGTAGACAGTGCATTTGCTTCGTGAACGAAGCAAAACCCATTCGCAGACTGGCAGCAATCTAGGATACAGTGACTTACCTCCTGCATGGACAGTGGCGTCCCCCGTCTTCGAAAACATTATTTTAGAAATGTGACAGCAAAGCTTCATTTTAATTAACTGAGACATAATACCGTCAGCATTAAGTTGTCAGATATTATACGTGAAGTTGTTTTCAAATTAATAATGCATGTTTTCTTGGACTCATTTAGAAATTTATTTTACAGGACTATGGAATTAAGAAATGTCTACGGTACCTTTTTACCGTCTAGCTCGTGCGACCCTTGTGCTAAAACCTTATCTACGCTAGCCGGGTCGGCGAAGGTGATAAATCCGAAGCCCCTATAAGATAACATAAAATATAAAACATTACTAACAAGAAAAAACTTCTACCACAACAAACACACTAATAATAAAATGTGTTAATGATAAAAAAATAACAAACTCTAAGAACAAAGATTTGTTGATGACTAAGACAATAAAGCACAGAAAGAGAGTGTAGAGAGAAAATGAGTAGTGTTTTGTGCTAGACAAAAGCAGGCAGTATCTTCACACAGAGTATCTACATGAGGTACATTAAGGTCGATTTTCATTGCGAAAGAAACTTGAAATACGACACACAATAAAACAGCAGAACATTTATTCACGTGTTTCTTGCAGTCTTTACTTGAAACCAAAGTTGCTGCATTTCACGTGTTACTCTGTAGTTTGTAGGCATACTGTACGTAACCAAAAGAGAGAGAGACACAGTATATATATTAGTATTGATTTCATAATTTTGGTAGAGGACATCCCGTTGTGGTAAGTATAATATTAAAATTAGACAAAATATATACTTCGTAAAACACAATTATTTTGTCTTTTTTTTTAACAACTTGATGCTCAAATTCTTTATTTTAATACATTTATTACATTCCTCTACATGTTTCAAGCACTATCGTGCTCATCTTCAGGAGGACAATTGTATTAACACAACCTCTGGTATAGTCACTCTCTTTGTGTATATGTCGATGGCCTGCATAGGCCATCGACGTATACACCGGCATTTAGGTTTTTATAAATATTTTGGCCTAATGATGGTATGCATAGGCAGAAACTTATCACCACTATTTAAATCAATAAAATATAAAATAATTGTGTTTGACGATGTACATATTTCATCTTATTTTAATACTGATTTCATAGTTTCGCTTTTATACGAGTTAACTGAAAACGTTCGGGAAACAAATTATTTTATATCTTTAGCTCAAAAATTATAGTAAATATTTACATTACGATTAATCGATCCGATAGCAGAGCCCTATAATACAGAACTGTGGGGTTCTGCTATCAATCGAATTACATGCAACATACAGTATAGTTCATAATATCGCATTACAATATTATTCCAAAATGAAAAACGACCAAAGGAATACTGTGCAGTACATAATCACTACAATATTATTAATTAAATACATTGAAACATATTATTCATAGGCAGACTTCAAGAGACACATATGGCTGCTCCGTCGTGACAAGTCATGAAAACCAGAATCATTAAATCCATCTGATTATATTTTCCTTCCGCTCATTCTCCTTCGATCGCCTGTAAGTGTCGACGAGTAAATTTAAAGAATAAAAAATCTTTAATACAAATTGCATAATTTAATTTTTTTAATGTTTGCCATCCCGAAGTGTTCAACACATATACAAATATACAATGATGTATCAGTCAAATACAACAGAACTTTATTATGTTTATTATTGTATTAGGGCAACATGTTTCGATTCTTATACAATCATCTTCAGGCCCTTCTAAGAATACAGATCCTTGCTTATCAATGTTTAAAATGCGCTGTGGGATCCCAAACGCTAAAGCGTTTGGGATCCCACAGCGTTTGTGTTTGACTGATACATCATTGTATATTTATATACGCATAATTTAAGAGTTAATGGTTTCAGTTTGTCCTGATTTATGCGCCGGCAAATAGGCAGAGGCGCAGTAACAAAACGGTGTGGGTAGGCGTGGTGGTATCTTGTGCCGAAATGTCTGGCGAGTAGAATTTTTAAGACAGCAGTGAAGTGCCCTACACTAGGTGATCCCCAGTACATAACATTCATATATTGATGGGTTTTCCCAGCGTGTTGACTTATTATTTTCATAGAAGTGTCTGATTCTTGGTGTAATTAAAGACACTTAGCCATATGGAATACAACTGGAGGATAATTAACCGGATTCAAAAGGGTGTTTAGGGAAGTAAAATAGTTACAGAGCAAAATCACGAAGGAGATGTGCAGGAACCAAATATCCGAATGAAAATAAATATTAAATACTACAAGGACATTCCATTAGGTCGGTATTCATTGCCCTGACCTAACAGCTAAATGATCGCGGTGGCCGCGCGGTCTATCGCGTTGGTCTGCTTGCTGGAATTGCGGGTTCGAATTCCGCCGAGGGCATGGAAGTCTATCGCTTGTAAAATTTGTGTGTTGTCTGCGAATGGACGATCCCTCGTTCAGAGGAATCCCTATGATTTCGAAACATCAAAAATTGGGCGGCCTGGGACCGAGTTCGGGTGTTGAGCCACAAAAAAAAAGGGGGGGGGGCTGGAAATATTTACAAAGCACAACCGGCTTCCACCAGTTACCTCCGCAATGCCTCAACAGTCGGTTTTCAGCTCTGAGACCGTACATAAAGCGTACACTGTCTATGTCAAAGAACAGAATTTTAACTATATTTTGAACAGGGAAACATTATTGATCGTTAAAATTGTACCCTACAGGAGGAAATGCCAGGAAAGATCAAAGACTATGTAAGTTGAACACTGATACATCGAAGTGGCTCAAAATCTAATTTGTTCGGAAATGTCTAGCAGAGGTTAACTATATATAATTTTAATATGCTCACACAAATGGTTGTGAAATTGAAGCAGGTATCAAGGGAATTTTAAACTTATACGTTAGTAACGCCGATGGCTAAACGCAATTAAAATGTAATCTAGCCAATTTTCTTTGTATTATTTAAGGATGCTGAATCGCTTCGCTGCATAAAGTGGCGTACAAGTACAGAAATCCAGCAAAGAAACACTAATAATCAGTTGTTAGCAATACTGATGGACCAAAGTGCTAAAAAATATTACATCATTTACAAACTTTCGGCACTTAAATTTCAAACGAATCCAACCGTGCGGCATAAACTTCCGTGTCTCGATTGTCTTCATACCTGACAATGGCAGGGTCTCAGACTAAAATATCCTTGACAATTCCTAGCAAAAAATCTTTGGCAAAGTTAATCCTTCTTACATTGTGGTCTTCTGGTTTACAAGGATATCTTGCGGTCGGGTAGATGGTGGGGAGCAAGGTTTCGGTGGAGAAAAGTGCCTCCGTCTTCTTGGCAGATTACCACAATATCAGCCCCCACAGCCGTGAATACATCAAACCTGATACAAATCGCTCTTCCAATACAGTACAGATATGCTAACAATCTTAAATGTGACAAATGGCACCCAACGTGACGCGCTGAACATTTGCGACATATTCAGTGAACAGGACCACGCGTGACCAGAACGTCGTTACGTATGATGAGGAGAAGTTACGAGACGGGAACACGAATGGTGCTTTGGGTTTTGATGAAAAGAGAGAAACAGTGTGCGGTGGATTAATTTTGTTCAAAGTAGTTTATATAATTTGACATTCAGAGGACCGTGAATCGTTATATATATATATGCTTATAATAACAGCCAACAAAATGCACTATTTCTCAACTTTATTTTGGTAAAGAACTCTACATGTTTCGGACAGATTTACTGTCCAGCATCAGCAGTCTCAAAAACCTTTTGTCTTCCAGGTTACTATACAAAAATTTAAAGATCAAGATATATAGAACTATAATTTTGCCTGCTGTTTTGTATGAGTGCGAAACTTGGTTGCTGACATTGCGGGAGGAAAGAAAGCTGAGAGTGTTTGAGGACATGGTGCTGAGGAGAATATTTGGACCTAGGAGGGACGAAGTAACGGGGGAATGGAGGAGACTGCATAACGAGGAGCTAAATGATTTGTACTCCTCACCCAATATTGTGCGGGTGATAAAATCGAGAAAAATGAGATGGGCTGGGCATGTGGCACGTATGGGT
>Ga0136643_10020234_pt1 | contig 10065 bp, 9 predicted proteins | sample TergutLab28metaG_FD_96883 | JGI IMG/M metagenome (GOLD analysis project Ga0136643, IMG submission 96883) | Labiotermes labralis P1 segment gut microbial communities from Petit-Saut dam, French Guiana - Lab288 P1 (version 3) (version 3) | ecosystem: Host-associated > Arthropoda: Insects >... | reverse complement strand
TAAATTGAATAAGCAGTCGCGGACAGCCGACGAGGGGTGGTCCTCCAGCTTGGGGGTTGGGCGAGGTGCTAACAACCCCTCCCTGTAAAACACTTATGTTAAGAAACATTCACAGGCGGGATGGTTGCTCTGGATACGAAACAACCCGGAGGTAAACTACTCCACCAGTCGGATCTCCGGGGGCGGAGTGTTTCTAGGGGAAACATCGCGCAGCATACAAACAGGGATGAAAATAGGGACTTGGAAAGTTAGGAGTCTTTATAGGGCAGGGTCCCTTAAGGCAGCAGCGAGGGATCTCCAGGAGGTGGGAATAGGGTATATGGACTGGATTGGGCGGGCCCAGGATAGAAACAGGTGACGGACGCTTGTGAGTGCGGTAATGAACATTTGGGTTGCGTGAAATGCGGGGAATTTCTTGACTAGCTGCAAACCAGTTAGCTGCTCAAGAGGGACTCTGCACCATGGAGTAAGTAAGTAAGTAGTAAATAAGTAAGTAAGTAAGTAATAAGTACACTCAACGGTACAAATTGACACCATCTTGCATGATTGGATCAAATAGTCTATCATGAGTTAGACACAGATGGCTAAAGAATGTGAAGAAGGAATATCGATTTCTTGATATCAAACTTTCGCCGTGTTCCGAATGCTGTATACCTTCTACTGGGTAATTCCCCGGCGTCTGAATTTCATGTGCCGACGTTTCGGAACACTGTCTGTTCCATCTTCATAGGCAGGCATGTATGAAGTGTGACTGGATTTGAGAAAAGTTGGGGTATTTGTACGAGCCAAACCTTTCCCCATATAAATACCCCAAAATTTCTCAAATCCAATCACACTTCACACCTACCTGCCTATGAAGATGGAACAGACAGTGTTCCGAAACGTCGGCATATAAATTTCAGACGTCGGGGAATTACCCAGAAGAAAGAATACGAATATCAATTTATTTTTTGTATATATGAAACATAAATGTCTCCATTATATGGCGCTACCAACCCACCGCCAACACAAACTCAAGATGGAGCCGAAGTTAGTTGCCGAAAAGTCACAAAGCCTTCACATTTTGACGCGGCGATCTGACAGAGAAAATTTAATTGTCAACATGATGTGTTCTGAAAGACTGCAACAACTAACAAACGTACTGATGTTATCTGTAAGAATTTGTTATCCAAAATATTAAAGGTTAAGATATATAGAATTGTAATTTTGCCTGTTGTTTTGTGTGAATGTGGAACGTGGTCGCTCACATTGTGGGAGGAACGTAGGCTGAGGGTGTTTGAGAATAGGTTGTTGAGGAGAATATTTGGGGCTAAGAGGGATGAGGTAACAGGGAAGTGGAGAAAAATATATAATGAGGAGCTTAATGATCTGTATTGCTTAATGATCTGTACTGCTCACCAAATATTGTTCGGATGATAAAATCGAGAATAATGAGATTGGCGGGCATGTAGCGCGTATGGGGACAGGAGAGGCGTAAACAGGGTTTAGGTGGGGAAACCTAAGGGAAAGTGACCACTTGTTTGACCCAGGCGTAGATGGAAGTATAATATTAAGATAGATCTTCAGGAAGTGGGATGTGGTGGTACGGACTGGATTGATCTGGCTCAGGATAGGGACGGGTGACGGGCACTTGTGAATGCTGTAATGAACCTTTGGGTTCCATAAAATATGGGGAATTTCTTGAGTGGCTGAGAACCGGATAGCTTCTCAAGAAGTACTGTGCTTATTTTCATTTTAATCACCATGCAATATTGTCAATTTTAAAAATTATAGCAAACCAACTAGTTGCACACAATGTATTTAACTTGGCAAAATCACACTTCAAAACACATTAAAAGTCATAATCACCTTCTACATGTTTCGATCCCAATAGATCAACATCATGGAGTTGGAGTGCTTATATATGAAGTTATTGAGTTCTTCTTACCTACGTTGTAATGTAAACAGTGTTGTGGCAGCATGTAGTGATAGTGTAGGTTATGTTGTGCTGGGTTGATCTGGTCGTTGTCTGCTCTGTGCTGGTTGTCACAGACACTGCCAGCATCTCCACTGAAGTAACTCACAGCATCTCCAATAAAGACACCGTCAGCGGATCCACTGCATACACTGTCTCCATCTCCACTGCAGACACTGTCAATATCCCCAATGCAGACACTGTCAGAATCTCCAATGCAGACTGTCACCATCTCCAATGCAGCCACTGTCAGAATCTCGCCTACAGGCAATCTCAGAATTTCCACTGCGACCAATGTCAGAATCTTCACTACAGACACTGTCAGCAAATCCACTGCAGCCACTGTCAGCATCTCCACTGCAGCCATTGTCAGAAACACAAATGTAGACACTGTCAGAAAATCCAATGCAGACACTGTCAGAAACTCCAATGCAGAAACTTTCAGCATCTCCACTGCAGACACTGTCGGAATCTCCAATACAGACACTGTCAGCATCACCACTGCAGACACTGTCGGAATCTCCAATACAGACACTGTCAGCATCACCACTACAGACACTGTCAGCATCTCCACTACAGAACCTGTAACCATCTTCGTTGAAGCCACTGTCAACATCTCCAATGAAGACAATCTCAGCACCACCATTGCAGGCAATATCAGCATCTCCACTGCAGCCACTGTCAGCATCTCCACTGCAGCTACTGTCAGCATCTACACTGCAGGCACTCTCAGGATTTCCACTGCAGTCACTGTCTCATCTCCACTACAGACACTGTCTGCATCTCCACTGCAGTCACTGTCAGCAACTGCAATGCTGTCACTGTCAGCATCTCCATTGAAACCACAGTCAGCATCAACACATCAACCAATGTCAGCATCTCCATAGAAGATAATGTCATCATCTACACTGCAGCCAATGTCACCATCACCACTCAGCCCCTGACAACATCTCAATTGCAGCCCCTGTCAGCATACACACTGCAGACACTCAGAAACTATACGGCAGCTCCAAGCAGCATCTCCACTGCAGAGAATGTCAGCATCCCCACTGCAGACACTGTCAGGATCTCCACTGCAAACACTGTCAGCTTCTTCAATGTAGACACTGCCAGCATCTCCACTGCAGCCACTATCAGCATCTCCACTGCAGACACTGTGAGCATCTCCACTGTAGAAAATGTCAGCGTCTCCAAAGCAGTCAATGTCAGCATCTCCAATGCTGCCAATGTCAGCGTCTCCACTGTCAGACACTGTAAGGATCTTCACTGTCTCACACAATGTCAGCATCTCCATTGCAGACACTGTCAGCAATTCCACTGTAGCCACTGTCAGCATTTCCACTGCAGCCACTGTCAACATCTCCAATGCAGACACGATCAGCATCTCCACTGCAGACACAGTCAAAATCTCCAGTGCAGCCACAGTCAGCAGCTCCATTGCAGACTCTGTCAGCATTTCCACTGTAGATACTGTAAGCATCTCCAATGCAGTCATTGTCAGCATCTCCAATGGAGACACTGTCAGCATCTCCTCCGCAGATATTGTCAGCGTCTCCAATGCAGACACTGTCAGCATCTCCACTGCAGACACTGTCAGCATCTCCAATTCAGACACTGTCAGCATCTCCATTGCAGAAATTGTTAGCAACTCTAGAGCAGCCCCTGTCAGCATCTACATTGCAAACACTGTCAGCATTTCCAACGCAGCCACTTGTCAGCATCTCCAATGCAGAGAGAATCAGTATTTCCACCGCAGCCAAGGTTAGCATCTCCAATGCAGGCACTGTCCATATCTCCACTGCAGCCAGTCAGAATCTCTACTGCAGCGATAGTCAGCATCTACACTGAAGCCACTGTTAGCATATCCATTGCAGAAACTGTCAGCATCTCCACTACAGCACACTAACATCATCTCCACTGCAGACAATTTCAGCATTTCCACTGCAGAAAATATCAGCATCTCCACAGCAGACAATGTCAGCATCCCCACTGCAGCCACTTTCAGCATCTCCAATGTCAGACACAGTCAGCACCTCCATTGCGGACAATGTCAGCATCTCCACTGCAGCCACTGTTAGCATTTCCACTTTAGACATTGTCAAAATCTCCACTGCAGACGCTTTCAGAATATACACTGCAGACACTGTCAGCATCTCCAGTGCAGCCACAGTCAGCATCTCCACTGAAGACACTGTCAGCATCTCCACTGCACACACTGACAGCACTTCCACTGGAGCTACTGTCATCATCTCCACTGCACAAACTGTCAGCATCTCCACTGAAGACACTGCCAGCACCACCATTGCAGGCAATGCCAGCATATCCACTGAAGCCACTGTCAGCATCTCCACTGCAGGCACGCTCAGGATTTCCACTGAAGTCACTGTCTCATTCCTACTACAGACACTCTCTGCATCTCCACTGCAGTCACTGTCAGCAACTGCACTGCAGTCACTGTCAGCATCTCCACTGAAATAACAGTCAGCATCTCCAAGGCAGCCACTGTCAGCATCTCCATAGCAGACAATTTCATTATCTCCATTGAACCCACTGTCAGCATCACCACTGCAGCCACTGTCAGCATTACCACTCAGGTCCTGTCAGCATCTCAATTGTAGCCCATATCAGCATCCCAAATGCAGACACTCAGAATCTCCCCGGCAGCTCCAGGCGGCATCCCCAATGCAGAGACGGTCAGCATCCCCACTGCAGATACTGTCAGCATCTCCACTGCAAACACTGTCAGCATCTCTAATGCAGACACTGTCAGCATCTCCACTGCAGCCACTATCAGCAACTCCACTGCAGACACTGTGAGCATCTTCCCTGCAGAAAATGTCAGCATCTCCAATGCAACCACTGTCAGCGTCTCCACTGTCAGACACTGTAAGGATCTTCATTGTCAGACACTGTCAGCATCTCCACTGCAGACACTGTCAGCTTCTCAACTGCAGACTGTCAGCATCTCCAATGCAGCCACTCTCAGAAACTCCCCCGCAGCTACTCTCAGAATCTCTATTGCGGCCACTGTCAGAATATCCACTACAGACACCGTCAGTATCTCCACTGCAGCCGATGTCATCATCTCCATTGCAGACACTGTCAGATACTCCATTGCAGACACTGTCAAAAACTCCACTGCAGACACTATCAGAAACTCAATTTCTGACCATTTCAGCATCTCCACTGCAGACGCTGTCAGTATCTCCACTACAGACACTGTCAGCATCTCCAATACAGACACTTTCAGTATCTCCATTGCAGACACTGTCAGCTTTTCCACTCCAGAAACTGCCATCATCTCCGTTGCAGCCACTGTCAACATCTCCAATGCAGACACTGTAATCATCATCATTGCAGGCAGTGTCAGCATCTCCACTGCAGCCACTGTCAGCATCTCCAATGCAGCCACTGTCAGCATTTCCACTGCAGCCACTGTCAGCATCTCCACTGCAGACACTGTCAGCATCTCCACTCTCATTTGCTACACTTTGTCGCAAATCCTCGTATCTCATCCACGTGTTCACCTTTGACCGTATCGCGACAGTTTATTGAGTTTCAGCGAGGAAGTACATCGCGTTTTGTGGTCGTTCAAAATCGCTCAATCCAAAAACTTAGCGAAGTAATTGGACAGTGCTTACTCTGCTGTGAAACGTCCTGTAGATACAGCTGTTGGAGTAAACACCCACAGCATGAGGTACTTGGTTATGAAAATACGATAATATTTTTTGTGTAAAAAAAATAATTTTCTCCCTGAAGTTGGCCTCACTGTTGGCCGAAACGTGAGTGTGTACGGTGGTCGATATGTTTATAATGTTAGATACTTTCAAATGTCATATGAATTTGTTGGTTTTATCTCCATATCGAATGGTAGCCGTGTTTGTGACTGATGATAATTTTGAAATAAATCTTCGCTAAATATTTCAAATTTATTATTATTATTATTATTATTACTACTACTACTACTACTGCAGTTCAGTTGTCACTCGGTGGCAGTAGTCCTTGCACTGGTACAGACAAAACAAATAAGAATAAATACGCATAAACGAAAAAATACAAAACACAATAAATACAAGTACACATATTACCAAAACACCCACCCATACCCACAACCACACATTAGAAAACAAGCCAAAACAACCACAGCACAAGATACACACCAAATAAAATAGTCACAATACAATCAAGTGTCCTCAGTATAAGGTCACCTTAATGTACAGGTTACTTTTGTCCCCAAGAACTTCACCGTAACTCATTTCACTTCACTTCAAAACAAAATCACTTCACATAAGTGACGTCAGTTCACTCCACTTCACTACACTTCACACCATTTCACTTATCTACACTCATTCCCCACTTGAATTCCCTTGCTTGCATATTATGTATGTATATTTCACGAAATTCCAAACATGAGCCAAGATAATATTAAATACGTACGCTATAAACTTGAGCTGTTCTGGAGGACCCTGTGCTACCGGTAGGTACTACTGTACTGGAGGACCCTGTGCTACCGGTAGGTACTACTGTACTGGAGGACCCTGTACTACCGGTAGGTACTATTGTACTGAAGGACCCTGTGCTACCGGTAGGTACTGCTGCACTGGAGGACCCTGTGCTACCGGTAGGTACTGCTGTACTGGAGGACCCTGTGCTACCGGTAGGTACTATTGTACTGGAGGACCCTGTGCTACCGGTAGGTATTACTGTACTGGAGGACCCTGTGCTACCGGTAGGTACTGCTGTACTGGAGGACCCTGTGTTACCGATAGGTACTGCTGTACTGGAGGACCCTGTGTTACCGGTAGGTACTGCTGTACTGGAGGACACTATGCTACCGGTAGGTATTGCTGTACTGGAAGACCCTGTATTACGGGTAGGTACTATTTTACTGAAGGACCCTGTGCTTCCGGTAGGTACTGCTGTACTGGAGGAACCTGTGCTACCGGTAGTTACTGCTGTATTAGAGGACCCTGTGCTACCGGTAGGTACTGCTGTACTGGAGAACCCTGTGCTACCGGTAGATACTGCTGTACTGGAGAACCCTGTGGTACCGGTAGGTACTGCTGTACTGGAGGACCCTGTGCTACCGGTAGGTACTACTGTATTGGAGGGCCCTGTGCTACCGGTAGGTACTACTGAGCTGGAGGACCCTGTGCTACAGGTAGATACTGCTGTACTTAATATTTTGGTGTCGCATTTTCCGCTATGTGGCACGGAATGGCTACATAAAGGCATACCCAAAAAAAAGCAGACTGATACTTCGAAGGGTCTTGAAACGAGCCCAATAACACGGCGTCACATGCCGGTGGACCTGACTCCTCACCAACGTCGCTGTACAAGCCTCAGACCTTAAAAGCCTCATATTTCTGAGCAAAGGTCAAAGTTGCAACACTGCGCCATGCACGTAGAGGTTCAAAAGTAAACAGAAAACAGAAAACAAAAAACTGGAATAGTCAATTCCGACGTTTCCGAACAGTCTATCTGTTCCATCTTCATAGGCAGGTGGGTATTACTTCACACCTACCCGCCTATGAAGATGGAACAGACAGTGTTCCGAAACGTCGGCATATAAAATTCAGACGCCGGGGAATTACCCAGAAGAAAGCACACAGCATTTGGAACACGGCGAAAGTTTGAAATCTGAAATAATCAAATATTTAAACGCATGAAAAACAAATTTGATGTGTATCGGAACGTGCATCAACTTCATAACTGAGGAATAGATTGGAACTAGATGCCACTTATTACTTTACTATGCTTATGTTATGCTCAACATTTTTCGGGCACCATTATGCCTATCATCAGGAGCTCACGACGATAGCGTTGGTTACCAAATAGGCCGTCTGGTTCTCGAGTTGCTGCTGGTTGGAATTTGAGTGCAGGCAGGATGGATGAGTGTCCGGACCGAAGACTGTTACAGCCTTCGGTCCGGACACTCATCCATTCAGACGGCCTATGTGGTAACCAACGCTATCGTCGTGAGCTCCTGATGATAGGCATAATGGTGCCCGAAACATGTTGAGCATAACATAAACATAATAAAGTAATAAGTGGCATCTAGTTCGATTCTATTCCTCAGTTATACTAAAAACAGCTAACTTTATACAATACACAACGCTCGCATCTGCGGCAGACTGCGCTAATCTAAATGGCTACAACAAATATTAATACATTTGAAATGTGCGTCCAGTGCTACAGCGACACGTTGTGTGAATGACGTCACCAAATGCTGAATCAACACTGAACTTGTAGCACGCAGAGCGGAACTCAATACGGTTATTTGTAAAATTGTTTTAATCCAGGAAAAATTTAAATTATATCAGCTACAGTTAAAATGGTGGACCGGGTAGCTCAGTAGGTATAGTGACTGGCTATGGGCTGGACGGTAAGGAGATCGAATCCCAGTGAGGGTGAGATTTTCCGCACCCATCCAGACCGGCCCTGCGGCCCACCCAGCCTCCAGTACAATGGGTACCGGGTCTTTTCCGGGGTAAAATGTGGCCGGGGCGTGAAGCTGATCCCTCACACTTTCTAGTGCCATGGTCAAGAAAGAGTAGAGCTATAAGTGCCTGTACAAAGTGCACTTTACCTTTATCTTTACCTTCTAAAGTTACATTCACATTGTAATTTTTCAAGGAAGTATAGAGAGGGGGTAGAATTATATATTTACTCTTTCTTTAGCCTCGGAGCTAGATGGAAGTCATCACCACGCCCCGACCGCTTTAACACAGGGAATGAGAGTCAATAACCATTGTACAGGAGGCTGGGCATGGCCCAGGTCCGGTCTGGACGAGTTGGGAAAAAATTCCTTATCACCGTCATTCGATCCCCGGAGCGTCCAGACCGTAGCGAGTCGCTATACTGACTGAGCTATCGATGCCGCGTTTAGGATAATGTACAGGGACAAATAACAGGTGTTGTTATACATTTGGTGATGAATGGCCAAGTGTTAATGAAATGTATGTGTGGGGTTGTGGAGGGTAATGGTGGAGTTTTGTGTGCAGTTGTGCAGCTGTAATGGTTGAGTTGTGTGTGCAGCTGTGCAGCTGTAATGTTGGAGTTGTGTGTGCAGCTGTTCAACTGAAATGGTTGAATTTTGTGTGCAGCTGTAATGGTTGAATTGTGCGTGCAGTTGGCAGATTTAATGGTGGAGATGTGTGTGCAGCTGTGCAGCTGTAATGGTGAGTTGTGTGTGCAGCTGTGCAGCTGTAATGGTGAGTTGTGTGTGCAGCTGTGCAGCTGTAATGGTTGAATTGTGTGTGCAGCTGGCAGCTTTAATGGTGGAGCTGTGTGTGCAGGTGTGCAGCTTTACTTCTGCCATTACATTCATATGAACAAGATTTGAATGTTTGCTGAAATTGGGTGAATGGCTTTGGTGACATTGGATGTCATGGGAAAGACCAGAAATACATGGACATTGAATGGGGTCAAGGTGCAACGTGAATGTGAAGTTGTGAGTAAGGAGGGGGAGGGAGGGTCGTCTGTATGTATGGCATTAATGGTTTGGACACATGAAACAGACCACTGGCCTTAATCTGACACAAACTTTGGTGAAGAATAGTTCTTCAGTCTAGTGCCGGGACAGTGTGGAACAGTACAATAGGCCGCGACCCATCCGCCCACATCTTTCAATTTTCTTGTACTTAGTTGCCTAATTCTTCAGCGATAATTGATACATGGGTCTTGAAATGTGCTACTAGTCTCTTAAAGCCCCAGACCGTACCGCGCAGTAAACACACTGCGTCTTGGTTATACAAACCAGTCAGTTAATGCTGTATACGAGTCGAACAGTAACCTTCACAGTGCTCACACCCTACAAGACAGCGCCCCACAACCGCTACAAACCACATCCAGCAGAACCAGCGCAGCACAACACATGCAGTAACATACGTCTGGTTCTCCTGAAGATGGGCATAATGATGCCCGAAACATGTTGAGAAATTGTTAAAAATAGACATCTAACTGTTGCATCTTGTTGGTTTTCTCTCTCACTCCACAATTTGCTCACGATGCACGGTCACAGACACCTAATGGCTGTTTGTTCTGAGATCCACACAAAACACATAAATACAGCTGTGTGGGCAGAACGTAGAATTGTTTAATGTTAAACT